>Ga0307978_1003889_pt1 | contig 10086 bp, 11 predicted proteins | sample OrgLakmetage1056_FD_203151 | JGI IMG/M metagenome (GOLD analysis project Ga0307978, IMG submission 203151) | Saline water microbial communities from Organic Lake, Antarctica - #1056 | ecosystem: Environmental > Aquatic > Non-marine Saline and Alkaline > Saline | place: Antarctica: Organic Lake...
ACAAGAAAATGTTGCTGGATCTTGCAAGAAAGAGCGTGATTGGAGTGAAACCAACATTGGTCACTGTCGGGGAAAATGTGGACAGTGTGCCCGCGTTCGAAGAAGTGGAGCGGTGGTTTGGTACGCTATAGTTTCACATAAACTAGATTAAAATATATTATTCGCCATTATACTTCAACATGATTGAAAACAGATGTGCAGTAGTGTTGGTGTAAGGGTAGTTGTAATAGCCAAAGTATACGAGTGCTTCTCTTCTGTGTTGTGTCGCCCTTCAACACCATGACTACGCGAAAGCTCTACTAGCTCGAGATCCAAAAGTATAGATTATAGTACAGTAACACGCGAACAGCGGACAGCAGACTCTCATTAAACCCGTGGATTGCACAGGACGCGTGTAATAGGATTCATTTCAAATCTGTCCACACTAATTTTTAAGGAGCGATGCAATTCCTCCAACAACTCCCATGAGTCCCATAGGAGCACCGACTGCCTTTAGAAAAATACTCTCAATTTCCTTAGCTTCCTTAAAAGCTTTGGCTGTGTTAGCTGTGTTCTTGATGTGGAATACAGATGAAAATGAGCATTGGATTGCTCGGTTCTGTAGCAATGCCTTGACGCACTTCCTGGACATGACGATTCGAGTGATTGTTGCTTATTAATTTGTGTATGGTTTGTGCGTGCGGACATTTACTTTACAGCTCCTGCAGGCATTACAGTGTGTTGCAAGTTGCTAGTTGCTATGGTCCAAGATATAATTCTATTTATGTCGTTTGTCGAATTATGCATTCTGCGTCAACAACGCCACCACTTGCTCAGTAGTCTATTAACCTATGATTTCCAAGGCAATATAAATATAGATGGTTTTGAAGGCTTTCATAGCTTGTGTAATAATGCCTTACAGTAGCTTACAGTGCATCCCACGAGGACGAAAAGAAACTCCACGATGTGCACTCCATATTCACATTTAAGAAGATCACCTATTAAGAAGATGAAAACTTACTTGAGCAATTTCTTTAGATGTTAAACAGTACTCAAAGAATTGTCAACTTGTTAGATGCAAATTTCAAACTTGAATTCTTGGACAATCTTCCTTTCGTGGTTTTAAGAAGGTGAAGAAATTGGTGCGCTTCAAGTTACTGCATGCTCAAGTGCTGTTATTGAAAAATCAATTCAACTATTCTGTTCTTAACTTAGCGATGGTGCCATGGGGTAATAATGTTGTAGATGATGAGTGTGCTCACAGTTTAGAGCATGTACTGCGGTATCTAGCTCGGAGAACGTCACGACGAGATGATCTTTGGCAACCTTCCCGCCGCCGGAGGTAATGATAGACGACGAATGACCAAGCGGCAAAAGAAGACTATGAGACTGGGATTCATTATTGACTTTCGAATTCATTGCCGCAGGACTCCTCCCTCGGCATTTTATTATACTACTACTAGATCTGCAATGTATTCCTTTGGTGCTGATGCTTTAGAAACATCTCCACAAAGCTGTTGCAGGGGATGCGTCTATTGGGATAGTAATATGTATCATGGGAATCGCACACGACTAGAGACCGTTTGTGAAAAGAAAGAAAAACAAGCGTCATTGGATTTGGTAAAACTGAAAAAGAAGAACTGAAGAAAAGGCCTGAACAGAGACAGGGAAAGGCCTAATGAAATCCTCTACTCGCCGCCGGGTCCGGTGTTCGGTGTTACAAAAATACAACACAGGAGGGGGCACCCACCGACCGGGGACCGGGGCTGAGCTCAGATGATGAGTGCCCGGTCGGTGCCCGCCGCCCGCCGCTGCTTTGATGTGAACAATGAACATTATTGGTGGTGGACCTACTTCATTTCCCACGAAGCCATCTCTGTATTAATATTTCTGGGCCCATTCTTGCGTTCCTGTCAAATATGGGAAAGAAGAGTCGAAAGAATACCACCAAGTCTGCTGTCAGCAGCAGGAGTGCTAGCAAGAATCCACCGATCCTCAACAGTGTCGTGAAAACATTAGCCCGATGTGTCAAACTATCTGATGAAGAAAGTCTTCCGATGGAGAATTATTTTAGTACTCACATTCACAGTGTAAGTTCGTGTGATGGAGACGGAGCCTATAATATCATATCACTCTTCGTGCTCAATCCAGACATATACCCAACTGGGTATCCAGAAATGAGTGTTATTACCGTTTGCACAGTCAGATGCCACGATAACATTCGGCAGACTATGTTAGTGCCGACTGACCAATTAAGATCAGATGATGATAACGGAGCGTGGATGCGTAAATTGTGTTTTGGTACTGATGAAATTGGCGCGGGAAGGACATTTGCTGAATATTACCACGCATTTGTTGACCATAAGAAAAAGATAACTGGCAATGGGTTCAGAAAAGTTCCATACCAGTGCTGCTCAAAGCTTGTATCGGATTGCTTGCTACGAATGAAAGAACAGAAAAAGATATTGGTTGGAAATGAGGAACGTACTATAATTCGTCTTTACAGCTTAGAATCAACAGATCCGTCGCACCTACGGCAGATTACTTTGCCTGTGCCCAACTCAGCGCCAGATATTAATACTTTGTGGCTCACTCTCAACCGCCCTGAATATTATTACTTTAATTTTAATGAAGACCTCTACAATTTCTTCAAGCGTGAGACCCATGATTTTGTTATTACTAGTGGCTACATGAAGGAATCGCTCAGCTTCCTATTGAAAGACGAGTATCGTAGGTTACGATTACTTGCTATGCTTGAGCATATGGCAGTGTGGCACATGGTGGGAAATGAAGATGAGGTTGCATCGTGGTTGCTCTGGGAGAGAAAATCAATGATGGCCCAGACAATTGACAATCAACTGACGGTTGATGCAATGCAGAATAACATCATAACGCAGCTCATGGTGAACAAATTCTTTGACGGGGAAACAGGGACGCTGATGATGCTTAAATTTCCGCAAGAAGATCAAGAAGATGAATATGGCAAAGGCATTGCGAATTACTTTTTCTACAACCAACACATGACAATGACTGGATGCTTGCCTCCAGCTTTTATTGTTACTGCCACAATAGCAAAGGGGGTTGGGATTAAAAGCGGCGATAGTACTGTTGATGAGAGGGTGGTTGACATTTCTCGTACAATTAAGAGCTTGAAAATAAAGCAAACTTCATGTGCAGTCTGTGGTGCTACTCGCTCTACGAATGGTGGGCGTTTAGCAACATGTTCAACATGTGAATCAGTGGCATACTGCTCTCGTGAGCATCAAATTCTTCATTGGAAGAAAGGAGGACACAAACAACAGTGCAGAAAGATATAGCAGTTTACTGAACATATGTCTTGCATTAAGAGTATTTATATCGCCAATTCATCTTTCTGATTTCGAACTGCACCTTTCAGTTTTAGCAAGTAGATGACTTTTAGCTTTTTTTTTAAACGGAAAATAATGTTTACGCTGCAAAGCTAGAGTTCTACGCTTACTTTAATTTTGAAGCAATCAATCACAGTTGGAGTACCGGGCTTGTCGTTGTTGTTCTTCACACCCAAGTTCCAATGTTTTTAACGTCGTAGCCTATAAGATGGACGTGTAAGATTTTTTTGATTAACGCATTGGCACAATGGTTCTTTTATCATTAAGTTTAAATCTTGAATTGTTGCTTTGTTTCTCAGGAGTGTGGGCGTATTCACATTTTCTCCAGAACAGCTTCTTCAATCTTGATCGTTGATCGTAGGAAAAATTACACAAAATGTAGCTTTTCTTTATCTTTCAAAATTAATTGGTAATAGAACAGACCTGGACTCTGGTGCAATATTGCCATTTCAATAAAGTTCACCTAGAATCCAACGAGGATCTGGAAACTCAATCAAAGCCTTAGCCCGATCCTGTATCGTAACTGCCCCAGGCATATCATGAGTTTCCGGTTGGATTGTTGCAACTTGAAAGTGAAGATGGGGAATGCTCCTGCAATTCAATCAAAAAAACATATGTGAGCTCAATCTCTGTAGACACTATGAAATCACTTAATCCTGCAACTTACCAGCCACCATTCTGGTCCACATCTCCAATGCTACCAAGCACATCACCTCTCTCGACTACCTTCCCTTTCTCGTTCAAAGTAACCGTACTGTCATCCATATGCCCATATAAAACCCAAAAACGATCTACTTCCTTCTGAAATCCTTTCGTTCCCTTCAATGCTACTTCATTCTTCTCTTTGATCAGGCTCAGATCATATTCCACCACGACAACATATCCATAATCTCCCAAATCAGGATTATACCCAACACTATGGACAATACCATCCCAGAACGAATAAACATGTTCACCCACTGGTGCTCCTAGATCGACCCCAACATGTAAAGTCCTTGCACCCTGGTATCCAGCGACTTGATTCTCATCATTTTCAAAGAGTTCGGATGAATACAAATTGATCCGGTCCTCGTCATATTTTCCAATGGTATAGTTTGTCAATGCACTTTGAGACGATTTTCGTTTCCTGGTTTGAATGAATGCTTGTTGATCTTCGAAAGAAATAAGTTGTGATTCTCCAGTGGTTTTCGAAAGATCCAAGATTGTCGTTTGGTCAGGATCCATCATGACAACTGGATGAAAGTTATCTTGCATCGTTCCCGTGATTCCTAGGATGTTGGGATATGATTCCAATGGTTTCGTACATTTGTTGGGTATTCCTATTGTATGCATATTGGATGACGAGATTAAACTGTTGTTCTTGGGTCCTCTCGTCTTGAGCCCTTGCATGACACGTTTTGCTCCCCAGGAAATTACACATGCCACTACTAGTTGAATCAGTAGTGATGGCATTGCCAAGTGATCGATTGGACAAAATAGTTAACTATGGGTCTGGAGTCTGTGGCCTGTGGCACCGGGTTGTAGCTTGCGATTGTAGCAGGAGGCAGGAGATGGAAGGATTATCTCAGATTATCTATGATCTATCCTACCCACCGTCGTGCCATATAACCTACGAATCATCTGTTGACTGATAGTGACTGAAGATTGTTTGTTTGCGACTTGTGACAAGAAGTAGTGCGCGCCGTTTTACCACCACTCTCCACTCTATCTACCTATGGCCTTGTTGCCTCATCATTAAATGGCCAATGGCCACAGCTCCAAAATAGAATTATTCTGTGCTTCTCCTTGCGATCAAAATCAGCATGAGGAGATACCAACAACCAACACAAAGAAGTAAGATGCAAGATAGATACATGCAATGCATCTCTGAAAAGACTGACGAAATAACTCCATCAGATTATTAAATGTTGTTAATAATTAAACATCGACAATCAAACATGAATATATGACTCTGCAGTAAGATGCCATTAAATCTCAGAGTTCTAATAAATCTTCATCCATCTAATTTCTTGATCTGGGCCATGACAAGCTGTGCAAGTTTTTGACACACATTTCGACACATCTACCGCACACGTATGAACAGTAGAAGCATTACTATCAGTATCATCTGAATGCTTCATTGAATGAGCTTCATCTTCACAACATGCGTTGTCTCTCATTCTTTCTCTTCGTGTTTTACATCCATTTCTCATGAAAATAATAGCTATGATAGCCGTGAGAGATATAGCGAACCACCAACCAATGAAAACTCTGCGACCCACGCGTTCAGTTCCAGATGGTTCCGTAATGATTCCAGAAAAGTCGGAGCAAGAACTACCTTTGTCCGATCCCATAAAAACAAGTTGATCGACGTTTTCGATATCGCCTGGACTGTACACGCTTTTAAGGAATCTCTCGATCTGTTCCAAAAGTGCGCACATGGAAGAAGTCATATCAGTAGAGTCGGTAACTATTCTGACTTCACTCCTTGCTTCAACAGCACAGGTACTTTCAGATCTTCCGGATACACATGAATTTTCTGCATTGGTATAACGAAATGTGGTTAGACATAGAAGTCCGAAGGAAAAATGTATAATTGACATGATTGTATCTTACGTTTCATCGATCTTGTTCCCGAAAACTCCATTTGTACAAGTTCTAAGCGACGGGCAACCTCACGGAGATTTCTCTGTTGGGACTGACAAGAGTTCGTAGATAGATGTGCCGCTATTAGTCTTTCTAAATCTTCCATAATGCTGTTAACTTCTTCCTCGCTATCAATATCAGCACTTCCGATTGTCAGCTGATAGTCAATATTCATGATGGTCTCGACATCTGTGCTCAGAGGCTCTCTACATACCACCATTCCATCAAATTTTGGGTTGGTACTATTCGTCCTGACAAAGGGTGCTAAAGAGGGAGATTGTGAAGGACTGGGAGTAATTTCCATAAGAGTGGAGGTTGGGACACCAGAACGACTTGGGGTTCCAGTAGGCATTGCGGAGGCACTAGGCATTGCGGAGACACTAGGCATTGCGGAGACAGTTTTGGATGGCGAATCCGTCTTTGTGCTCTTGCTGGCAGACTTGCTACTCTTGCTCTTCGAGGATTTTGTGCTCTTGGCAGACTTGCTGCTCTTGCTTTTAGATGACTTGCTGCTCTTGCTTTTAGAGGACTTCATACTCTTGCTTTTAGAGGACTTCATACTCTTGCTTTTAGAGGATTTGGAACTCTTGCTTTTAGAGGACTTCATACTCTTGCTTTTAGAGGATTTGGAACTCTTGCTTTTAGAGGATTTGGAACTCTTGCTTTTAGAGGACTTCATACTCTTACTTTTAGAGGATTTGGAACTCTTGCTTTTAGAGGACTTGGAACTCTTGCTTTTAGAGGACTGAACAGAAGATCCATTGGGAGACATAGCTGCGTCACCCTTTGAAGATTTGGAACTCTTGCTTTTAGAGGACTTGTCAGATGCCTTGGGACTCTTCATTGACTTACTTGATTTCGTAGACTTTGACTTGGATGATTTAGGGGACTTGTAGGACCATGCACTTTCCATAGACTCAGCGTTCTCGCTCTTAGAGGACTTGCTAGACTTCATGGCGAATTCCTTAGGACTCTTCATCGACTTGCTTGATTTCGTAGACTGCGAAGAAGATGCCTTGGGAGACTTGGCTGAGCCACTCTTTGAAGATTTGCTACTCTTGGGGCTCTTCATTGACTTACTTGATTTCGTAGACTTTGACTTTGATGATTTCGGGGACTTGTAGGACCATGCACTTTCCATAGAATCAGCGTTCTCGCTTTTAGAGGACTTGCTAGACTTCATGGCAAATTCCTTGGGACTCTTCATCGACTTGCTTGATTTCGTAGACTGTGAAGAAGATTCCTTGGGAGACTTGGCTGAGACGCTCTTTGAAGATTTGCTACTCTTGGGGCTCTTCATTGACTTACTTGATTTCGTAGACTTTGACTTGGATGACTTATAGGACCACGAGTCACTGTATGTATTAAGTAGAGCACGATGTTAGTTTGCCGCCAGGGAAAGAATTCATTAATAATGTAACACATATTCATATGAACAAACACGAATGGATTCTACTCACGATTTGTGTAGCTTCCTTTTGAAGCTAGCTGTTCCGGTTCTCATATCATTAATGCTTCTCTGTAATACTACAGATGAAGTACGAGCTGCTTCAGCGAATGGTGCGAGCGTTGCAGTAAAGAGGAGAGTCACAAGAATATATCTCATTATAGTTTGAGCGATGATCATTTTGTTTTGAGTGAACGCTATGGTAAATAGTTATTGTTTGCTGTAGCTAATTATAAATGGAAGTCTGTGATCTATGATAAGATATAATAAGAACTCGATGTTTGTTATAGAATCGATTCGTGGTGCACGTGAAGATATGTGAAGCATGTAAAGATCAATTCGTGGTCTTCTTTTTGATCGTCCAAGCAGGTCCAAGCAAGATTAAATTTGGCTAGTTTTGTCGAAATAGATTTCGGTCAATCCCACTTTATCTATCTACTGAACCGCCAGTGATTAGATCGATAGGCACTGCAGGTTATACTCCTTAGTGCTATTCCTCTCCTACCCTCTTTCTTTCTCTCTCATTTTATATTTTTACGCTTTTGAGTTTTCTCGCCAAAGAAAATTCTAGCAAAAGCTGGCAAGAGTGACATAACCTTAAAACAAACTTTAGGCGCACCATGTCTCAACCTCATTGGCACAAGCCATCCCCTCTCCTCGTCACACATGACACTGGTCTCACGGTCATGAACTCCTTAACACGCAAAAAAGAGAAATTTGTTGCCATGGATGGCGGCAGAAATGTTAAGTGGTACATGTAAGTCCCTCTCCCTTCCTTCCCTACTAAGCTCATATCCCAATCAAATTCGACCTGAATCTAACCTCACTTTTTAACTGAAACAAAACAGGTGCGGTCCTACCGTTTATGCAGATTCTCACATGGGGCACGCCAGGACATATCTTGGATTTGATATCATTCGCCGTATCCTCCAAGACCACTTTAATTACAACGTCACACTCTGTATGAACATCACAGACCTTGATGATAAAATCATTCAACGCGCAAATGAAAATGGTGTCACCTGCGAAGAACTCTCTCGCAAATTCGAATTAGAGTTTCATAAAGATATGGAGCATTTGGGTGTTGCACCTCCGGATGTTTTGACGAGAGTGACAGAGTACATGGACGAAATTGTGGAATACATTGATACCATTGTCAAAAAGGATCTAGCATATGAATCGAATGGGAGCGTTTATTTTGATGTAGAAGGATTTTCCAAACAAGATGGTATGGCTTACTGTAAATTGGCTCCTGAGCAGGTGAACAATGCAGAATTATTGGCAGAGGGAGAAGGGAAGTTGACACAAGAATTTGTGGGGGATAAGCGCAGTCCAAGGGATTTCGCCTTGTGGAAAAAGTCCAAGGAGGGCGAGCCCACTTGGTCAAGTCCGTGGGGAGAAGGGAGACCAGGATGGCATATCGAGTGCTCTGTCATGGCTTCTGATGTTTTTGCCCAAATGTCTGGAGGGACGTCTGTGAGGGATGCAGCTACGAAACCTGATCTATGCAGGATGGACATTCATTCTGGAGGAGTTGATCTCAAGTTTCCCCATCATGACAATGAAATGGCACAGGCTGAAGCTCACTCTGGATGCAATCAGTGGGTGAATTATTTTGTGCATGCGGGACACTTGCATATCAAGGGATTTAAAATGTCCAAATCGCTCAAGAACTTTATCACAATCCAAGCTGCTTTGGAGCAAAATACTGCAAGGCAAATTCGTATGTGCTTCTTGCTTCACAAATACAATGCTCCCATGGATTATGGTGATAATACCATGAGTCATGCTCTTGCCATTGAAAGTATTTTTAAAAACTTCTTTGACAATGTCTTGGCTGTACTGAGAGAGGGCAAGATAACCGATGTGCAGAAATGGGATAGTAATGCAAGGAATTTACAACTTGCGGTTGATAAGGCAATCAATGCTGTTGATGATGCACTCAAGGACGATTTGGATACGCCAGCGAGTATGACCGCCCTCGCGGATTTAGTGAAGGCTACAAATCTTTACCTTGAAGGGTGCACAGCAGAGAATAGAACACCTGTCAATCTTGTTGTGCGTAATGCGGCCAAGTTTGTAACTAAAATTTTCAAGACCTTCGGACTAATTCCAGAAACATCTGGTGTGGAAATCGGATTTCCTGTTGGAGGTGGTGATAGTGGAGATACGTTGAATCCTGTATTGGATGCATTGATTGATTTCCGTTCTTCTGTGCGTGATAAGGCACGTGCAAAAGATGTATCTGGAGTTCTACAAGAATGCGACGCATTCCGTGATGATGTTTTACCTCCTCTAGGAATTCGTCTTGAAGACAAGACTGGAGGTAAATCTGTGTGGAAGCGTGCTGATCCCGCAGAGTTGATGAAAGAGAGAGAGCAGCAAGAGTTAGAGAAGCAGAGAAAAGCCGATGAGAAGAAGGCTGCTGCTGAGGAAAAAGCTAAGAAAGATGCATTGAACAAATTGAGTCCAGAAGATTTCATGCAGCAACTCACATTGGATGATGACTCTACGAAATTGAAATACTCCAAGTTTGACGAAGCAGGCCTACCCACACATTTCCATGATAGTGAAGAGCTGAATAAGTCTCAAATGAAGAAGGCAAAGAAGGAGTTGCAAGGTCAGCAAAAGAAATACGAAAAATTTCTCAAGACTCAATCACCATAA
>Ga0307978_1003893_pt1 | contig 10080 bp, 8 predicted proteins | sample OrgLakmetage1056_FD_203151 | JGI IMG/M metagenome (GOLD analysis project Ga0307978, IMG submission 203151) | Saline water microbial communities from Organic Lake, Antarctica - #1056 | ecosystem: Environmental > Aquatic > Non-marine Saline and Alkaline > Saline | place: Antarctica: Organic Lake...
TTCAATCGCCCACACCTATTACTTGTTAGACGCTAGCGTTATTCATTCATTGTCAACGGAGGTGCTTATGGGTACCAATGCGATTGGATTAAACACAGCCAGTGCGAAAAAGCTAGCTGCCGGCTTGAATGAGCTTCTGGCCAATTATCAGGTCTTTTATATGAACGCCCGTGGTTTCCACTGGAACCTCAAAGGCGAGAATTTCTTTGAACTGCACGTGAAATTTGAAGAGCTATATATCAATTTGCTGACCAAAATTGATGAAGTCGCAGAACGGGTGCAGACACTGGGCCACGAGCCGACTCACAGTTACAGTAAATACCTGGAAGACGCCAGCATCAAGGAACAAACGCAGGTAACGGATGGCCGCGCGGCCATCGGCCACATTCTTGAAGCTTATCAGGCCATGATCGGCAAACAACGCGCGCTACTTGCTGGCGCTCAGGAAACAAGCGATGAAGGCACCGCAGCATTGATGAGCGACTACATCCGCGAGCAGGAAAAAGAAGTCTGGATGTATAGTTCCTTTATGAATAAATAGAGCCGAACATCGCAACCGGGCAAGCGACCTAAACGTCACTTGCCCCCTTTCAGAAAGCCCTCTATGATGCTGGTCCTAAACAGACAGTTAGTGGTGTACGGGAAATCAGTGAAAACCTGATGCTGCCCCCGCAACGGTAACAGGACGAGCAAGGCATTCAGCCACTGCGAAAGCGGGAAGGCGCCAAGCAAGATGAGATTCAATCGAATCACTTCACGTCCTCAAGCCCGGAGACCGGCCTTTGACTGAATACCCTGTTGTTGCGGAGGGCAACAAAGTGGAGTTCTGTCATCCGGTCAAACCGATAAATCGGTTTGTGAGTCCGTTATGTCGGTCTTATTGATCCCGTGTGTCAGCCGCTAACATTGTCCCTTCGTTTATTCATCCAACATGAATGACGAAAGGAACCTCAATGAAACGTTTTACACTCATCGCATCACTATCGCTATTGCCGTCGATAACCGTCGCAGAAGACGTTGTCATAACTGCAAATCGATATGAAGCCCCCATTACCCAAACATTATCAGCCGTAACAGTATTGACCGAAGAGGACCTGAAGCAATATCAGGATGCCGATCTTGGTACCTTGCTGAGCCGTCTATCCGGTGTCAGTCTGGTTAACTCAGGCAGCCTGGGGGCAACCAGCAATGTCCTTATGCGAGGCACCTCAAGCAGTCAGGTGCTTGTTTTAATCGACGGTATACCCTCGGTCAGTGCAACGGTTGGACAAGCCTCTTTTTCCAGCATCCCATTATCAAATGTAAAACGCATTGAGATCGTCCGCGGCCCGGTATCCAGCCTGTATGGCGCCAACGGTATCGGTGGCGTTATTCAAGTGTTTACCAAATCACCTGGCGCAGCCGAAGATGATGTCTATGTGTCTGGCAGTGTTGGCAGTTTTAACTACCGTCGATTAGGCGCAGGCTTTGACCTCTCGACTGACAAAACACGCGCCACCGCCGATATTTATTATACCGGCACCGATGGTTTTGACAGCACCACCCTAACCTCCGACTCGAACAGAGACGACGATGGTTTCAGTCAATTCTCAGGAAATCTTTCAGTCGATACCCGGTTAACTGATGATCTATTGCTGGGCATTAATCATCTACAGTCCAGCAGTAAAGCCGATTACGATTCGGTTTGTTACAGCGGTTTCGCCACAATACCCTGTGGCACTGAAATCGATTGGCAGACCCAAACAGACCTGTCCAACTCATCACTTTCGCTGGACTATGACATATCAGGAAATACTCGAATCACCTCGCGAGTCGGCCGGTATACTGACGACAGCGTCAACAGTGATGGCAACGATTCTGCCAACGACAGTGAGTTTAAAACAACAGGCTATACAGTCACTGCAATGGCTGAGCGAACCTTCGGCGATGTGACTGCAGCAGCCGGTGTAGATGTCGATGCAGTCGAGCTGGAATCAACGACAGACTATGATGACAATGAGCGTGTTAACACGGGTCTGTTTACCAACCTTGTCATTCAGACTGGCGACATCGGATTACAGGGCAGCCTTCGTGTCGATCAAAACAGCGCCTATGACACCTTTACAACAGGAAGTCTTGGTGCCTCATATTTTCTGACAGATTCACTCGAGGTTATCGGAACAGTCGGTACGGCCTACAGAGCACCCAGTTTTAACGAGCTATTTTTCCCAGACTATGGCGACAAAGATGTTAAGCCAGAGGAGTCACAAAGTTTTGAATTGGCATTGCGCCAATTTACCCGGGGCGGTGAATGGCGGATCAGTGCCTACCAAACAGACACAACCAATTTGATTGGTACTGATCCAAATACCTTCACAGCAGCAAACATTGCGCAAGCTCGCATTCTTGGTCTTGAACTGGACATCTCCCAACAAATCGGCAACGTTGATCTGACGCTAAATACGACCCTCACCGATGCAAGGGACGACGATAAAGACCGACTGGATAACCGCCCTGAGTGGACCGCCTTTGCAGCTCTAGCTTATCAGTACGGACAGTGGCAATTTGATACCGACCTGCAAGCTGAAAGCGGTCGAAAAAATGGCACAAAAGCTCTGGGTGACTATGCTGTTTGGGGATTGGGGACTCAGTTTCGCCTAGATGGACGCAGCACTCTGACGGCTCAGGTTGATAATGTGCTGGATGAAAACTACGTTACGAATTACGACAGTTTCACAAACTCCAGCTACAACACACCTGGCCGTACTTTCAAGGTATCGGCCGAGTACCACTTCTGATGTTAGACCGGATGTGAGCATCACATGAAACAGGTCTGGCCAGTAGCCATCGCTATTTCGATCGCAGCTCACGCTGCATTGATCGCATGGTTACCTGGCTGGACCGAGGAGTTCGGGATTGACTCAAAAGATACGATTACCCTGGGCTTGGTAGCTGCCAGATCTGCCACAGTCGATAGTGCCATCGCCGAAGAACAAGCAGCCCAACAGCAGCCAGATACGCTTGCCAAGAAAGTGGAAAAGTCACAACCATCAATCCCGGTTGTTGACACCACAAATGAGCTCCCCGTATCTGCAACGGCGCCGACACGGACGATAAAGCCGGAACAGGAACAGGAACAGGAACAGGAACAGGAACAGTTTGTACCTATGCAAACTGCTGTCAACCACTCGGGAACTGAACGAGTCCCGGCTCGGCGCTCAAAAGAGGCGACCCATTCCGAACCGAAATTGAACGTAACATCCGTTCAACAACACCAGCGTGAAATAAAGCTTTGGTTACAGCAAGCTCTATACAAACAGATGAGTTACCCACCATCTGCGCGAAGACGGGGTTGGGAGGGCAACCTGGACGTTACCATTGAAATGAACCCAAACGGGCAATTTACAGTCGACATACTGACACCCGCTCGACGGGTAGTTTTTGATAAAGCAGCTATGGCGGCTTTGGCCCGTGTTAATGCCAGCAGTCGTTACTGTTGCGTAAATGAAACCATCCAACTTGCATTGACAATAGGGTTTCAACTGGACTGACAGACGCTATTAATCCGGTGCAGGGCTCAATAGGTACCCGGCACAACACCAGGCTGAGCAACCTCACACACCAGTGCACTGAGTTTATGCCAGGGATCGCCTGCAGCTCGTCCTTTGATTGTTGCATCAACATCGCCACAAATAATCAGGCAGCGTTGCCAAAGGCCTGTATCACCGCGTCGCAAGGCAGCCTGATACGGACCCTGGCGTTTGTCGAAGATGCGCAGACGTTTGAACACAGCCGGCAGCGGTTGACCAGACACCTGAGCGTCAGCCAGTTGCACCAGATGGCGCAACTCTCTGGCCAGTACCCACAGCACAATGGGCGGTTCAATGCCTTCAGCCGCAAGCCCGGACAGTACGCGCTGACTGCGTGCCAGATCACCATTCAAAACAGCGTCTGCCAGGTCAAATACTGTATAGCGGGCACTGTCCGCAACGGCCTGAACAACGGTCTCCAGCGTCAGTTGAGTGCTGTCACTCACCAGCAACAGTTTATCGATCTCCTGGCGGGCAGCGAGTAAGTTGCCATCAACGCGATCGGCCAGCAATGCCAGTGCATCGTCATCAATTTGCAACCCTTGCTGTTGCAAACGCGAGCGCAGCCAGGCCGGTAGCTGATGCCGGTCAACCGGCCAGATGGGAACCCACCAGGCAGCATCAGTCACACCGGTAAACCATTTGGCTTTGCTCTGTGCCGCCTCAATTTTATCGGACACTATCAGCAGCAGATTATCCGGATTGGCGTCCCCGGCATAAGCCACCAGCGCCTTTCGGCCGGCATCATTCAACTTGCCGGTCAACCGCAGCTCAAGCAGCTGCCGGTCACCAAACAACGACATAGACTGATTCGCATGGTACAGCTGGTTCCAGTCAAACTGCGCATCGGCATGAAACACCTGCCGTTCGCTGACGCCTGCCTGCCGTGCTGCTGCTCTGACCTGATCGCCAGCTTCCAATACCAATAATGGTTCATCCCCACTGAGCCAGATTATGGCTGGCAATGGTTGAGACAATTGAGTCGCCAATTGTTGGACTGACAATTTCATGATGGATCTACCATTACCAGGCAAGTAGCTCTTAGCCGCACGCAAAAAATCACGAGGGTGCGTTTCCAGTGTCAGCGAGATCTTCGTTCGAGATGGCTTCCAGTTGATCAAGCACGCGCAGCGCAACACGATTGCGCAGCGCCTGACGACGCTCAAGGCGTGTGTCATCATCATCATCTGGCAGGCGTGACTCGGCACGGGTCACCCGTCGGCTGATGACTCGCTGATTAAACTGATTCACCAGGCTCCACTCTATTTCCAGGGTTAAAATAAGGGTCTCATCCAGACTAACTTGTGCATAGGATTCGCGGTGCAATTGCAGCAAGGTATCAGCAGGACCGGTCTGCAACACCAGACCGTACAACGAAAAGGTACCACGCAGCGTCTGGTAGAGTTCATCCGCATCGGTTTGCGACTGCCATACCATCGGGCTCAATCCGTCAGCCAGCCGAAACTGGCCTTTTAACTGATAGCCACAGCCAGCCAGCAGACTGACTGCTGCACAGATGATCAGGCAGCGAGCAAGCCAACCCCGGCGCATTCGTATCTTAGTTGGCAACGATGTTCACCAGTTTATTAGGCACAACAATTACCTTGCGCACGGTGACTCCATCGGTAAAGCGGAGCACATTTTCATCGGCAAGGGCCAAGGCTTCAATCGATGCCTTGTCGGTCCCCGCTGCGACTTCAATCCGGCTACGCACTTTGCCGTTTACCTGCACAACGTAGAGCAGTGTGTCTCTGACCAGAGCCGATTCGTCCACCTGCGGCCAGGCCGCATCGATCAGTAGCCCGTCATGGCCAAGTGCACTCCACAGTACCTGGGTAACGTGGGGTGCAATCGGACCAAGCACTAACACCGCAGTATCAAGTGCTTCTTTCACAACGGCTCGACCAAGCGCGTCACTGGCGTCAAAGCGGTTCACGCTGTTTAACAACTCCATCACCTTGGCAATAGCTGTGTTGAAGGTTTTACGCTCGCCAAAATCGATGGTCACCCCGGCGATGGTTTCATGCGTCTTGCGGCGCAGGACTTTTTGATCGTCGTTTAATGCCTGATCACTCAATGCAGCAAGATCACCGGCTTCGATCAACGCATAAACTGCTCGCCACAGACGTTGCAGGAACTTCTGCGCACCCTGAACGCCGGACTCGATCCACTCGAGCGTCTGATCCGGTGGCGCAGCGAACATGGAGAACAGCCGCACGGTATCGGCACCGTATTGCTCAATGGCCTGCTGCGGGTCCTTGCCGTTATTTTTTGACTTGGACATCTTTGACATGCCCGCGTAGATCACGGCATCACCGGTCGCCGATTCAACCCCACCGAGCACCTTGCCCTTGTCGTCGCGCTGAACATCAACCGATGCAGGTGATACCCAGGTGCGCCCTTTGTCAGTGTCCTTGTACCAGGTATCAGCAAGCACCATGCCCTGACACAGCAGGTTGGTGAAGGGTTCACTGGAAGTGACCAGACCTTCATCTCGCATCGCCTTGTGGAAGAACCGCGAGTACATCAAGTGCATGGTGGCGTGCTCAATCCCGCCGATGTACTGGTCTACCGGTAACCAGTAATTGGCTTCTTGCGGCTCCAACATGCCTTCGCTGAACTGGGGCGTGCAATAGCGGGCGTAATACCAGCTCGATTCCATAAAGGTGTCGAAGGTGTCGGTATCGCGTTTGGCAGGCTGGCCTTGCCAGGTGGTATTTTCAAAGTCCGGGTTGTTCTTGATGGGTGAATTGGCACCGTCAAACACCACGTCGTAGGGCAATTCTACCGGGAAGGTTTCTGAGGGTTTAACTTCGCCATCGACGTATACCATCGGGACCGGTGTGCCCCAATAGCGCTGGCGACTGACACCCCAATCACGCAGGCGGAAATTGACCGTCGTTTCGCCCTTACCTTCTGCTTCAAGGTGCGCCGCGATGCGTTCGAACGCAGCACTGAAATTGAGCCCGTCATAGTAACCGGAATTAACCAGTACGCCTTTTTCACTGAAGGCTTCGTGAGACAAGTCGCAGAGTGTCTCGCTGCCAGGTTCCGGTTGGACTACCTGTCGAATATCAAGACCGTACCGGGTGGCAAACTCCCAATCGCGCTGGTCGTGGCCCGGCACCGCCATGACAGCACCGCTGCCATAATCCATCAGTACAAAATTGGCCGACCAGATCGGAATCTCTGCACCGGTCAGAGGATGTATAGCAACAAGACCGGTATCGCAGCCTTTTTTCTCCATCGTCGCCATGTCGGCTTCGCTGGTGGTCATGTTCTTACATTCCAGAATAAAGCGGGCAAGCTCGCTATCGCTCTTCGCTGCCTGAGCAGCCAGAGGGTGCTGGGCCGCCACCGCCATGTAAGTCACTCCCATCAGCGTGTCGGGCCGGGTGGTATAGACTTCAAGCGTGTCATCGCTGTCTTTGATGCCAAACCGCAAGGTAATGCCCTGAGACCGACCAATCCAGTTGCGCTGCATGGTCTTAACTTCTTCCGGCCAGCCAGGCAACTGATCGAGTTCATCGAGCAATTCCTGTGCATAGGCGGTTGTTCTGATAAACCACTGGTCCATCTCTTTGCGCTCGACCGGTGTATCACAGCGCCAGCAGCAGCCGTCGTGCACTTGCTCGTTGGCCAGCACCGTCTGGTCTACAGGGCACCAGTTTACCGGCGATGTTTTTTTGTACGCCAGCCCTTTTTCGACCAGGCGGGTGAAAAACCACTGCTCCCACCGATAGTACTCAGGCGTGCAGGTAGTAACCTCTCGGTCCCAGTCATAGGCAAAGCCCAGCATTTTCAGCTGGCTGCGCATGTAATCTATATTCTCAAAGGTCCATTTGGCGGGGGCCACACCGTTTTGAATGGCGGCATTCTCGGCTGGCATGCCAAAGGCGTCCCAGCCCATGGGCTGCATGACATTTTTGCCCAGCATGCGCTGATAACGGCTGATTACATCCCCAATGGTATAGTTGCGAACATGCCCCATGTGCAGACGACCACTGGGGTACGGTAGCATCGACAAGCAGTAGAATTTCTCTTTGCCGGGATCGACCCGAGCTTTAAAAACCTGCTTCTCATTCCAGGTGTTTTGCACCTGCTGCTCAATGGTGGCCGGGGTATAGGTCGCGTCCATCGGAATCCTGTTGTTTGCGGTCATGTATGAATAAATAATGCGCGTGTTGATTAGGTCTGGGTACCGTCAGTACTTAAAAGCCCTTCATCGGCGCAAGGATACCCGACCAGAGGCGCCTTTTCGACCGGATTTCCGCACCTCTTCGGTCAATGCCGCCCGTGCAGCGGGCGTCGGTGGACGTGTTGGTTTGCCCGCCGTATTAAAATGGGTGACAGTAAACAGGTGTTAAGCGGCTTGGTGGAGCCATTTCTGGCATGATCAGGCTGTCGACCCGAACGATAACCAGAGACCGGCCGTCGATCAGATGGTGTAAACTGACTGCCGGTACACACTAACTATTCTGGACGGATCATGGCTTTCAGCGACACACCCCGACTCAACCTGGCGCACACCCCCACGCCCATCGAACCCTTGCCCCGACTGGGCGAGCAGCTTGGTACCGGGAAACTATGGGTCAAACGGGATGATTGCACAGGTCTGGGCATGGGTGGCAACAAAACCCGAAAACTTGAATATCTGATGGCAGAAGCGATCGCCGCAGGAGCGGATACAGTGCTTACCCTCGGCGGGCTGCAAAGCAATCATGCGCGCCAGACCGCCGCTGCGGCAGCACGGCTGGGGCTGCATTGCGAACTCATCCTGGAGCCCGTTACCGGCGCGCCAGCATCACTGTATGACCACAGCGGTAACGTACTGCTGAATAAGCTATTTGGCGCCACCCTGACACTGGCAAAACCAAACCAGAACGGGCTGCAACTGATGCAAGAGCGGGCTGAGGCGCTGGGGCAAGAGGGCTATCGCCCTTATTGCATCCCCGTCGGTGGGTCCAATACCACCGGGGCAATGGGCTACATAGGGTGCGCTGAAGAAATTGCCCACTGGCAGTATCAGCACGATGTTGTCTTTGATCATATTATCCTGGCGACCGGCAGCGCAGGTACTCAGGCCGGGCTACTGGCAGGCGCGTCCCTGTTTAATCTGCAAGCACAAATACGGGGTTTTTGCGTCAGCCGAACCAGCGAGGCTCAATTTGATCTGGTACTGGATCTCACCGGCCAGTTGTATGATCGCCTGGGTCTTAACCGCTCAGATCTGGCAAACAACGTGCTGACTGACGGCAGTTATGTTGGCCCGGGTTATGGCGTTGCAACCGACGGTATGGTTCATGCCGTGCGAGTTACAGCCGAAACGGAGGGATTGTTACTGGATCCGGTTTATACCGGCAAGGCCATGCACGGTCTGTTTGATCACTACTACAACAAGGCATTTGGCCCAGATGACACTGTGCTGTTTCTGCATACAGGTGGCGCACCTGCGTTGTTTGGCTATGAAACCGAGCTTTAGCAGGAACATCCATGTCCCGGTAGCAGGCGGTAGAAATTCTGCGAATTTTAGCAGCCCGTTAGTCTGATACCTGATCCTGATGAGACTGGCATGTAACGCTGTTATTTCTGCAAGACCACCACATCACGACCAGTTATGTCCCAATGACGGGCGTCTAGCTGCCTGGCTAGCCAGGCAAAAGTATCCTCTGCGTAAAATGCTATGTGCGTCGGGTCATCGACATAGCGCCAATGCTCGAATGCGGCCCGATTTCGCACCCGCTGGGTTTGAACCACCAGCCACCCCCCTTCGTTCAGCAAGGCCCACAACTGAGTCAGGACCCTGGCCGGATCACTCAGGTGTTCGATAACCTCGGTCAGGCAAATAAAGTCATAATGACGAGTCAGTGCCTCTGCCTGCGGATAGTAGTAGAGGTCATAAAGTGTCACATTATAACCGGACTCTTCCAGCATGGCTGCCAACGCCGGCCCTGGGCCGCACCCAAAATCGAGGCCACGGGCGCCTGCCGGTAATCGTTCAGTCACAGCGGTAAAAGGTCGCGTTAGGAAACGCCGATAACCCGGGTCATCAACATCGTTTTCATGCCGGTCATACTCAGCTTTCTCAGCCGTTGCCGACAGCTGTTGAGCAACACCAACGAACACCAGCTGGCAAATCCGGCAATGCCAGTAATCCCTGTGCTTTCGCTGGTGCCACCAGGTATTGTGCTCCTGCTTGCAAAGCGGACATTGCGGACCGCCAAGGTGATCGAACCGCTCGTTTTGAGACGACTCAGCTATTGGATGGCAAGTCATGTCTGAAACCACCAGCTTTTAATCGAATTTGTAGGACGTACCGACCTCGATCTGTCAGGCAAAAAAAACCGGACACTGAGTCCGGTTTTTCAACTGTAGCGATTACTCGAGCGGGCTGCGACCTTTACTTGCCGCAATACGCATGCGCAATGCATTCAGCTTGATGAATCCCTCGGCATCTTTCTGATCATAAGCTCCGGCATCGTCTTCAAAAGTAGCAATACTTTCATCGAAC
>Ga0307978_1003894_pt1 | contig 10078 bp, 11 predicted proteins | sample OrgLakmetage1056_FD_203151 | JGI IMG/M metagenome (GOLD analysis project Ga0307978, IMG submission 203151) | Saline water microbial communities from Organic Lake, Antarctica - #1056 | ecosystem: Environmental > Aquatic > Non-marine Saline and Alkaline > Saline | place: Antarctica: Organic Lake...
TGAGGATTTGAATTAGTTCAGTTAACTTTCAGTATTTAGTTTTTAGTTTAGCTGACGCCATCAATTTTGTCAAGAACGTGACGAAACTTGCTTACTACTAGATATTGCCACAGTATTGTAGGAGAGATCTATTGTCGCTAGCTCAGGTCGAACCAACTGACTGTTGTCAGTGAGAGATTAACAAAACACGAAATTTTCAAAAAGAAAAATATAAAAAATGCACAACACATCAGACAACAATTGATTAGGAATAAATCAAGAACTCTTCGTATATTGTCATTTTGCACATCGACAAATATAAGGCACTGTAGGTACTTCCTTCGAAGCAGGTATTAATGGGTCCTCTTATTTGTAATATGATGAAATATTGGTGTTTCTACCTAATGATGATGATGATGATTCCTTCTTCGCTCCTTCTTCAATGAGAAATGAGAACCCCTCATTTTTGCATGCACACTTCTTATTTTTTTTATCATAGACCATCACATTTTGTATCAGTCATCAGTTATCAGCTATCCTTACTAGTAAATCACTCATCACTCAGCATTCATCACATTTCGCTCTCGTCAGCAGTCAGTTCATCTCATTCCTTCACTTCAAGGGAATCTCAAACTTATCTACGCCACTCATATAACAATCAATTAAGTCAAATCATGATAAGCTACGCGGCAGCATCTCACTCGCTTTCAAAAGCAATCAGAAAATTGTCCCCACGATTATCCCAAGTCACAAAACCAAGAGCCTCCTTCTCCAATACAACCTATCGTCCATCCCTCACATCAACAATATCACCTCAAACCCTCGCATCCATCCAAACACTTCCAGAAGTATCCCAGGCACTCTCCCAAAACAATGAATTTGCATTAGATGGACTCGATCGTGCTGCCCAAGTCTTTGAACAATTCAATCCCAACGGAGACGAACATAAGGCTGTCAAATTCCTACAAGCACAGGGATACATGCAGCTGTTCTCTTATCAAAAAGCTGTGAAAGTCTTCATTTCCTTGGATAAACTCGATTTAACACAAGATGAAAAGTTCCACGCTAATTTGGCAAAAGGGAAATTAATGTGGGAGCAAGGATCGTGTGATGAAGCGCATGCGGTTGCGAGTCAATTGTGCGATGAAGCGCCACAGATGAAACAGAGCGTTTCGTTACGGCAGGGCACGGCATTGAATTGTTTGGCATTGTGTCGTCTTGCAGTTATTGGTGTTAAGGACGTGGACATGATTCAGTTTAGTAGTAAGGGACAAAGTTTAGTTCAACAAGATGTTGCATCTCAACTGAGGGAAGCGGAAGATGTACAGGATTTGCTCAGAATGGCATCCAAGATTCTTTTCAAAGGATACAAAGATGGAAAACAAGGAGGGGTTTCACCGGGAAATGATCCCGATCACTGTCTATTGGGGCTTTATTGTGCAGCGTCATATTGCAATCAGGGCGTGGGAGAGCTGACAACAACCTTGATCCAATCGGCAAGCACGAATCGGCCCGTTCCCATTGAATCTCCCATGAATGCATGGAGAATTGCGTTGACCGTCATGGATGAATTGGAACAGGATGAGTTGAATCTTTCAACGAAACAAATCATCTTTCTCAAGTCCACAAAGGCTAGAGTATATTGCAACATGGCATGGGCCATACTATTCAGTTCCTCATATGTAGATGCAGGCAAAGTAGCGTCCGTTACGGAAGAATCTCTAACGCTTGCAGCAGAGTATGCAGGATTGGCACTAAAAATAAATGATGAAATTGGGAATGAGGATGAGAGTCTTGGGCGCATCCTGTGTCTCGTCGCATCGTGTTATGTTAAAGCTGGTTCAGCAGTAACAGCAGAAGGGCTGCTGAAATCTGCAATGGATGTTCTCAAGGAATCGCCTAATCCGTTGAAAACCATTGATGCCAGGAGCTCAATTGTATATTATTCAAAATTGTGCAAGAGCTGGGAAAATAGAGAAGCGGATGCGACCAAATATGAGAAGTTGGCGCTTGAATGTAATGATACCTTGACTGAGCCTTGGATAGGTGCCAGTTCTATTTACAGCGGATTGCACATGTTTGGATGCGTTGACGCGTAAGCTAAGGAATATAAGAATACTTCAATATGTAATATTTACTAATGCTTATAATTATTAATCACTGTCGCTATCTGAGTCATCACTACTTGAGCCTCCAAGGCAGTACGGGTTCTTGTATTGTTGAAGAGATTCATCATCCGAAATGCTTCTTCCATCGCTATCACCGTTTTCATCCTGATCAACGCAGGCATTGCTATTCACGCAAGCATCATCATTCAAGGATCTCGAGCTCTTTGCCTCCTTTGCACCATCATCAATATTAGCCATAATGTCTTGTGATAGGTTTGCATCATTTTTAACATCATTCTCGTTCTGATCCTGACGACTCAATTTCTTTGTACTCTTAACTACATCTGCGTCTTTCACAGGATCCTGTTCTCTGATGAACTTTGCTTCCGTAGCACAATTCTTAATCGAATACCTTTCTGATTCAGCATCACTTTTTGCCTTTCTTACTCTAACCCTAATCAATCCATCCTTCAACAACCCTTCCTCTCTACATCGTTTTAAAACCCATAATCTTCGGTTATTCAAGGCAAAGTACCAATTATCTGGTCCTGCAATGACTTGAATCGGGGGAATATCTTCTGGTCGAAGATCACCCTTCCGTATAGAATCGAGCGTGTCCATGACGCTCCTCCCACATCCGCTAAAATAAGGTCTTATTTTGCTATGTTGGAATCGTATGCGGAATGGGTCAATATTTAGCCATCCATTGCTGTTTTGATTATTTGGAACTGCCTTTTTGTTGTTCTTCTTTTTTGCTTTTGCCATTCTCAATATTGTCGGCTTTGATGTTTTCTTCAGTGTTTTTTGGGTGGTCGCAGCATAGCTGGTCTACTGCTTGCTTGCTTGCTATCGTAGCTCGTACCTCTAGAGAGAGCTCGTAGCATACGAATGGTAGCTGCTTGTGCTTTTTTACCTTTTTTTACCTGCTTTTTCGTGAGATATGTCGTAAGATAGAAAAATGGACACGTCGCGCAAATAAAAATAGCATGTCTTTGTGTACGTAGTTTTTCAAGGATGGATGCAATGTAAGCCAGTCATTCGATGAATACGCAAAGAATGCTTTTCGTGTTGTGCTTTGTGCGCAGAATTTGTTAATGCCCTTTTCATTTGTGTTTGTATAATCCAACATCTCCTTCCTTCCATCTGCAATAGCAACAGCAACTGCAACTGCAACTAATAACATCGCAAACAATGGGCAGAGTATCGAAATACAAAAAGGTCAAGAAATTTGATAAGGAACACAAGGGAGGTGAATATGTCTGGGGAACACAGGTATCCACAAAAAAGAAGAAACGCAGTCTAACCGCTGAAAAGTACCGACAGAAAAAGATGAAACGGGAGCATTTCAAAGATGGAGGAGGCTTCGACGTTCCACATGAAAAGGACGATTTTGATATCAACGATTTTGTAGTAGAGAAGGATGAGAAGAGGAGACTGGACGATGGCCTCGTTACTCCCAAGCACCAGACCGTGCTTCCTTCCGTACCCGCAGAAGAAGGAGATATCAAGCCTTCGGCGATTGTCAAGAATGATGTTGTCAAAATTGGTAATAGAACTGTTCAGTGTACTATACCCATGAATGATCGAGATGAAAAGAAAGCCGCTAAAATGTTGCAACTTGATCCCAAGACTGGTGTTTCCATGTCCAAGAAGAAACATGCAAGAGAAATTAATATTGAAGGCAGACGGCAGGGGGAGAGTATGACAGCGTTCAGAGGACGTCTCAAGGAAGAGACAAAGAAGGCACTAGCTGAAAATTATAAAAAAGAGAAGGAACCGGAAGAAGATGAGGAGAGATTAGCTAAAATCCAACGTAAAAAGGAATACGCGAAATTGAGAAAGCTCAAGAAGAAGGGTAAAGGTAGAATTGTCGTTTCCAATGATTCTGACGATGAGTTGCCTGTACGAGATGGTTATGATAATAATGATAACTTCGTGACTGGTGAACAGGCTGTATCGTTTCTAGAACGGGCAGAACGACCCCCCACCTTTGACCGCCTTCCTCGTGGAGCTCACAAAAAATTAAAGCTGACAATCAAGGGAGTCAACGATGATACTGGAGGAAAGATGGATGAAGGCAAAATCAAAGCGGAACAGAATTCAATGGAAATTATGCGAAGAAAAGTTCAGGCTCAGTACGCTCTTTTAAAGGCAAAGCGGAAGCAGCAAGGAGGTGCATCTTTCCATCTATAGCTGTTTTATGATTCAGTAAACTTAGCCTTGCGCAGTGATGCAACCATGAAAAGAATCTGTTCATTAGTTCAACACTCTAGGATTACATACCTACCACCCATCTGTGCATTACATAATAAACGTAGTATCTATTGATAATATGAAGTTAAATTTATATATAATACAACCATGACCTCGATAATTTACATCACGATGGTCTTCCTCGAAAGCAACCAATTGCTGGTCGCCAATTCATAAACCTTGATTCTAGTCATGAACACAAAATGCGACATCCAGTTACGAATTCTTTGGGAAAAAGATTTCGTGAATTTCTTCTCATGGGCATAGATAGTTTCTGCGGCATACTTGCCAGCTACCACCATCGTATTAGCTGGGGAACCCAACACATGATCGATGTGTCTCAAGCAATCATTCATTTTAAACAATAATAACATTTGGGGCGGAACTTTGTCCAGCATCTGAATGATTTCCTTTAGGTATTGCTGCGCATAACCACGGATCATTGCTGCATCTGAAGTTACATCAATTGAATCCTTGGCTGTAAAAGACCTCGTCTTATTTCGTTCCACAACTTCGTCAAATGGTCTGGAAGTGAGCATTGATGAAAGGAGAGGATACATTTCTTTCACGCCCAGTGATAAACAGCTAGATTTGATTCCTTCAATATCAGCCATCAACAGTGATTTCCATAATTTGGCATACGTCATCCTGAACTCATCATCAATCTGTTTGTACAAACCATGATCGAATAGGATTAGCTCAGGCTTACCATTCTTTGATCTCCAAAACACATTTGCAGGGTGTGGATCGCAGTGAATAAATCCAGATTGGAATATCTGCGCTTGAAAAACAGATGAAATCAGCAGTGCCAAATCTTTCTTGTTCACATTGGAAGCCTCAATATTCTGTATATCGGTTGACGAATATCCTTCTTCAAAATCCATGACGAGAACGCGCGAAGTTGTTTGATCCCAGTGCACTTTTGGCACGATACATGGTAATCCTGTTTTAGTTATGTGCCTTGCTGCAGCCTCGGCATTTTTACCTTCGTTGCTAAAATCCAATTCTTTGGGGAGATTTGGTGCTATTTCATCGCAGATCCAGCCCCACCGAAAGTCATCAAATACACGATCAACAAATCGCACCATTGTTTCCAAGGCTAGAATATCGCCTTTGGATGTTTCTCGTAGTCCACGATGCTGAACCTTAATTGCTAATTTATTCCCTTGTCCATCTTTTGCAATGTGGACTTGAGCAAGTGATGCTGACGCAATAGGTTCCGTTTGAAAATCTATAAATATGTCTTCTGGGTATTGCCCTAGCTCCTCCCGAACAACTTCTCTCACATCACTGTAATCCGTCATTGGCGCATCCCCGAACAAAGAATGAAGGGTTTTTATGTATGCTGGGGGAAGCAAATGATCGAGATTAGCGAGGTGCTGCCCAATTTTTATATATGTTCCTCCATTGATTCGACACAAATTTCTAATCCTCCGTGCAGCTCTGGCATGGACGCTCATATCTTCGTCCCCCACTGTAGATTCAATCGCAGCTACTAGCTGAGATAACTCTCGCTCAGCTCGGCCCAACCGTTCAGCTGCAGCGAGGACTCCTTTTCTTCTTGATTCCTTCTCCTCTGCATCAATCACTAATGGTATCGTTCCCTCTTTCTCCTTTGTTCCATAGAGTATCTGAGCTTCTTGCAATTCAGAAGTAGTCCTTTCAACAGTCTTTTCCAATGCTGACAGTTCATGATTGACAAGATGGCTCTCGATGCCCCATTCGTGGAGGGTCCTATCACATGGTTCCTTGCATTCTTCCAATTTGTATTCGAGAACAATCATAAAGACTGTTTGTACAAGTCTCAATCCTCGAACAGATGCTTCAACGAGTGGTTTGATTTCAGGTATGATGGATTCTGATGATTCTTGGGGGACGATGATGTTATTTTTGTTCGTCGTCGCTATTTGAGATATTTTGTGGTGTGATGCTTCAGCTTCAGCTTCTGCAGTGTGAAATCTGGTATGCATACCAGTGCTGCTAAAATTGTTGGAGCCATAAAGGATTGATCCAGTTGCCATTCCTGTTCCAAGTCGTTTGACTATCGTAGATGATGCAAATCGTATCATCTTTGCAGCACAGTGAGATTTATTTGGTTCAATGTTCTATTGAGTAATGAGTAATGATGAAAATAAGCAGTGAGCAGAGAAGACAGAATACAAGTAATGACGTTGGTCGTTGGTGTTCAAAGTTAAAGCAGGAAAAACGTGGAGAGATAGAAGTTGTGGCTATTATAATGTCTATTCAAGTATGCTCGTGGCCATTCGTGACAAAAGACGAGACTTATTGATCAATCATATCTTTTACGTTGATGCTGCTGTTGTTGTTGTTGTGTTGTTGTTCCTTCTGTTCCTGTTCTCTAATCTAATGAATTATCACGCTGGAGGTGATGAGTACCTACTAGAGAAATGAGCTCTTGCATATGACTCACTAATTCACCGTTCGTAGCTAACATATCCTTGATAATTATTTTCTCTAGAGAGCTAGCACTCTACCTACATACATTCTATATTATCTTTAAAATATATTCATATCCCAAATACGAAATACGGCTCTGCTATATAAAGTCAACCAACCATAAAGGTCACGTATCAAGGGTCAAGGGTCAAAACACGAATTCATGAAAATCTTCAGAAGCGGAACTACTTCCCTCGCAATAGCATTCATCACATCCATCTTATCTCACTCCAACAGCATCACGCAAGCGACTGCCATCATATCTGTCCCGAACCGTATGGTACTCTCCGCTAAAATGGAAGCAGCGCAGATCACCAAAGCTCTCCTGACTGCACTCAATATTGACACCGAGAGCCCCATCCCTACTGTAAAGGAAATGGACTCTTCAACCGCCGATAAAGTCATCAATTCGCATACTGGGAAACATGGAAGTGTATGCTTTGTCGTGCGTAGGCCTGGGTGAGTGTTATGTCGCGAACAGGGGCAGCAGCTCACTGATCTCGCGGCAAATATCGATACTAGACCATTGGATGGATTTGAATTGTTTGGTCTCATCAAGGAAACAGGAGTAGATGATCAAGGCCTAACAGAATTCTACAAGGATTCCTTCAATTTTCCTTTGTACAAGGATCAAGATTTGGTGTTCTTCAATGATTTTTTTGGACAGAGAAAATTGAAATTAACTACTTTAAATCCTTACAGAATTTACCGTGCTTACAAGGATACTTCGAAAAGGCTCAAGGAGAAACAATTGGAAGGTAATTTGGTTGGAGAAGGAATGGTGCAGGGTGGGATCATCATTTTTGGCAAAGATGGAACAGCCAAGTATGCATATGAAGAAGAAACTGGCTCTGAGGTTCCAATTGATGATATTGTTGCAGCTCTAAATTCAGTAAAGAATGGCAAGGATGAACTATAAATTGAAGCATGTAACCAGTGCTTGCTTATTTGATACATTGTAACAATGCAGAGCTTGAATGATAATGTCCGGGTTTCACGGCACGCCGTTACCTTGATGCTTGACAAAGCTCCTTTGTTGCGAGTGGAAATTTGCAGTTGCTGGATGTGATTCTAGATTTAAATATTTATTACAGATGCCTTTCTTACGTTTCTCTTGTCCAAGGTATTCAACAATTCTTGCATGCTGTGAATGGGAAAGGAACAACTCGTACTAAAAGATGTCTATAATAACCATTAGGAAATAGCTGTCTTGGTAATATTTTGTAGCGTCTCATCTTCAAACATCTATAACCTCATGCAATTAAAAATACGACGAGTGAACGTTTCCCGGATGAAATATGATAAAGGAATAACGGTGTTCATAATGATGCAATATTGGAGAGATTCAGTTCATTTCGTAAATTTGGTGTTTGGCTCGGCTGCTCCATTACTTGAAAGCTGGGCAAAAGGAAAGTACCGGTCGTTGATAAGATCAAATGTGCACAGCGGCCAGATAACTGAAAAGCCCTTACGTTTATGTAACACCTTTTCATATCGATTCCGTTGAACGAACCATAATTCAAAGTTTGATGGAGGGATTTGAATCTGCAAATGATGATTCGAAAAATTGTAACAGTTCTACTTACCATCATTGAATGAAACTCCATAACGTCCCTGTAATAAGTCATCCTCAGGCACGGTCGTAACAACTTTGCCAATGCGGCCACGGAAAGTAAATCGAAATAGCGCTCCCGTAGCATGTGTCACTAGGTGAGGCTTGAGTGCATCTTCCAAAGGTTTCTCCTAAGGGACATGTAGAGGTATAGTTACCATACAAGTACTTACTGGAATAGAACCCATCTTTGTTTGTTTTGACATTTTCGCATCGAGTCGTGTGCGTCAACTTGACCGAGCCTGATAGAGCTTCCAGCACCTCAATATCAAAATCTTCGTGTTCTCTAAATCTCATACTGCAAACAATGGTATCTTCCTACACATCTTGGCTTGGACACTTCGGAGACGTTGGCCTGTTATCATATAGCTCCAGCTGTTCTTGGTGGGTATCTGCAGATGGGCCATCTTCCGTCAGTGCCTTTATGGGGCAAAAGAAACTCCCTTTTCTTGTGTGGCGATTGTACTTTGACGGACAACAGCATATTGGCGAATCATTTAACACTCGAACCATGCATCTCTCACGAGTCTTTGTTTCCTCATAATCGCACAACAATCGTCTGTCCTTATTCTTGTATGTGAGGTCTATTGTCGTGGTGTGCATACCATTTGCCTCCTCCGTCGTGATCTCGTTTCAGCGAGTATCGTGCCCTCGGCGTCGTATGACTTCCATTCTTTCTATGAATCTCAATGTATGTCCCACAGTAGTAGTGCAAGTTTTTGGCAAATTCACTGCCACAAAGGCTGAAGAAGGCATTCTGAGAATATGATAATTGCATACAATGTGATCTTCTCATTCCAGTATGTGTGTAGCATCGAAGCGTTGCATCCACAGTTTGATTATGATCCCAGCAAAATGGATTAAACGGACTCTTGATAGCCTTCAGTCTGTTTTCCAAACAATACGAATAGGGATCTCGCAATCCTCTGCACTCTTTGTCTATGATGGTGTAATCTTGAATATTCAAAGGGGATCTCATTTCCAGCTTCATCAGCCGCACTTATGTTATGCAGTACTTCATCGAGGCATGACAATATACGTTTCATCGCCGATCCATTGTCGTCCTTGAGAAATCCATACTCACCTCGACCGAATTGATTCATACATGTGATTCAAGATTTAAATATGTGTTTGGATTGCCGTCTTACATTGAGGTTTAATGCACTAATAGAATAGTATTGATATGCTGATATTATTCCTTTTCACATGGATTTCTGTCAGATTATCTTCATTTGAATACATTGAAGTTTGGAATCAGCCTACATCTATTTCCGTTCTTGGCAAAGAAAGCGATGGTTTATTTGTAGTGGGCCGTGTTCCCAAAAGCGATTATCATTTATCCTGTGTCATAAAGGGGTGGTCAGATGATGAGCTACCAAAAGCTCTAACCGGCGATTAATAAAACTATTCTATTGCAATTAACAGATTGCTTGCGAATGTAATGCGATCTAAGGTGGTATTTTAAAGTCGAGTGTTATACCAGCAGATAATAACCAAAGTCTCAAGATTGATGGAAACGAGGTTGAGTTAACTGTTGAAGGCGGTAGTGATAGTGCTCTCCAGACCACAATCCAAGATTGAAATTAATCATGCCTCACTAGAACTTGTAATCTTCTTAACAATAGACAAAAATGCATTACCAATTTGAAGGCCTTGCCATTCCTTGCAA
>Ga0307978_1003895_pt1 | contig 10078 bp, 8 predicted proteins | sample OrgLakmetage1056_FD_203151 | JGI IMG/M metagenome (GOLD analysis project Ga0307978, IMG submission 203151) | Saline water microbial communities from Organic Lake, Antarctica - #1056 | ecosystem: Environmental > Aquatic > Non-marine Saline and Alkaline > Saline | place: Antarctica: Organic Lake...
GTGATTCTTGTTCTCTAGAAATAAAAATAGAATTATGGGCCATATAGACACGTGGACTTCAGGTGCGGTATTGAGCTGCTTATCCGAAACCGAAACAAAAATGGGGACCGCCGCACTGCTACTACCTAGCCCCTTTGCCCTTTTTCTTGGCCTTGTTTGTGGCCATGACCCCAAGAACTGCAGCCGTAAGCGACTTCTTTTTCTTTGGTAATTGCTTCTCCTTTTCCCCGCTTTTAGCACCAGTTGAAGCAGAAGCTTCACGGGTGCTGATCGTTGACTGCTTCTTCGCGCTCATTTCAGTAGCAGGCTCAGGCGCCGTCGGCCAGCTCTGATGCAAAGTAGGATAATCATCGTCTCCTTCGATAGCTGCGTCTGGGCGCGGCCGCGAGTCGCCACCGCTATTCGAAGAGTGGTCGTCAGCGAAATAAGAGCTCAGGCGAAAGTTCGGGTCGCCCGCAAACGACAAGCTTGGGTCGCCCTGATGAAGAATGTTGCTCGTGGCAGCAGGCCCAGCATGTTTCGCTGTTCTGGAAGTACGAGCAGCGGCGTGCTTGGACAGCCCTGAAGGATAGCGGCCGAGGCGGTTCAACATGAAAGTAAAAGTCTGAGGGCCTCCGGTGGGAGTTTCAAACAGGCACTCGGCGTCCCCGTCTTCCGGGTGAAGCTTCACGATCTTGCCGATGGTGCCCGGTGGTAAATCTTCATCGTTGCCCTTCCATGTGACGAAGTCACCCAAAGCGAGCGGTTTGACCTCTTTGGTCTCCACTGCTTCAGTCTTAACTGCATCCGATAGGGTACTTTGCTTAGCTGGCGAGGGTGGTGGTTTAGAGGGCACTGCCTTCACTTCAAAGTCATCAGTAGGCAGTGGTGGAGGCTTTGGCGGCGGCGGTACACGTTTTGAGTGTTTTGAGTCGACGGACCTTAATGAGGCTGCATGTCCTTCACCACAGCTGTCATCCTCAGACATTGTCAAAGCATCATCTGCAGCAGTGTTATCGCTCGAAGGAGCAGGATCCACCGGTGGCTGCACCTCGTACTCAAGCGTGCTCATTTTGTCACCTCTGTCTCTGAGAGCCTGCACCGCAGCTTTGAACTCGCCTAGACTTTTCACTGCCTCTCCACTCACTGAAATCACCGTGCAGCCGACCGGTAAGCCTTGCGCTTCGGCAGGCGATCCGGGGGTCACTCGCGTTACTAGCAGCGCTTTGGAGAGGCCAAGCCCCGCGGATTGGGTTAAGTCGAGCCGCAACGAGCGCACGTCCACGGCTCGCTCCAATTGCACTGGCCGCTCCCAGACGCGCCGACGCACCAGCCCTCCTTTGGAGGTGCCTGTACCGTGGCTGTTCAGCAACCAAAAGTCCGCCGCATAGCGCCCTGTTTCAACAAAATAGACGAATTCAGCCGCATCGGGAGATACAATACACACACAAATTGCAAAGATTTGCTCAGAGGTAAGCAGAGTACACAAAATCGCCTGTCAGAGGAACTAATAGTACAACAAAGAGAGTGTGAAGAGATTAATGAAAGACAAATTATATAATCACATAGATGAAGGGCGCATTGAGCAAAGCCCAGGTTTGTAGCAAGGTGGAATCGAGAGGTGGCGAGTAGTATGCATACATCGGTTCTCGTCGTGAGTATTGCTCGCTGGTCCCTGAACTAATGCCCAAGAACCACCAGGAACGTACTCAAAGCCTGCCGGCGGTGCCCAAAGCTTCTTCGACGGTTTCTGTGGTGGTGTGCTCTTGTCCGTAGGGCACACAATTGACATGTCTTCAGTCGTCCACGCCCCTTTGTCCATGATCAGCAGATGCCCAGGGTATGTTGCGCCCCATCCAGTGAATATATTCCACCGCTCATTCTGAGAAACCCGCGCAGCTAGCCCGTTTGATGTTGCCACCACGCTCTCCTTTGGAAGTGCTCTTGGATCAGAAGAATGAGAACTCGACGGCATAGTCGGCACCATTGCTGATAGATCGGCAATGAGAGCACCCGATGCTACCTTGTCACCGAATGTACTGCATGACTGTTTGAATCCATTGAGCGCGCCAGTAACTTTGTCGGCAGCAGATCGTTGAGCCACCTCATTAGCCTTCGAGGGCTCCATACTGTAGAGGCCACAGCAATGTTTAAGACCGCTCTTTATGGGCTATCTTACAAGATGTTAGTTCGCTACCTAAAGTGGTTATTCTTGCAAATGATATACGAAGACGTGGAGCCGAGCGTGAAGCATAAAATGACGAACGACGACAACTCACCAATCAGAATCCAGCCAACCACACAAGACAGGAACGTCGGAGACGATGTTTTCGTGATGGCTCTTCGTTCGTTTTGCTCGTTTCTTCTTCGTTCGTCAACTTCAGTTACGAAAGCTCAAGGCAAGCAAGCCACACGTACTTGGAACCGTACTACTGCAGTGTCTAGATGAGCAAGTGCTCTCGTAGGCTCAACTCGATTAGTCGGGTGAAGTTTTACAATTTGATGTGTCGTTGTTCTTCCGCTAACAAATAGTCAACCACCAAAGACTATGCGGACTACTACTTCACTCTTGCAGGTTCTCCTCGTGGTATCAGGACCTGTCTCTCTTGCTGCTATAGCACCTGGAGAGGCAGTAAGTCATGATGCTGATAGCAATGCAGCTGCTGAAGGCACTCCATCTGCAGGAGACAGCACTGTAGAACAGATTCAAGTTGTAGGTGCCGACGGAGCTCCGCTTACACTGGATAAGGGAATGATGCTACAACTACTTGAGCTCATGAAAGCGAACAAACCGGACTCGAATGAAGTTTCAAGTGCACAGCTCTCAAAGCAGACTCAGACCGTATTCAAGAAAACTATATCACCGCTGCAGCAGCAGAGCACAGTCTACCCATGGCAGGCATTGGCGACTGCCAGAGAACGTTTAGTTGACCACTTCCGGCATGGTCTTGACCCAGGCACGGCAACTTTCATTTTTCTAGAGAACCATGCTCGTAGCTTGGCAGGCTTACCATGGGGCGAAGCAGGTGTTGTGGACGCAGAGCGCATTTTGGCACGGGTGACGCACTTCGTAGAGTCGCTACCGTCACATTCGATGCTGGCGATAGAAGGGCGTTATCAACTCGCCGTGCTGCGCGGCCTTACATACGCCCCCAATATTGACGCCCACAGCGTATTCTTAGAGGCTGAAGCAAACCATATAAGTAGTATTTTGGCGGCAGCTAACAGCACAGCAGCGGCCAGCAAGGTAGCCACAGGTTTGGATAATAACGTCGAGGATTTCAGTGGGCTTTACACGGCAATAGAAACACTCGAAAGCCTGAATGGCCGCCTCCGCTGGCTCTTTTCTCTCATGCAACGCCGCGACGATACGCTGGGTCTAACGTTTGAACTCTGTGCGCGCTTTGCTCTCAGTGACAGTACTGAACTTATCAACCATAACGGCATCGAAAACCCTCCAATTGCACAGCACAATAATAGTGCCAGCACCAATTCGAGTTTCACTAGCGAGCGCGCGCGCCTAGTGGTCATGGCGGAAGGCCTTGTGAAGCAAGCTACAGTACGGAGTAGGAAGCACGAATCAAGGAAAAAGAATGCGCGCAAGAAAGCCAAAGAAAAAGAATGCATTGACAATTGCGCATTTCAGTGGCCCGAAAAGAGAAGCGCTCAACAGCTTGCCTGCTTCAACGATTGCAAAGAAGGAGTTGTCAATGTTAGTGACCAAGAAGATAGCTCATCGGAAAGAAAATCATCATCATCATCATCCACTACGCTTCCATTCGGTCAGAGCGGTGGTTTGTTAGATCACATTGACGCGAAACATGTCGTTCGAACCATGATGCGTGCTCTGAGGGGTGGTGACGCATGGGTTGCTACTGAGCGAAGGCGCATTGAATCAATTTTACAGGCAGACACGGCGAGTTCGACAGATAGTGTACCTGCGAAGGCCATTATAGAGGCCAACCAAGCGGCATCAGCAAATGAGACCAAGGCGTCAATGCAGGCTATGAGCAATTATTTGGGTGCTGCGCCTGGACAACTGGGACGTGCACGCGCGCTGTCATTCGTGTTGTTTGCGCTGGACCGTTGCCGTATTACAACACCAGAGTGGTCGGGTGCCCAGCCCAACAAAAAGTGGCGCTTTGAATGGTGCCACCGCCATAGCGTTAACCAATGGGCCGTTGGTGACAGCTATGTCGCTGAAGATGGAGAGCCAGCGTATAGTCTTGGCCAGTTTGTCCCTTCATCTAGCAGTAAAGATAGTCTTCGTGGCAACTTGGGCGAGTCCTTTGACGTCGCATCAGCGGTGAGTATGTTGGCCGATTCAGGTCCTGGTCGACCAGAGTCCCTCGCATACGGACGACAGCGTTTCGTGAACGGCTCCATGGACGACTGCATCGGTAATGTCGATACCCCCGAAGCGTCAACTAAGAGGATGCGTGCAAGCGAAGTGCACCTTGTGTGCTGTAGTGGTTTGGGTGGGGTGCGCTTCCCCGAAGGAATGGGTCTGGCGCAGACGTTACGGGTGCGCCATGTAGTGGAGTCTTCTGCGCAGCCTTGCCGCTACCGCATAGACGTCTGTTCGCCTTTTGCCTGCCGAAATTACGCCTTTAGCCCTTGGTTTGATGCTGTCGCGAACCCAATTCGCCAGGACCATAACAAGCAGCAGCATTCATCCTCTTCTCAAACAGCTGAAGAAGTTGAGCACATTGCATATTCGCAGGAGTCGAGCGAATACCCCAGGGCCTCATTCAATATTGCCTCCACTGCTGCTCCAGCGTATCCTGAAAAAGTAAAAGATTTATCTGTTAATGAGTTGAATACCTACTGGGAAGATGTGGGCGTGACCTCTGAGTCGAGGAGATGGCCGGACGTGTCTCATAACTTGGTTGATACTTTGTCACCTGCTATCGGTTTGCCGTCAAAAGGTGCGGTCAAATCACGAGAAGTTTATGAGCTCGCGAGATGTCCGCCTGGAAGCATCTGTAGAAACACTAGCAGCAGCAGCAGCAGCAGCAGCAGGAGTAAGGGCAGTAGCACTTATTGCAGCAACAGCAAGAATGGCATTGTCAGTTCGTCGAAAGAGGCAGAAGCAGTGAAAACACGGCGGTTGGCATTGAGGGAGCGAGCGCGGGCCTTGGTTCGAGTCGCTTACGGAGACTACATGGCTCATGCCTACCCGATGGCCGAGCTCTTGCCCCTTACGTGCCGCGGTGGGGACTTCATACTCGTCAACATCAGCTTAGTTACGCTGGTAGATGCTTTGGATACACTCGCTGTGATCGGTGATGCGCAGGAGTTTAGACGTGCAGTAGGCTCAGTGGTGAGCCATTTTACAGCGCCCCGTACCGGTGGCGGTGGAGGTCGGCGCAAAGGAGTTGGCGGGCGGGGGCCTTTTGACTTTGACGTCGCGGTGTCCGTGTTTGAAACCAACATTCGGCTTCTAGGGGGGCTCTTGTCGGCACACTTGCTCGCTGAGCACCCCGAATGGTGGGACCCTCATCAAGGCTCTACAGGGGGATTTGGTCCGCAGGGAGAGGCTTACGACGGCGCTTTACTGGTAAGAATAGTTTTTGAATAAATGTGGAAAAAAAAATGTTTTCTATGATAGAGTGGTTGACCACCCATCAAAACTATGAGAAGCGGCATAATGAAGACTCACTTTTCACTATTTTCATTTGAATTCGTTCTCCACTGCTCGTTTTTCCACCTACCAGGATCTGGCCATCGATCTCGGGGAACGTCTCCTGCCCGCGTTCAACACCCCCACAGGTATCCCGGTTGGATCCATCAACCTTCGCCGCGGCGTGCACCCGAATGAAACTTCTGTGGCCTCGCTCGCTGGTGCTGGGTCATTGGCGCTTGAGATGCAAATGTTGAGCCACCTCTCCGGCGACGCTCGCTTTGGGTGCGCTGCGCGCGGTGCTTTGATTGCGCTCTTTGTGCGACGCAGCCACCGCACCGGTCTCTTGGGAAAGCACATCGACGTGGTTAGCGGTGCCTTCACCGAGGAAAACGCGGGTATTGGTTCCACTGCAGACTCCTTCTACGAGTATTTGGCAAAAATGGCGTGGCTCTTCGGCGATCAGGCGTGCTGGCACATGTTCAGTGCGTGCGCTACTGCGGTGGAAGCTTGGAACAAATTCGGCGACTGGTACGGCGACGTGGAAGCAAACCATGGTACCCCTACGCGGCCTATGAGTGATGCGTTGCAGGGGTTCTGGCCGGGCATGCTCGCGCAATTGGGTGACGTCAGCAGCGCGGCCCGCAGCCTCAACGCCTTCTTGTCCGTGGCCGAATCCTACGGAGCTCCGGGCGCGCCCGAAGAGTTTGACTTTTTGAGAAGCGCTTTGCCGTCCAAGGAGGCGTCGAATGGAAGGGCGTGGCTGTTGCGACCGGAACTGTTGGAGTCCGCCATGCATTTGAGGCAAGCTGCCAAAGGTCGGGATGATAAGGCCGCTGATTCTTGGCTTACTGCGGGTGAAGCGGCATTAGAAGCATTGGAGCGTGTATCCTACGTCAACCAACGCCACCAGGGCAAAGACATGAAGAAGCAGGCAAAAGAGCCGCTGGGAAATCCCAAGATGGGCTGCGGTTTTGCTGCAGTGAATGACGTGTCCACTTTAGAATTGGAAGACGCGACGCCGTCGTACTTTTTGGCTGAGACTCTCAAGTACGTCTTTCTTTTGTTCGACGACGAGAATTGGAGCCATGGTAAGCGTGATAGCGAAAGCAGCAGTAGCGATGACGATAGGGAGGTGCCACCTTTTGTTTGGACTACCGAAGGCCACATGTTGCCCATCCTGCCTGCTGCACAAGTGGACTCAACGCCAGGTGGAACTGAGTGCAGTGGATTTCATGGCATCATGCGCGGAAGACATGAACCTCAGCCTGTCGCCGCCAAGAAGGCAGGTCCACCGAGCAAAGTTGATGATAAGACTGTAAGCTCAAAACGAGGACTGCTTGAGACTCTGGGGGGGGTGTTTCGTCCCAACAAGGACAGCGGCAGTGACAAGAGTAAAAAGAATCGCAAGGGCAAGAGCATGGAAAATGACGACGAAACAACTTCATCGCCGCCATCGCCACCATCAGGTCCAGCAATGGAAAATGAAGAAGATTTCGATGAAGAAGATGATGATGAGTCTTGGGTGTTCGTGTGGCCTTTCCTTGACGATGGCGACGGCCTCCCTCGCTCGTGCCCCAACCCAGATTGGTTCACTCAATTTAGCACTGTCCCCAAACGCAACCCTCCTGGGAGCGGCCTTTATTCGCCAGCCATGGCACGCGAAGGGCCTTGGGCTTCACCGAGGTTTCTTCCGGATGCGCTGCTCCTCACCACAGAATGAGGCCTTGGGCTAGTTCTTCGTGTTTATATATCGACAAAACAGGCAAATTATTAAGGCACTGGAAGTGCAATTAGTTCTTTTTAAAAAATGAATATGGAAGCGCGTTTGCGACTTCCTAGCAAACAAATTCTGAACTCGAAGTAGATAAAGAACAAATACGACATATAAATACAAAAAAACGGAGTTAGAAAACCACCTACCAATTACTAAATACTAAGTTTCGATGCCTTATCAGAACCAGCACAAGGCAGGAGGCAGGAAACCGGGCTTGTTTTTATGTACTTCGAATATAAAAGACAAAAGAACATTTGACCTGAAAATTGGGCCCTCAGTTACAATTTATTTGTGAAATGGGAGTGGGAGAGTGCACCTATAAACCAGTGTGGATCTAAACCAGTCCTTTCTCTATGAGCTCGCTCACTTTCATCCAGTGCTGAAGTGGGCCCATCAGAGTATTGGCTGCGCTTGCACCGTTCAACGCAACCGCTGGGACTCCAATACCGGGAAACACCGAATCTCCACACAGGACGAGATTATTTATGGGGGTGGCACAATCGGGCAATGCATCGGCAAAAGTCGCGCCATAAGTGCCCCGTGGCCGACGAAGGAAGCGCTGGTGCGTCAAAGGAGACCCAATCAGCTCCAGTTCAGCGCGGGCTCGAGCGTCGGGAATAATGCGCTCAACGGCTCGCCACAACACTTCAGCGCGTTCTATTTTTAGGGCTTCGTATGCGTCACCAGCTGCGGCTGCTTCTTTCTCTTTGCCGTCAGTGCTCTCTTCCCCCTTGGCCATCTTGCTTCCCTCAACTGCAGCATCGTCGCGTTGGTCCATCTCTCCCGTCTTCTTCTTCCTCTTCTTTAACCCACCACTGGGGCCATAGCCGTCTGGTGCCAGATGTTCCCACGCTTCGTAGGGCTCGTTGCCACACGAGTAGGCATGCACGACGATCTTGCCCGGAGGTGCGAGGGAAGCATCTAAGCGGCAAGGGTTGGAGACCGCAATCATGTTGGCTTCACCGCACACGTCACCGCCAAGCAACCCGCGGTCCATCACCTAAGTGACGTTTATTTGAGATAGATGCGAGCGTAGAAATGCGCACAAAGGAGGAAATGGAGGTCAATTAGAAATACGTTCAAGAGCACTAAAGCTGTGGCGTTCAAAAGTGATGTGCAATTCGCTATGATTAGAACAGTTACGAACACAAGCAAATATTTAGCTTCCTGTAAAATGAAAGGTCAAGAGCTACGTTACCGTGTAGTGAGCCTCAAGGGCCTCTAAATCCAGGCCAGTAGCGTCTAGAGTGAGGTGCAAGTGCATATAGGACTGGGTCATCCCCATCACCTGAGTCTTGTCCACAAAGGTTGCAGCTGCTGCGGATAAGCTAGGCTTGTTCATACTTGGCGAGGAACTTTCTTCTGCCTTTGTTCCATCCACTTGTACTTCTTCTCCACGCTTGCCTTCGGCAACCCCCAATAAATCCGCCAAGCACCATGCAGGGGCGTTGCACACCACGCCACTTTTGGTGCGCAATTCCGTGCTTTTACGGTTGCCCACTTTTGCGGTGGTGACACCAACGGCGCGGCGACCTAACACATCGAGGTTGATCTTGGCCACCGGAGTGGAGAGGGCTACGGTAGAGCCGCCTTCCTCAATTGCATCGACTAACGCGTCCACAATAGCGCCCATGCCCCCCTTTGAGAAAAAAAAAGAAGGTGCAAAGATTTAAAGGCTATTGAAAGGTAGAAATATATTTTAAAAAGGAAACAGACGAAAATGTGAGCTTTCGTATCACCTTCGGGTAGTCTAACGTCGCTCCTTCACGATGCAAATCAAATAAAACATAAGCCATGGCTCCCGCTGAAGTCTGTGTGCAAACACAAATTACAAAACCGCAAGGTGGCAGGAATCAACGCGCAATTTTTGAGAAGTGTGCGATGTCATATATTTGAATAAGTATTACGTGCGAGGAAATAGAACGAAAGCATCCTCCGAAGCAGAGATAAAAGCATCATTCTCAAGTCTTACAAAAGAAGTGAAAAATAGAGAATAAGAAAAACAGTACGAATCACAGAACGAAAAAAAGCACACCTGCGCAGCCGGTAGCCCACTGAGGGAAAACGCCAGCGCATCCAGCCACGCTCGCAGCCAAGGATCGGTGACCACGAAGTTCGGCCCATCCAGGAACGGCGCAAAGTCGCCCGTGGCTACCTTCCCCTGCCCCGCCAAGATCTTGAGCTCTTCCCAGTGGCGCAGCAGAGGCAGCAAGCTCAGAGGGCCGCTTCGCATCGACATTGCGGGAATGCCCACGGCACCCGTCACGAGAGGCGCGCAGGCTTCGCGCAAGCCATTGAACTCGGCGAGTGCGTTGGCCCCACCGTAGGTAGCCAGAGGACCTTGCTCAAAGTGGTTTGGCCCTAATTGCAGCCGCCACTGCCCTGAATGGGGTACTCCCTCTGGAGCTTCCGTTGGCGGCACGACCATGCCCCAACCGTCGTACCGCAACCATTCCACCGTTTCCCCAGCCCCCACTGCGTTCAACACCTGCCGAAGCGGGTTGTACGGGGGCGCAGAGCAGCCAAGGACAATGGTGGGACCGCTGTAGGGCAAGTACATGTGCGCGCGGGATTGTGAAAAATATACAAACGAATAGATGATGCTTTGACAATTGAGTGACCGGACTTGAGCTTGAGTTTTAAAACGAACCTGTCGAAGGTGTACTTGGTGCCATCCGCAGCGACACGATCGAACGCAT
>Ga0307978_1003908_pt1 | contig 10062 bp, 6 predicted proteins | sample OrgLakmetage1056_FD_203151 | JGI IMG/M metagenome (GOLD analysis project Ga0307978, IMG submission 203151) | Saline water microbial communities from Organic Lake, Antarctica - #1056 | ecosystem: Environmental > Aquatic > Non-marine Saline and Alkaline > Saline | place: Antarctica: Organic Lake...
CCATACATGGCACCTGCTACATTCTTTCTCCTCATCGTCAATCCTCTTTTGCGACACGGGTAGTGGCATTGCTTTCTTTGCTCTCACTTGTTGTTTTATTTCTTTGCGGGGTGAACACACACACCCCCCTCGAAGAATTTTCCGCAACGTTGAAGAACATTCGCAACGGTGTTGAGCCCGCCGTCCAGCAAGACCCCCTGCGCTACGCATCCCCCCGCTTCCGAATTAGAAAGGGTTTTTTTCCTAGGGGAGTGGTTGGCACTGGTGTGAGAGGTTCCGCAAGTTGTCGAGGAACTGCGCAATGTAACCAAGACTGAGCCCCATTTTACTCTCAAGTTTGTGAGGCTCCATGCTAGGCGCCTGCACCATGGCAAGGAGACGCGAAAAGAGGAACCGAATGCCACCTATCCTATCGTAAACGTAGTCAGGATCGAAGGGGTCGATGTAGGGGTCGATGTCGAGATATTCCAAGTCATGCTTGTGAGTAATTTCAAACTGCACCAAGCCACTCTTGAGAATATCCTCCCGGCTTGATAGTGACGGGCTCCCTTCATCCCGCAACCCCTGAAGCGCGGTGGAAAACAACTCCATGTCCCGGAGCACGTAGCGAGCACATGGGCGTGGAAGCGCCGCTGCGCGGGGGGCTCTGAGCCACGTCATCACGGCGTCTTGCGAAAGGTAGACATACGCCGTTGGGCCCCAAATCTGCAAGAGCTTTGCTTGGAGAACATGCAGCAAGTTGGGCACTGATTCCTCCAAGTAGTCCCCAGTGATTTCCCAAAGGGCCGGCAAGACGCGTTCCTGGCGACAACATGCATTGCCAGCGTTGCTCTCGCCGCATTTTCGGCGATGTTCTTCGTTTCTCTCGCCGAAGATGCATTCGTTGACCTCACATGCGATGCTGCTGTCATAGACCACCGAGCGGTGCGGCGCATTCTCATCCGGCAAGTCAATTCTCATTGCATCGATCTGGTTGTTGGCGGTCAAGAGGAATTCACCGAGGTCCTGCTCCAAGCCCCTGAAAAGAGACTGTAAATGTGTCGTAGCGGGGCGGGTGGGCCGGAGGAATGGTCCTTTCTTCAGGAGCGCTGCCCCCTTGAGTCGCATCGAGCACAACACGTAATGCCGCACGTTTCGCTGAAACAATTTCCGCGGGATGTCGATTTCAAGGCGAGCATATGGTACTTCGGAACCCATGAAAATGTCGTTGGAGACAACTCGTATCTTGAAGTGTTGCAATGCATGTCTCCGAGCCAGGTCGGTGCGGAGACAATCGTGTGCAACCCTCTCATCCAAAATCACCGCGAAGGTGTGCTCGTTGAACTCGAGCTGCATGAACGTTGCCGCCCTGTCATGAAGCTTTTGCTTGAGGGTTGCCACTCGGAGTGCGTTTGGACTCGACACGGGAGTCTCTGGGGCGGACATGGACATACCTTCTGTTGTCTCTTGCGCACTTTTTTTTTCTTCTCGCGGTCCGCCGTCCAGCAAGAGTTCGGAACGAACGTGGCGTAGTCACACCCCCCGCGCGCCCTGCGCTACGCCTCCCCCCGCTTCCGGCAGTTTGTACCTTAAAAATACTAAGAATTAACTTTTAAATGGCTAACGGAAGTGTGATGTCCAATTCTTTTGCGAGATCGTCCGCGACGTAGGACATCACCGTGCGACGCCTGGTCGGCTCTCGGCAACACGTGCTGAGAATTTTGTTTGTCGATATGATGTGCAGGCGCTTCTTGGCACGCGAGGCGGCCGTGTAGAAGAAACGGCGGTTGTATGCCGGGGATTTGCCCTCGCTAGGGTCCATGACGACGATTACCGTGTCGTATTGCGAGGCCTGTGCCTTGAACGCCGTCGAGCAATACGCCGGTTTGATGAGAAGCGTGTCATCGGTGTCGATATATACCGTGCCGTTGCTCTTGGTGACAATTTTGTGCGCAAGTGTCAGAGTTTGCTTCGGTTGCTTCTTCTTTTTCTTCGCTGGCTTCTTCGTAGACTTGTCTTTCTCGGGTTCAACGATTTTCGAGACGATATCCGTCCTGACCAATTCGGTGCTGACAAGGAGGCCTTCGTCGCCATTCTTGAAGTGCCTCTGGTTTTTCTGGAAGACGACCCCATCGCCCTTGAAACATCTATCATTCCACGTGTCCGACTCCGACGACGTGCATATCTCATGAAAGCGCTGTACGCATTTGTTGATCTGGACACGGATATTGTTTGTGGCCGTCACAATTTGTACGTAGTGCGGCACATCCCAAGGGCATACAGAAAGGGCCTTCTCCTCGCGAAAACTTGTGAGGAAGTCCACAACCGCGGCCAGGACGTCCATCGACGATTCCACGGTTCGAAGTGAGACTCTCGCATTGTCGTCGGGCCAGTCAAGTTCTCCTGTGCAAATGGAATCCGTGAACTTGCCGAGGTCGATGTACTGGGCTCGAAAGTTTTTCGTGAATTCGTACGGTTGTCTGAGCTCCTTGAGGTCTTCGATTGGAAAGCCCTGACCAATGTTTGCTAACTGATTATGATCTCCCAGACCCAGCACCGTCGCCCGCCACTCGTTCCCCGCACGCAGAGCGTCACAAAACATCCACATGCTGGCCATAGAAATTTCGTCGAGTATGACGATGTCAGGCTCGGGATATGCGACTTTGAGCATGCGGTCGTCGTTGTCGGGGGTGTCAGTCCAGTAAATCCACTCTGGCATGGCAAAATGGAACCGGTGGTTTGTCATGAATATGTAGGTTCTTCCGTGCACCGTGATCATCCCTTGCTCATCAACACGAACGTCGCCACCCACGTCCTGTTTGAGCCAGTTTCGCATGTTCCCGAGGGCCTTGTGCGTTGGAGCGAGGCATAGAATCACGTTGAAATACTCGGCGACGACTTTTGCCGTGGCACTCTTCCCGCGCCCGCCCTTGGCGTCCACTTGGCACCAGCGAGGTTGGTCGCTTATGACAACGTCGTAGACCTTGTATTGCTCATCAGACAGGCCCGGAGGTCTCGGGGCACGTTGCTCGTCAGAGACCCCAAAGTTCGCATCGGTGACGTATCTGGCAACGGTGTCGGAAAGTTCGTACACATCTACCGGCACCAAGATGTCCTTGTGGACCTTGTCAGCGCGCTGGATGTGTTTGATGGTCCCGGCGCATTTCTCGACGTAAAAATCAAAATCGTTGTAGATGCGCATTCTCATTGTGTCGCCCCCGACATTCCCGTTCTTGATCCCCTCTTTGACATTTCGTGTGCTTGCATATTCATGCACGTAGCTGTTTGAATATGTGTCTTTCAGCTGAACTTCGAGGTAGTACAAGAGCAAAAGTTTCTCAAATTCGTGTTCACCTTCTTTCCACCACATGTGTTTGTCGCAAAAAGCTTTCAACAGGTCCAGAATGTCCTTCGCACTCATATATACTTGCTTCCCGGGCCCCTGCACCCCTCGACGTTTCCCCTGAACGAGAAATTGATATAGGGCTACGGCATCCTCTTCTCGCCCCAGACGCTCTACGTAGAGCAGAGACAGCATGAAGAAGAAGTAGTGCTGTGGTTTTTCTTCGAACATGTTGGCAAGATCGGCCCACCACTCCAGAGTCTCCAGCTTGTCCCGAGCTTTGGTGTTTGACTCGTCTTTTGCGTCGTCTTCGAGCATTCTCAGTAGTCCAGCCGCCACATCGTGGGCATCCGTACCGCTGACCATGAGATTGTCGTGGAACCGTTTGAGGCAACAGGGCAAGGTAAAACTGTCATCCTTCCTCTTTCTTGACATTGCTTTTTCTGGTTTTTTTGTTGTCATTTCGTTCTTTTTTCTTCCCTTTCCCGTCAGTGACCGCGCGCACCCCCCTCTTTTGAAGCGTTCAACAAACTATGAAAAAAAGGAGCCCTCCCAACAACAAATTCGAATATGTCACTGGAGTTGATTCCGACGTTGCTCTTGGCCCAGTTTGACAATGGGATTCTGGCGGGGAAGTTGGCCGTCGTGTCACACGAGCTGCGGCGTGCGGTGAGAGAAGCATATGATGCTCGCGGGGACACGCCGAGAGCCCTGGCCTCGCGGTGCCTTCGCGTCTGTGTCTGTTGTGGTCGACGAGGAAAGGCCACGCTCGCCACGACGTGGAACGTCGTGGCGCACAAGAAGTGTCTACGAGAACACCTCATCAACGAATATTACATTGAGAAGCCCTGGCTACCACAATGGCATCTGGTGCTCCCGTTTGTGTGGCTGGACGGCTACAACACCATCTATCATTCATACCAGTACCGCGCCTTCTGGAAGGAGGATAACGGGATCGTACCGACAGAAAAGACACACAAGGGATATGTCGCGGCTCACGCGGCAGAGTTTGAGGCTTCTCGCCTATCGTACGAGGACCGGCAGCGGGCCGCGGCTGCGGTTGAAGCAGCCATGAAGGTCGAGAAGCGACGACGAGAGCGGGCGGAGGCGCGGGCGCAGAGACCGCCCCTCGAGGAGCGTCGCCGGGAGGCTCTCTGGGTTCGCCTGGGTGCGGTCCACAAGTGGTTGTTCCACGGAATGGCAGTTCCAGGGGATGCAAGTTTGGAGGAGGCGCTGGAAAAGGTCGAGGACCGTATTCGGTCGCGCATGCGGGACGAGGTCTTCGACGTATCGCTGGTGCTCGGGGACCACCTGGAGGAGAAGCTTCGATGCCGGAAAACGCTGCGGCAGGTGCAGGAATCGTTGCTAGGGGCAGAGCCCTGCAGTCCCGACGACGGTCTCGGAGACAACCGCTAATACCCAGATTGTAGAAAATTTATTTCAGCCTAGAAATGCCGGGCGCGACGCAAATCTCCGCGTACGTCTTTAGCGTCCTCGCCGTGCTGGTGGCCATCGTCCTGGTCGTCTTGGACCACGACACTGCCATCTCCAAAAAGAAAGTGAACCTGCGCCTCAAGACCAAGAGGAAGCCGCTGCCGTGGTTGGCCATTGCCGCGGTGCCGGCCATCGCTCTCTGCATCGCCGCCATGGAGACCGAGTCCGAGAGCTCGCACGGCTGGGCCGCGCGCTTTGGGACGATCAAGTTGATCGGCGGCTTCACGGCCTACCACCTGTGCCTCGGCCTCAGCGTCGTGCTGCTCTGCCACCTGCCATGGCTCTTCACCGAGGTCGAGAACTGGCGGGAAGGCGTCCAGCTCGAGCGGGGAATCGTCGTCATCGTCCTTCTCCTCTTCGCCCTCGAAGACATCGGCTTTTACCAGACGATCCACGTGCCTACGACCTACTTTAGCGACTGCGGCAACGACGGCGTGCGCATCCTCGACTGCTTCCGTGGCCTCGGCAATGGGTCCATTCAATCCCCCGTTGCCTCCTTCCTACCCCTCGTCGCCGCGGCGCTCCTCGTCGGCGCTGACACCTCGACCTTTACCGTTGTCGGTGGCATCGTTGGGGCCTGTCTCGTCCTCATAATGTTCCCAGGCTACTTCATACGTCGGTCGTATGCGCTGCGGGAACTGCGGGCGACGACGGCGCCGGGCTTTGAAGCCCGAGCAGCACTGATCACCGGCCTGCAGAATCTCGAGCGGACCCAAGGCGTCGACGGCCTGCGTCTCCTGATGGAGGCGTGGCGGCCCGTGCCCGAGCTCTTCCGCAAGGAGCGGGCAAGCACCACAAGTGGATAATAGTTCCCTAGAATAACTGGTCGATGGGTGGTCGTCGTACCACAAAGCAAAAGAGAAAGCAAAAACTGCTTCTGCAGGCTCGGTATCAGACGAGAGGCCTCTGCCGCATCGGCCGAGAAGTCCTGCAAAGTACCTTCAGGGATTTACAAAAGGCTCGGACGGAGCAAGCGATCCTGAAAAGCAAGCTTGCTTCCTGTGCTGGGGCATGTATCAGCGGCGTCTGCTCTGGCTCTCCCGGGGCAGCGCCCAAAGTAGGCGGCTCTCCCGGGGCAGCGCCCAAAGTAGCCCTTTTCACAGACTTGAAGAAAACACTTGCGAAGCGGAAAAGCAATTCCGGCCCTTACTATACAAATTATGTCGACCCGGAGTCAACCTACATCGCACCGCAAGAAAAGCCAACAAAGGCACCGGCAACACCGAAGGCGTCAGAGAAGGTGAAGACGCAGTTCTGTCCTCCTTCAGATATCGCGACTAGACAAATAGAAAAATTGGAAGACAAAAATGCCTCTCTTGTAGTCAAAATTGAAGAGCTCGAAAAAGTTCAAACAGCTCTCAACGCTCTCAAAAAGGAAATCAACAATTGTAGCCTTGAGCGTAAGGGCTTAGAGACAACGGTGGAGACACTCAAAAATAGTCTAATTGAGAAGCAAAAGATTATCGACACCTGTTCTGCACCAGAGTTAAAAGTTAAGATTCCTGAGGTACGAAAGGATTTGGCAGGTGTCGACCGTGTGAATATAGAAAAGGAGGCGTTGCAAAAACGAATTGACGACCTCACAGCTCTACTTGACGGAAAGCCCGATTTGCTACTCCTCGACAAGTATAGGAAATTTGTGACGGGGCTGCAGAAGACGGAGTTGGATGTCATTCTCGCGGCGGATATCAACGGGAAAAGTTATAGCGAGCTCAAGGTTCTTCTGAAAAGCAAAAATAAGGAAATGAAGAAAGTCCTAGGTGATATTAACAAACTAGGGGAAGTTGCTCAGGAAAAGGAATTTGATAAGCTAGAAAAGTCTGATTTGAGCAAAACCTTGGAGAGAATTAATGCCACAATGAAGGTGATGTCGGAATATCAGGAGGAGAAGCAAAAGGAACTTGAAACACCTGAAGAGCGCAAGAAGATGATGGAAGCAAGAGCAACGATGCTGGCACTCCTGAAAGAGATTTCGAAAGGGTCAACATCCGTCGACGACAATGGAATTGATGTCAATGCCATTGTCGTCGACATCGTGGAAGAGAGGTTCGAGGAACTTAAGCCATTCTTCGGACCTTATGTGATAGACAGCAACAAAGCCGTCATCGCACGGGATATGGTAAAACTACTTTATTCCTACAAACAACTTTCATCGCAGAGTTCTGATCGCTTCTTCCGTTCAACTGAAAGAGACCCTATCAGTCGTCAAACCCTTGTCCAGAATTTTGACCTGTATTATTCTAGGGCCATGTACACATTTCTACCCAAAATTAAAGAGATAGCTAAGTCAGAAGATCGAGCATGGCTCCTAAGCCACATCGAGTGGCTCAAGAAGAAGCGCGACACGGTAGAGGAGAATAAGACGCGCCTCAACAGACCAGACCGCAGCAAACATCATGGCTTTGAGCCACCGCCAAAGGCTGGCCGACCAAAGGCTGGCCGACCAACGGCTGGTCGACCAAAGGCTGGCCCACCGATGGATATAGCGGCGGCGCTGGCCGCGCAGAAAAAGAAAATGGAACAAAAGAAGAAACCACCAATGGACAATTTGGCGGCGGCGCTGGCGGCGGCGGCGCTGGCCAGGAAAAAGTAATGAATAGAGGTAGGGACTAGTGGTTAGCTTCTAGGGCTATTTCGGCGGGGATTGCCTTCGCCTCGCAGCACTTCTTGTGGGTCTTCCAGTGCTTTTTCTGACAGGCACTGTCGCAGTAGAAGACCTGCTGGCACCTGGCGCATCTGCGAGCCCCGATGATTTCCTGGGCGCACCAGCCACAGATATGGACGTCCACAAGCCTATCGCACATGATGGTGCGCAGGTAGTCTTGGGCGTCCTCGTAGCCTTGGTCGGCGGAAGCACGGATGAGTTTGGCGGCCTTGGTGGCTTTGTTGCGGGTCAAGTACCACTTCCCGAGCTCGTATTGGGCCTTGGCTCTGCCGTTGTCTGCCGCGAGACGGTAGTACTTCGCCGCCTTGGAGATATTCTTGGCAACACCGATACCGTCTTGGTATGCACTTCCCAGCATCTCTTGCGCATCACCGTAGCCTTGATCCGCCGCCAATTTGAAGTAGCGCACAGCTTCTTTGAGGTCCTTTACGACACCCTCACCGTTCAGATAACACATGCCGAGGTTGTGCTGTGCATTGTTGAGGCCCTGGTCCGCCGCCAGCCGGTGATATTGCACCGCTTCTTCGAGGTCCTTTTCAACTCCGTAACCATGGCCGTAAAACAAGCCCAGAGCGCATTGTGCATTATGGAGGCCCTGGTCCGCCGCCAGCCGGTAATATATCATCGCTCTCTCGACGTCCTTGTCAACTCCGTCGCCGTGAGTGTAACACTTGCCAAGTGAGTATTGTGCGTCAGCGTTGCCCTGGTCTGCCGCCAACTGGTAATATTGCACCGCTCTCTCGTAGTCCTTTTCGAGATAGTAATGCACGCCCAGTCCGTGTTGTGCATGGGGGTCGCCCTGATCCGCCGCCAGCCGGTAATATTGCGCCGACTTGTCAGTGTCTTTTTCAACCCCCTGGCCGGTCGTGTAAGACACGGCCAGGTTATGTTGTGCGTTAGCGTTGCCTTGGTCGGCTGCCAATTTCAAATATTCCACCCCTCTGTCGACGTCTTTTTCAACTCCGTCGCCTTCGAAGTAAAACCTGCTCAGGGTGATTTGAGCCTCGTCGTTACCTTGGTCCGCCGCGAGCTTGAGGAGCCGAAACGCTTCTTTTGAGTCCTTTTTGACACCCTCACCTTCACTGTAACACACGCCCAGGGCGCATTGTGCTTCAGCGTCGCCTTGGTCCGCCGCCAGCCGGTAATATTCCACCGATCTGACGATGTCCTTCTCAACTCCGTTGCCATGTCTGTGACACATGCCCAAGCCGTATCGTGCATTGGCATGGCCCTGGTCTGCCGCCAACTTCAAATATTGCACCGATCTGGCGTCGTCCTTTTCGACTCCGTCGCCTTGATAGTAACACTTGCCCAGTGCGTGTTGTGCATGGGGTTCGCCCTGGTCCGCCGCCAATTTATAATACCGCAGGGCTCTGATGACATCCTCTCGAACTCCATCGCCTTGATGGTAACACTTGCCCAGTGCGTATTGCGCCTCTTTGTGGCCCTGTGCCGCGGCCAATCTATAATACCGCACCGCCCGGGTGAAGTCCTTTTCAACTCCTTTGCCCTCGTAATATATACCCGTGCCAAACTGTGCGTCGGCGTGGCCCTGGTCCGCCGCCAATGTTAGATACCTTACCGCTTCGGGATTTGCTCCCGTGTTTCGAATAATAAACGTCGCCAGTTCGTATTGCGCCTCTTTGTGGCCCTGGTCCGCCGCCAGCCGGTAATATTGCACCCCTCTGTCGGAGTCCTTGTCAACTCCTTCGCCGTTTGTGTAGCATAAGCCCAGGTTAAATTGTGCGTCGGTGTGGCCCTGGTCCGCCGCCAGCCGATAATACCGCACCGCTTCTTTGAGGTCCCTTTCAACTCCTTCGCCATGCATGTAACACAGGCCCAGGCTGCATTGGGCATTGCGGACCCCCCGGTCCGCCTCCATGATCAAAGCGGCGGTCAATTCATCGCATCCGCTCTCCTTCTTGATCCTCGTGTTCTTCCGCTTCCTCGCCATTGTCACTCTTTGTTTTCACTCCTGGGAGTGTCACTGCCTGGGAGTGTCACCAATCGGAACTATTTTTACGAGCAAAAAAGACTAAACCCTAATAGAAAGAGACAGAGGGACCCTGCGAGAGAGAAGAAGAGAGAGGGAGTGGCATATCCTAGATGACTAGCGTGATGTTGACGCAGCGTATGTTTTCCGGGCGGCAACTCATCTTGTGAGTCTTCCAGTCCTCTTTCTGACAGGCTTCGTTGCAGTAGCAGACGCACTGGCATCCGCCGCATTTTTTCGCGCCAATGATTTCCTTGGCGCACCAAGCGCAGACTTCGACGTCAACGAGCCCATCGACCACGATGGTGCGCATGTAGTCGCGGGCCTCCTCGTAGCCTTGCTCGGCGGAAGCACGGATGAGTTTGGCGGCCTTGTAGCTGCGGGGCTTGTTGAATCGCGTCAAGTACCACTTCCCGAGCTCGTACTGGGCCTTGGCGTCGCCTTGATCCGTCGCCAATTTTAAGCAGCACTCAGCTACTTTGAGGTCCTTTTCAACACCGTTGCCGTCGTGATAACATTTGCCGACATTGACCTGTGCTGCGGCGTGGCCCTGGTCTGCCGCCAGTCGCCAGAGTCGCAGCGCTTCCG
>Ga0307978_1003913_pt1 | contig 10052 bp, 9 predicted proteins | sample OrgLakmetage1056_FD_203151 | JGI IMG/M metagenome (GOLD analysis project Ga0307978, IMG submission 203151) | Saline water microbial communities from Organic Lake, Antarctica - #1056 | ecosystem: Environmental > Aquatic > Non-marine Saline and Alkaline > Saline | place: Antarctica: Organic Lake...
GCTTCCTCAAGCGCTTTGAAACCTTCAATCAAATCCGTCAACCACCACTTTTGACACATGACGATTTTCTGAAGGGATGTGATTTTGATTCCATTTCCTCGTCTGTTCTCATTGCATCTGCCGCGGAATGTTTCACCGCATCTCGCAGTTTACTTGAGGAGATTTGTAACAAGAGCAAGCATGTGGATGAACTTTATTGCAGTGTTAGCAAAGAAGATGCGACAAATCTCATTAAGATTTGCGTTGGCAATTCTCTTTTTCTAATGAAACTTTCCCAGAGCATTGCCAGACAAGATACTGATTCTCTCAGCGCAAGCTTAGATTTTCTGGACAATCAATTCTGCTCAATTAAGCTATAATCTATAAAGCAGCATTTCTCCTGTAATATTGGCAGGAGATCCAGTGATCTAATGATGAACGCACTGTCACATGCAAACATGACGTCTAGATAAGAGAATGCACATATCATTCGTTATTGAACCAATAGGCAACGGTAAATTTTTCGAATCGATGTGATAAAAGTAAGAACAAAGATGATGGAATTCCATGATCGTCAATTCCTAAGGCTGTACGCTCTGCTATAATAACACAAAAGGAGATTCAACATGATTTAAAAACATTCATTCAACCAACCGAGGTACATCTTTTGTACCGGCACCAGTACGTGTAAGAGCATTATCTAAGAATTAGAGTTTCTGAATTGTTCCCACCAATTCAGCCTTTGAGAATCCTTCCACGTCAACCTTCCTCTCATTGAGATATGCAGTCAGTTGTGCTATAGTCTTTCGCTTCAAAGTAGATTCCTTCAAAACCCCCCATGGATTCGCATTATCACTAGCAGGTGCTGTTGCAGCTCCTTTTTTCTTCCTTGGCGCTTTTGTCTTTGTGGCCTCCGTCTTTGCAGGCGCATCGACCTCTTCTGGCTTTGCGACATAACTCTTGAGCTCTTCAATAACAGCAGCTTCCTTGGTGGTCTCTGCCAAAGCCTCTCTGAACGAATCTTCTGCAGCCTCAATGATCTTCAATGCTTCGTCAGCTGTCTCTGCATCCTCATTTGCGAAAAAGGGCTCATTCTCAGCAATCTCAGCGACAACAGACTCTTCAACTGCCTCGACCACAGTCTTTTTTGGGGCTCTTGCCTTCTTTGCTTTTTTCGGAGCCTTGGTCTTTGCAACCTTCTTCACAACAGACGCCTGGATAGGTGTAGCAGCTTCAGCGACAACAGCTTTCTTTGCTCTTTTGGGAGCTCTAGCCTTCTTAGCCTTCTTCACTGTTTTTGCTGCCTCCACTGCTGCTAATTCCTTTGCCTTTGCATTGTCATCATCCATATTCTTCAATATATCCAAGATCTTCTTCTCTTCTGTTGGGTCGCGCTCCATTGTCGACTTTCCAACAGGAATTTCAAGTTTTACTGGTGCGTCCTTTGTCAAGCTAACAGTCTTTTTTGTGAGATTTGAGATCACATTCTGCTGTTTCGTGTTCTCCTTCCTGAGCATGGAGACTTCCGTCTTCATCATTTCCTATAGGGATTAGAGTATTGGCAGAAACATGGTCAATGCATTATCTAGTGAAAAACGAGTATTGTCCCAGAAATCATCCGCCATACGCAAACATCAAACATGCACGATCCTAACGCATCCAATCCTCCCCTTCCATCATCATTTGAGAACCTCCATCCACGAAACATCCTCAGTTACGCGCAGTGTATGGTACTTACATTATCAACCTCCAGATTACGAAGCTTGCTAAGATTCAACATGCTATCCCCACCCTTTTCGACTTTTGGAATATTCATGACCAAATCTTTCGCTTGCTTGGCCCCATCTGCTGCTAATACAGCCGCATTCGCCGCTTCATCCGCCTTTTCCCTCGCGGCCATAATTTCCTCTTGAAAATTATCGGCAGCATCCTGTCTCCCTGCCTCCCTCTGATTTATCGCAAACAAGAGTGAGAACGCGGTCACATACCATGCACCATATTCCTCGAATTGAAGTTTATCCACGAATTGCGACCATTCCACGGAGTCAATGTCGAAATTGTAGTCGAACGAGGGAAGACTGAAGGCTGCTCCTCCTCCTTCGATGGATGCCTTCGTGATGGTTTCTCCCGATGGCGTGGCTGCGGGAATCAAGTTATTCTTCAGCAGGATGAGTTTTTCTTTGGTGTCGGGCGAGAGGAACTGCCCCGAAGATTTTATGGATCCAATTTTGGATGGTAAGTCATGTGTAAAGTATTCGACTAGGGTGGGTGTTTTATCGGATGTGGAATCAAGTGAAGAAGCAGCGGCTGTAGCTGCAATAGCTGTTGCTTTGGCAGCAGTGATTTTAGCTCCCAATGCAGCAGCGGGTACAGCAATGGAGTTAGCTGCTTCGGTTGCTTGATTGGATGCTTCAATGGCAGATGATGCTGCATCATTGACTGCCTTTACGACATCCTGCACTGACGAAATATCATCGGGAAGGGAAAGAGAATCAACGGGCACTTCAGGAACAGGAACAGGAACGGATGCTGGACTCTTCTTTTGATATGCGTCCAAGACATTGGAATAACGATCATTGCGATCATACGATGCTCGAAGATCTGAAGTCTTTGCAAAGATACGTTTGTTGCTCTTGATGCTGGTGAAAGCCGATGTATCCGCAGCATTGAAGAGGAGAAGATGGAGAATACCAACGGGAACTGAAATTATCATGTTTAGTTAGTTTGGTCTGTTGGACTGTTGGCTCTGTGTGTGTTGGTAATCTATAGGTACATATACTGTTAAGCTTTTCTTGTTTGATGTGTAAGATTTGCTTGTCCTCCTTTGCTGCTGTTGGCATACTACTTCAACTTTCAACTTGATTTGAGTCTCGTGAAAATTGATGGACAGGTTTTTCCAATGCATTATCATCCAATCAGAATCCGTCAAGGGCTCTCGTCAGAGGAAAATTAGATATTTTTTGTCTGAAATTCAAGAATGAAATTTTAAAATTTGCTGTGGGCGCCAGATATGTGAGTGAATGAGGCTCTTTCAATTCCCTTCTTGGCTTGGGTGTTGTTTCCGTTTGTTGTCCGTATCAGGTTAGGTTAGGGCTGTAGTCGAGGTCTTCTGACGAACAAAAAAAATATAAAATTGAAAATGAGCAACAACGTGCAACATTGTAAAGTTCACTTCAATCTATCATCTACCATTTCGTTGTGAGAAACAAATGAACACCACCATCACCGCACCCTGAACTTATCCTTCTTCTATACATTACGAATACAGCGCTGGGCCTTTTTGATTCCGAGTCTACTTTCCTCCTTTGACCCGCTGAACTAAAAGCAAACACATATTTTCGTACTGGCATCAGGCATCAGATTACACTTCTTGGCAATTGACACTTGACAATTGACAACCTAATATTACATTATATCATATTATATACGAACAAGATAGGTACTTGATACTAGATACCTGATACACGATACTAGATAGGTACACATCATGTCGCAACTCATAGCGACCACCATCTCGCGAACTACAACCGCCACTCTCCATGCGGCAAAAGCATCCTTCATCCCACATCCCATGCTACCCCTGAAAGCTACTCGCTTACTCTCACTTCAACACAAACGCTACACCAATGCATCACAAAACTCCATCTTATACTCCAATAGGATCCAAGACAATGTCGCACGGTTATACGCCAGGAGAATTATCGAACTGGCTGCCTTATCTGCAGCATCCATGGCGAGCACCACGCAGATGGAGGGATTGGTTTCAATTGAGAAACCCAAGGAGTGGCAGACCATCGATCTTGCGGAGCAGAGGAGGCAGTTTGGGCAGAATATTTCGAGTTTGGGCAAGAGCAAGATTAGCAGAGTATGGGCTGCTGGTACGTTTTATTTGTTTGTGTATGTATTTGTTTGTATTTGTTTGTTTCTTAACTTGTGGTGGGTGGAACAGCTACTTTAACTCAGTGTCTGCACTATCATGTCATATCATGTTGTGATGTCATGCGCCATGATTCATAGGATGGAATATAAGAAGATGATCGCGTCAACTTGCATCGATCCTTCGTAGAATCATCATCATCCACCGATTCTCTCTAACTCATTTTTTCCCCTTCCTTTCCCTCGATATGAATAACTTGTTGCAAAATTGTAGGAAGTAGAATTGCCAATCTCACCATGCTGGCATCGCCCCTTACATTTTTAGCTCCAGCAGCATATCTCACTGGATCCGAATCCAAAATCAACAAGTTGGCATGGAACTACAGTGTATGGGCCATCGAACGGGCAGGACCCACATTCATCAAACTCGTCCAATGGGCCACCACGCGCAACGATATTTTTCATCCTGATTTCATCAAAAACTTTAGTAGACTGCAAAGTAGTACGAGGGGACACGCATGGAAGGATACTGAAAAAATATTGGAAGATTCGTATGGAACCGAATACATGGATTTATTTGAATTTGATTCGGGGACGGAGATGAGGCAGCAGGATAAGATTTCGCCCATTGGATCAGGGTGCATTGCACAGGTTTATAAGGCCAAGCTCAAAAAGGATACTACTTTAATACCAGCTGGATCGGATGTGGCGATCAAAGTATGTCATCCGCACATATTGCACAAGGTATGTGTGGATTTCTACATTTTGAACAAGCTCACGAGTTTGATCGAGGCGGTGCCATACATTGAGTTGGATTATTTGTCCATGAGGGACTCAGTGGAGCAGTTTCGGGATATTATGCTTCCCCAGTTGGATTTGAGGGTGGAGGCGAGGAATCTTTGTAGGTTTCGGAGGGATTTTGCGGATGATCCCCGGGTAAAGTTCCCTCAACCTGTCATGGCCTTGACGTCAGAAAAGGTTTTGGTGGAGGCGTTTGTTCATGGGGAGCCTATTTTGAATTATTGCGACGAGGGGCGTAAGCCTACCAAGGACAGAGAGCATTTGGCGAAACTTGGCTTCGAGACTGTCATGAAGATGGTCTTCTTGTATGATTTCATTCATGGAGATTTACATCCAGGTATGTTGAATATTGAAATATAGCAATTTTGGCGTATTTCGAAGCCGCGATGTTTCAGGGTTTGTGGAACTTACTTCTAAACTGGCTGTTTCGCTTCGTCTATCCATAGGTAATATCATGGTCAGCAAAAACAAGGACGTTAAAGGTCATCCCTTGTGCTTGCACATGATTGATTGTGGTCTCGTAGTTGAGTTGGGGGAGAGGGATCATGTAAATTTGGTCAAGGTGCTCGGAGCATTTATTAAGAAAGATGGAAATCTTGCTGGTCACTTAATGATTGACGCAGCCAAGAAATGCAATGCTAATAAATTGGATGTAGAGCTCTTTTGTAGAGGCTTAGAAAGGATTATCAAATTGGACGAAGAGCAGGTGAGTGCTCGTTTGATAGCAATTATTTTTATATTTCATTGAAAGTTCGCTGGTGTTCAACTCATTTGTCTACGTTTTCATTCTCCCATAGAATTTTTTGGACAGTGTCGGCGATTATCTCACTGACATTTGCTACCTTGCTTGCAAACATAAGGTCAAGTTAGAAGCTTCCTTCATCAATGCCGCATTGGCTTGCGAGATCATGGAAGGAATCGCAACAAAGTTATATCCAACAATGAAGGTGCAACATATTGCACTGCCAATGGTTTTTAAGGCTGAAGTCATGCATGGTATTGCTGAAATGAAGAAGAAGACTTTCTTTTAGATTTGAATTACACGTTCCATAAAAGTTCATTCAAAATTTGGCACATATTTACAACAGAGACGCAAAACTCTACAAAGGATAGAATATCATTTGACTCCAATACTTCGCATGCAACATTCACACATCCTACAGAAAGCAGACAATAGTTTTATATGCAAATAGAAATGACAATAAATTCAATTTGCATTTAACATTCTAAGAGGCTATCAGAATTTAACTCCAACACTTTGCATACACCATCTACACATCTTACATACTGTAAATCAAAGAACAGTCGCACACAATAATTACTCATTTTGCATAAAGCATTATTTGTAACGCAGTAAACGGCGTCTCATGAACTGTCTTCAGTCATAAACAAAACCTCCTGTCACTTTTGATGTATTTTCTTGACCTACTGTTGAAATGTATGTTATTAATACATTGTTACAACTGATACAGACTAATACATTTTCGTACCCCTTGCACATACTCAGAGCGTCAAGCCATCTCTACTTTTCGTCAAATCCCACTGCTTGACGACACTGAAGATAGGATCTACATCTTCGTCATAATCGGCGGACTCTCTGAAGTCCTTATGGTTTCGCAACTTTCCGTATTTACGAGTGCTTCCTTCAATTTTTGTCTTTCTACTAATACTTTTGTGATTGACATCAAATGTCACGTTGTATTCGTCGTAAGATGTACCCGGATCAGTCCATCCAATAAGCGTCAGATCGATGTCATCGATATCACAAGCAATCAGAGGATATGAATATGATCCAACTCGTACTTGAGGAATATAACCATCAATATCCCTAATGCTGCTAAAATCAATCTTTTGATCTTGTCCTACTGGACTATAGACACTTTTGAATAGAGATTTGATGAACTTCATAAGGGCACCTCCAAACGCAATGACTGCAAAGGCAACGATTAATCCGACGCTTGTCCACCCATAAACGAGAGAGATATTCTCTTGATCGTCAGACATGTAGTTAAATTCATCACTCTGTAACACTTCAGGAATAGGAGGAAAGTCAAACCCGATTTCCTGGCAACACTTTTTCTCATTGCACACCCTAACAGTTTCATTCTGGACAACAATATTATCATTCTGGCCAATAACATCGGATGCAGAATTTCCTTTGCTGTCGCGAAAGCCTTCAATGGCAAATTCTCCTTGGCTCGTTGTCACCCCAGCACAAATTCTATCATAAGGAAATTGCGAAAAATCGTACGCACACACAAGTGCTCCAATTATGATAGCAGGGATTAAAAAGTATTTTCGACTGAAAGTGGAGAGCTTTGGTCCAATGTATGGAGCAGAACTCCAGATACGCTATTGTGGTAAAAATAAATGAGAGATAATCGCACGCACGCATCTTAAGAACAACTTTTAATTCTCACCATGATACAGAATTTATCTGAAAAGTATCTGATGAAAAGTGCAGCGGAGCCTAAGAACATCAACGGAGGATTGATTGCCGAATAAAAGAAAGCGACAAACACAATCTTAGACACATCCTTAATTACAAATGAAGAGGATGAGTAAAAATGGGAAAAGATTAATATATGAATTCAAAAGGGCAAACTTACTGTATACTTCTCGGCGAGATTATATGGAGTACCCTTGAAACACAATAGCATCTGGTGCACGGTTCTGGCCCGAGGCGCAAAGTAGTGCTTGCTGATATTGCCCATAATATCAAGTAAATTCAAAATAGGAGGGAGAAACATTTCTGATATGAAAATTCCATTCATAGCTGGAATCACATCGAACTGTTCGCCAAGTAACTGACGAGTAAAAGGAGTAGTCACTTTTGCAATCATTGCAGTATTAATCCAACGGAAGACTGCAATTTTGAAATACATAGACTTTTGTAAATCATCTTCAGACGCGTGTTCCTCAAAAATCAATAGAATCTTTGCAATGTTGGGAATCAGAATATTCCTGTGGAAAGAAAGTGTTAAAGAAGTTATAATGGAGTACACATGATTCACAAAATGGATAGTGTTTTCAACTTACATGGAAGTAACAAGTATACCAGCCTACAGGAAGATCAGAAAATACTTTTGAGTTTGGAAGGAAATAATTGATGACGACTTCTGCCCAGCGCCTAAAGTAAAACACTTACCCAAAATGGACCGCTTGCCTTTCTCGTTCTATCAACCATAAAACCTCCAAGTGCCACGAGTCCAAGAGTGATAGCAAAAGTGGTCATCTGCTGAAGAGCATTCCGCATATAACTGGTGTCAATATCCAAATAGCGCATCGCAGATGGTTCATCTGGTTGTTCACAATCAAGGATGTGCTTGCCACGAAATAATTCTTCTTCTTTCCTACTACGAATCCTTTGCGTACGAATGTCAATCCGTCCACAGCTCAAAGTCTCAAGAGCTAGCCTCTGCCCATCCTCAGTTTCAAAAGTTACAATCACATCTGTGACTTCATAATCAACCTTTTGCAATTCTATGATCTGTTTATCAACATCTTGTAACCGCTGGATAATCTCAGGAACATACAATAGTAGTCCAAATGGTTTGACGATGGGCTTGATCGCACATTTAATCAAGAGTTCAATACAGCTAGTGGCCTTCCATTGATGACTTGCTACCTTTTTTCGCAACTCTTCTTCATTGTCAATATTAGTACCTGGAAACCAATTCATCAAATTTTTCCTCAAAGTCCTCCTCGTCATGATTGCTCTCAAGAGAGGACCATTATTAAGCAACACTGTCACCACTGCGATTCCTTTGGAATCATATTTACTGAAGAAAACTTCCCATTCATCAGGGTCAAAGGCATCCTTTGGCGGATTCTTGACTATGACACTGTAATCAGAAGCGGTGATTTTGTCCTCGTCATAAATGATTTCCTTTTTGGATTGATACACATTGAAGAGAATCGTGATCAACAAGACCACCATAATTGCGACAAAGTTGTCTATTCCTTGCGAAAAGGTTACCTCACTGCAATTGTTTTTCTGAACAAGAGTGACGCCATCACTTTCTCTGTACAGATAATCGACTTGGTTATCTCTCAATTTGTTCAAATTGCAATAGTCCGCAGATTCACACTCTGCCCATACAAAATTTTCACAAACTGCCGAGGCCGGAATCGTTAAAAACTTTGAACTTTCTTTCAAATTAACTGCGATAGCCTCATCGTTCCCATCGTAATCTGCACTCAAGTAGAATAAAATATTGGGGAGATGCATCAAACCTCCCGCGAGCAATGCAACACCCATGACAAGCATTGTGTTGAAGTACAGGGCAACTCCAATACCAAAATCATTCATTGGCATTCCACCTTTCGTAAAAAATTGGTATAGAACGGTTTCCTTCCTTTCCCCAGGTTCAGCACGTTCCAAAGGGTCTGACTTGTTATGACGACGGAAATGTCTTGCTAGAGTAACGTGCTCATAGAAGGCCCATCCATCCTCTAAGTTTGGCGCGTTATCATCTCCTTTATTAGGATAATAACAAGGTATCTGAATTGGGACGAACGCATTAGTTGAGATTGGCGCAACATTTCTTAGGCACAGAAAGATACCGTTTGCAAGACTACGAACACTGAAGAACACCCAATATCACTGCTTACCTTCATCAGAACCTTTTCGACAAATCGTCTAGCCCATGTCTTTTGTGAATTTTCGTCGGTCTGGCTGAAGCCTGAAAGATCATTAGCAACTTTGGTATCCATTGTGTTCAAAGTATTCACGGAATATCTGCCGCTTGGGGTTACCCATCCACCATTGTTCCTTCTATCTAGTTTCGGAGTGAGAATCATCTCAACTTCTTCGACATCTAGCGGCTGTTTAGAAGAATTTCTCGACATGATTCTTTTCCGCAACTAGGACGAAAGATTTTCCGATGGTGAATGCTGTGCTACTCTCTGTATTGTATGTTGCTTACTGCCCAAATTACTAAATACTCTTATTGACAAATTATTATCTACCGTATGTGAATGTATTAACGAACCTTCTGAATTATTAAATTGAGAAAGTCACGAACTACCTACAATTCCTCATACACGACTGGACATATTTACTGACGAGTTACCTGGGATTAACACTCACCAAAGCAGTTCACGCAAACGCCACACGCCACCCATCCATCACCACCAGCAGAGACCAGCAGTCGTACATTTTGTTCTTCTTGCAGACAACGAGGAGACTTAGTACGGAATATACGCGCTCGTGCTCCTCACCTGTACGCCTCGCAGGGAACTAATACTGTGCGGCATCACTGTCGTAATCGCTGTTCCAAGAATCGTAATTTTAACTAGTATTTCTCACATTATGTAATTAATCTGCATTAGTCATGTAAAAGCAAGGGTAACAAGTCATGCCTTTCTACCTTTGTTTTCATTTCCTTTAATAG
>Ga0307978_1003914_pt1 | contig 10047 bp, 10 predicted proteins | sample OrgLakmetage1056_FD_203151 | JGI IMG/M metagenome (GOLD analysis project Ga0307978, IMG submission 203151) | Saline water microbial communities from Organic Lake, Antarctica - #1056 | ecosystem: Environmental > Aquatic > Non-marine Saline and Alkaline > Saline | place: Antarctica: Organic Lake...
ACTGCTCAACTTCTCCAGCCTCACGAGACTTCGCATGCTCCTTCTGGTCTGCCTGGCTACAACGTGCTTGTACTTTGGGCTCTTGCTTCCTTATTCCGTGCCCACGACGCTTGCCATTATCGACGTTCCTTTGATAGATCCGATGATTGCAAGGAATTCTCTGCCTCATACTCTCAAGACGTTCCGAGAGAAAGACGACCCCTGTCACGGTTACGACGGCGTCTTGCTGATTCAACAGGGTGATCGCAATGGCGCCGCCGCAACGATTTTCTTTCTCTTTTGTCTGAACCAGCTGATATACGCCGACCGCTACAATCTCTTGCCAGTCGTGCACTTGAACGATTTCTCGCACTGGGTATACGATCCAGGTGTGCATGGTACCAACAACTCGCCACAACAAGGTCAAACTATATCCATGCTACAAGGCATGCAACCTTCCAAAGCCACGCTCGTTGACCCAGCGACCGGTCGGAGCTTCTTGTACCCGGGACGCCCCGTCCAACGAGACAGTCTACAACCGTACAACTGGACCGTCAAGGGTACTGGCGTTTGGAATTCCTATTTTGAACCCCCCGTTTCGGACTTTGGTTTGGTGGCCCAACAGGCGTATTGTCGCGACAAGCCACTCGTCACGCTGCCACCCGCCATGATTCTGCCAGCCTTGCACATTCATTGTCCCTGGGCCGTTCGGGCATGGCGCTACGGAGGACTCCCACCCGTCTTGCAAGAAACCAACGTGACTTTCAACGACTGGCTGGGCCGGCACCGTCGCAACGGTGCTGCGGTAGTCCGCAAGTATTATCGATGGAACGCCGCCCTGCTCCAAGCAGCCGACGCGGCCAATCCGGTGGGGCAGACATGTCTCGCGCTGCACGTGCGCCATTCTGACAAGGGGAATCGACGCCACCGCATTCCCTTACCGGCCTTTTTACCATTTGTACAAGCGTATATCGAACAAACAAGAGGGGCCGTGGTGTATCTCGCCACAGACTCGAGTAGTGTGTTGCAAAAGATAAATCAAACGTGGCCAGAGGCTGCGGTGCAACGAATACGAACGCTCGACAGTAGTAGCAGTGGCAGCCACGACGCCATCATTCGATCACCCAACAAAACGGCCGTATTCAAGCTGGGTCGTCACCACCAGACCAACTTTCAAGTCTTGACGGATATTGCGGCCATGTCGCGCTGCCAGTTTCTCCTGCACGGACTCTCGGCCGTTTCCGAGGCTGTCCATTACTGGAACTACCCTACCTTGCACGAGCAGTCGGTCAACTTGGAAGACCCGCAACACATGTCGATCGACAACTTTCGAGACATGGTACAACGCGTCCATTCCGTTCAAGAATAGAATCATTCATATAAAACAAGCGATAAATATTAAACACGTAAACAAAGACTGAATACCATGTAAATATACATCAATGCAATGAATGGGCGGGTTGCTACTCTGCTTCAGCCACAACCACCTCTGTGCCATTGAGCTTTGCCTCTGATGGAGCACGTCCAGAGAGCCGTTGTACCGCCCGCTCAACATGATCTTTGCTTTTATCATCATATTGGGACACGACGACGGCTCTTTCCTCTTCTATAATAACACTGTTCTACCCACCGTTCTCAAGCTCTGGGTTTTCAGCGATGCGTTTCTTTTCTAGGCTTGCGACCCGCTCGCGGTATACCTTGCGACTTGGCAACAAAAAGAGCGAGTTTGGAATAGATCGAAAGGTTTTGGATGCGGCGCCCGCTTCTCCAATCAAGTAGTAATGCCCAGCAACAATAATAAAGGACCCCCACAAGGTAGTGATACTATCTGAGTCTGCCTATTTGTTGCAAAACTGATTGAAATCTGGTCCGCACTCGATGACAATACCCCACGCCTCCAAATTCAGGCAGGCGTTGTCCAACGCACCAACGAGATTGATACAAATCTCTCCGATGGTGTAAGCGATACCAATATTGATAGAGCCAATCAGGACCGTCAAGACACCAAGAATGAGACTGTTAAACAGCACTCCGTACATGAACTGAAAGGTGATCAATGCCGCATTACCACCACATCGCATTCGTTTCCGGTGATACTCCACCATTTCGTCGTCGCCAATGAGATCGTAGTACGCAGCGTTCACGGTTTGCCACACCACTCGAGTCGGAAACCAAATAAAGAGAAGAAATGATGTATCAATCAAAACCACGGCAATCCCAAACAAGTACGACAAGGTCTCGACCGACGACAGGTCCAGACTGAGTGTTTCCTTCATGAGGTCGACCATGATGGCGTAGCCTTGAAAGTACAGAATCACTCCAATCATGGTAAAGATATAAAATACGGTGTACCCCACAGCGGGTCCGAAGAGCAGAATAGGTGCGTCGCGATTGGGCTGTTGTGCAATACCGTCCTCGTCAAACAGAATAACAGGCCGCGCCTTGCGATACTTTTGAAACCGCGGGTGTGTGTAGGCAACGATATTGGCAACGACAATCAGCGTGCAAAAGGCAATGATTCCCTTGACATTGCGAGAAAGGGAAAGAGTGTTGAAGTCGACTGCCTGTCGGAATTCATCAAATACCTCGGTCAACTTCTCGCAATACTCTTGAGCGGTTTCATTGAAACTGATGTCGTTGCGGATTTGCGAGTCGACGGCCGGCGTCCAGCGATTAAACTCTGGAAAGGTGGCTGGTCCGTACGGACTTGCCGACGAAGTATCTCTGATCGTCGCCAAGAAAAGTCCGCGGGTTGTCAAGAATGGTCTCGCCATCAATATCCAACACGCCCAACATTTTGTTGACCAAGAAAAAGACCTGGACCATGTTGTCTGAGGTATCCTCGGGGCACGCTGCGTACTCTGTACCATTCGCGCTGAAACATTCCGACGGACCCGGATTGTCATAGTCGATACCAAGACCAAGATCCGTAATTTGACAGGTACATCCCCACTTGCCTCCAAAGCCTTGCCAATACTGACTCTCGGTCACTGAATCGGCCGTGACATACACCGGTCTTTCGTGCTTGACAACATTGGTATCATTCGCCATGAACATGCGGTAACTCCCGTTCGAAGCCTTGTAATTGGTCTTGTCCACCGCTAATATGCCTTGCAAATTGACGAAGAATTCGACGTCCAATTCATTGTACACCAAATTGTTAGATGCGACGGGATACGTCGAGTGTTTTCCGCGAGCGACAAAGCCAACGGGACGAACGGTATCCTTGTACAAGGTGCATTCCGCAGTGGTACCATCCGTCACTTGTCGCGCCAAGTACTGCTTGTAGGCCACGGACAAGGGCTGCTGGGCGGAGATTGCGCCGGTGGCCACATCAGTCTCGGCATTCTTGCAGACCACGACACTCATGCCTTGCCAATCGCCTTCGTGCGCTCCAAAGGGCGCCGTACGAAAGTTGACGTAATAGGTATCACTCTGATTATACGATCCCAAGACTCCAAAGGTGGCCGAATCGTGGTAGGTATAGTAAAAGTGATAATAGATCACTACCGCTCTCGCAGAGTATTCAATCACATTGTAGTAAACGGGTGCATGCGAAAGTCCAGTCGTTTCGTCAAAGCCAGCGCCAGCTCGGTAGGAGCTAGTCTGATCGTGGCCAAAACTATAGAGATTGTTGTTGAGCGCAAGATCCAAATCCGTGACGGTTTCGAGCACGAGCCTTTGGTTGAGCGTGTCCGCATACACCTCTTCGGTACAGGCCGCGTCAAAGAAAACCTTGCCCCGCGCCGGATCCGCAAACGTGGCATCGACCGATTGCATCGTGTATTCTTCGAGGGGATGAAAAAACAAGACGGGAGCGTATCGCTCCGCTAAATCTTGCTGTATTTCGTCCGACACTGGACCAGTGCCTAGTATAACAGGACAGAGCGCGTCGGCGTCGGGAGGAACGTATTCATCGCCTTCCGTTTGGTACGGAGGAATGGTGCACGTGTCAATGGTGGCCGTGTCTGGATCGAACTGTGCGTATTCGCCGTAGCGGTAGCAGCCAGAAGAGCGAGTTTCAGGAGACAATGCACAGGGTTGGAAAGGGCGCCTCGAGAGCCCATGGTTCGACCTACTAGTATTATGGGTGAGGCAGGCAGTCCTACTATTGCAATAGGAGGTTTTGAGAACGCAAAAAAAACCAAACTTGATGGGTTCGATGAGCGCTTTCGTCGGTGTCACTTTCTGTACACGATAAGAGAGAACGAGATGCTCGATGAAGCTGTGAGGAGGTGAGATGGGTATCCTCCTAGTACAGTAGCCTCTACTAGTGGATAGCGATAAGGTCTCCGGTATAAGGGGTAAGGGGATCTACGACGGCAGAATGAATCAAATCATAGCACCTTTTTGTACGTATGATGTGTCCTGGATCCTGATGCGGGGCTTCTCGCTTCTCGTCGCGTCGTCGTTTGTTCTGCGTGTCCCTCGATTCGTCGTTCTTCAATCTTGCTTTTTCCGTTTAGGTTTCATATATACTCTTTTTGGGAGAATGATACTCACTTCGGAAATTACATAGGAAATCCCGTTAACTAAAATATGGAAGAAGATGAAAGATTTAGGTCACCCTAGCAAAGTCATGCGTTGAGTTCTTGCGTCTGCTCACTTTTTGCTCAGCTCCTTTGGGATCAAGGTGCGCGTTGGGTCCGTTGAAATTACATTTTTGGCAGCCAACTCCCACCTCTTGTACATTTTTGGGCAGTTTCGAAGCATTTCCCATCCGTTCGAGCGCAGTGCACCTTTTGAAAACCATTTATTGTTCGACAAAATCGACCAGGTTGACGATGATGCACACCTCAGCAGCAGCAGCAGCAGCAGCATCCAGTAGCAACAGCACCAGCAGCGATCCGCAACTATCGCGCCAAGCCATGAAGGTGTCTTCCGTGATCCAACGAAAGTCCAGTCGGTTTCTACTCGTAGTAGCATTTTCGGTATCATTGGCAATTGTCTTTCTGCCCACAGCCACAGGTTCCCCAGTCCACCACAGCGTCATTGTCAAAAAGTCCACCTCGGCTGTGTTTACCAACCAGCACTCCACGATGGACCATCCGGTGGCTAATATTGATAGTAGCAAGGGTAAAAGAAAAAGCAGCAAAACGAATTTCAATGGAAAGAAGGACGAGTGTCAAGATGGAAACGACAAAAGGGGCAAAAAGCACAAGCGAAGGTGCCAGGACAAAACGGATGGTAAGTAACAATATTCTGCGAGCATTTGTCAGTCACTATACTGTGTAATGCTGCGGAAACATATCTAACTCTGCCTACTGATATTTCTTTTACTCACACCAGTCAAAGATCAGCATGCCAGGCTGCAGCAGCCTTTGCAAGCCCCACCGCCTGTGGCTGTGCCAGTTCCATCTCCAACAAGCCAACCGACTCCTGCCATATCCGGAGAGCTCGAAACAAGCCCACCAACTCGACTATCTACCATTTTATCTGGCGATACCCTTCTTGAGACAAACGCCCCGACGACCAATAGACCATCTCCCCCAACTGCACGCATCGAAGGGACAGACCCACCGACAACGAACGTTACTGTAAGTACGGCCCTGGAGAGTGTCGTTCTCCAGGGTCGTGGTGGCTTTATTCAGTCGGACGCTCCATCGATGGTGCCATCCATGACGGTTGCTCCGTCCGCGAGTCCGTCCATGTCCGCGGCTCCGTCAGTGACGAGCAGCCCATCCATTGAGCCCTCAATGAGACCTTCACTCGCTCCATCTACAGTTCCATCTGTGACGCTCCCGTCGGCAAGTCCGTCGACAGGTCCTTCGGAGGTTGCGATAGTCCTCGAAACTGAACGCAATCCAGAAGAATACAGACTGTGGCTGTCGTCGGCGCCTCTCAAGATGCAAGCGGTTGGCACCGTGGACGTTGCCAGAGCTAGTATCCGAGAATTCTTTTTCCAAGTGGTCGACTCCATGATGTTGGAACACCTCAAAGATGACGCTCGAGCCGGTAATATGCTCAAAAAATTTGAGCTCAACCTTGATTTTCAGCCGCAAAACACAAGAACGATTGCTGCTGGAATGACCCGTTCCGACATTCTCATTCTATCGTACTTTGATGTGTTTGTCGACATTGAAATTGGCAGCACAAGCATCGACAGACTCAACAACTTTCAAGACAAGCAAGCGACGGAAGCAGTGGCATCTTTCTTCCAAGGCGAGAGCAACAAGGAGCTTATCAAAGAATTGAATCGCGCATCCCTCAAGGTCGAAAGTATCCAGCCGGTGGATCAAGCAATGGAGGATCATCTCGATAGCTTGCCCGTCACGAGCGATGGTCTTATTTTGCAACGCGACAAGCCTAAGATTATTGAAAAGGAAAAGGACGACAACACTGCTACCGATGACAATGACAAGCAAACTATACTCTACGCATCGATTGTGAGTGGAAGCGTTGTTCTGTCAGCCGTGGTATTCGCAGTTCTGTACAACAGGCGCAAGAAGAGGCAATTTGTTGCGTACTACCCTGGTGATTCGGAAGGTGGAAGCTTGTTTACCGATGGTTCTCGCTCTGACATTCGACCCGCTGCGATCACAGTCCGAAGCAAAAAGCAAGAGGACGATGATGGAACAGTAAACTCAGAATTTTCTTCCTTATACATGCCTTCGGGTGGTCAACATATGTCGGGCTCTTTGGTGTCTCCTCAAATGTCGTTTGGTGATGTTGAAGGAAACTACCAGTTTGACGAAGTGGAGACTTCGGAATTTGTCAATGCCGGTGCCATTGTCTCAGCAGAAGGCAAGACCGGCTACGTTGGAACATCGGCCTTGACTTGCCTCGACGCGACAGCTAGTGTGGGGGCTTTGACGGATGACTATCCAGAGTTTTCCCTTTACTCAAGCGTCAAGCTCCCATCTCCAGCAACGAGTCCAGGATGGTCTGTTGATGGCATGAGCGTCCCATTCTCCTACCATGTCGACGATGAAGAATACCAGCGGCAAAGACAACGGTGGCATGATGAAGCAGATGATTTAGCACTCATTGTTCTACCCGATCATGCGTCGGAGAAGGGCTATCATACCAACACAAGTGATGAACCCACAAACAACAGCGGGGGTGGTAGCACGCTGGAAGAAAGCACTCTGGAAGAAGACAGCACTCTAGCAGAGGACAGCACACTAGAACAATACATGATATAGTCTGAAACATTTTACTTGTACGAAGCCATGCATTCATTCGTTTCATTCCGAGTGTGTCTTAAAAAGACACTGCCGATGGAAGCGTGTATTTCAAACTCCCGGTAGTGAAAACACTAGCATCCTCCTTCTTTTCCTCGCTCATCTTGTACTTGTACGATGACGGAAGAAAAGGTCAGTCGTCCTCCTCATCGTCATCACTGCTCAGATTGTTGCTTTGACGGCGCGACTGCACGCCAAGACTTGCCTTCTCCTTTTCATTCAACGAGTGATATTTTTGCAATCCGCTGTTGCGCGACAACTCCTTTTTGACTGACGAGCCGCTACTCGGCACGGACGTCACCAAGGATGACTTGCCATCCATGCTGTTTTCCAAGAATAGGCTGTCGTCGTCATCGTCGTCGCGCACATTTCTCAAGTTCTCCTTGGAGTCGGGCCTCAATGCGCTGGACTGTTTTTCGCTGCTCTCACTTCCTGCCGAAGACGTCGAACCTGCGTCCTTGATAGAAGATTCGGATTCGTCCACTCGAGACAAGTCGCCGAGCGGTAGTCGTCGCAAGGAAGAAATTGCCACTGATGGAGCTTGTTGACCAATGTCTTGACTGTCTTCGTCTGAATCCATGTAATCGTCAAAGGCCCAGGTTTGCGGATCTGCCAACTCTGCCGAAGTCACTTCTCTGTTGGGCTGCGCCCCCAAAATCTGCTGCGAGGGAGACTGCAACGGAGACTCGCTCTTTTCGGAAATCTCCATGGAAAGATTAGGATGGCGTGTTGGAGCCTTGGCCATGTCACTGGCCACGGACAAGTCGTCGTCATCGTCCACAAAGAGGAAAAAGTCATTCTTGTTGCGGCGTTCCGTCGTGACCACCATTTTCTCGGGACCATTGTGTGAATCTCCCGCTGATATTTGGTACGACGGCTGCAGCTCGTCGCCCGACATTTGACTGGCTTCGTGAGCCGCATAACTTCCGCACCCGACGCTCCAATTGTTGCGCGACGCCAGACTGTGATCGTCGCCCGCCACGCCCGTCCCGTACATGTACGAATTATTGCCTGCCACCGAGTAACTCTGATCGTCCATCAAGTTGGCGTCAATGTACGAGTATACGGACGTGGCGGTACTCTGTTGGCCCATATGCGAATTGTCTGCCAGCGAGGTATCGTCCCGAGCCGATTCCGTGTCAGCCACATTGGAACGGCGCTTGCCAATGCCCTGGCCGCCGTTGGCCGCCGTACCCTGAGGACTACTCGCGGTGGACGATCCCGTCGGGGCCTCCTTAATGACAACGGGCCCCGCGTTGCGACGACGACCGCGACGCATGTAGAGCAACGCCAACACCAAGATACCAATCGCTGCCGCACCCGCGCCAGCAATCACGGCAATCCACATTAAATTGTCGGACGAAAACAAGTCATTGTCATTGTCGTTCTTGATATTTTCGTTGTTGTTGTCGATATTGCCAGCTTGCCCCGCCGCATCCGCATTGGGATCCTGTTCCACCACGTCTGGTGGCAATCCAGTCTCCACCCGGGTGGTACGCTGCAAGACACTATCCCCCGAGGCGTCCAACAAGGCCAGGTACCGGTCCGCCGCGGGCCCTTGAAAGGCCTCGCGCACAATTTGGTTGAGCACGGTTTGCCGCAAGCTCCCCAGCGTCCACGCCAAGACGACTTGTCCCGACAAGGCTTCCGATTGCACCGTGAGACCGTTTTGGTAGACGGTCGTGCGCACGGGCGCAAAATCCAAAGACACGGACCGGACTTCGTCGAAAACTGGTCCAAAGCGGAGTTGCAATTCCGTCAGCAAATGCAGTTCCGTGACTGCATTCAGCGTGCTGCGGTTGGCATCTTGCAGTTGCCGCCGTTGTCGCACGTTGCGACGAGCGTTGCCTCCATTACTGCTACTGCTAGCAGACACTTCTGCTGCTGCGACATAGTAATTCACCAAGACGGTTTCAAAGGTGCGCAGTACATTGCGTTCGTTCGTTTGCGTGGGCGCCACACTCACGGACGGCACTGCCGAGGGAGCTGTCGTGGGCACGGCCGTGGGCGCTGGAGGCGACGGGGCCGCACTGGGTGCCACGGAACCGGATACGGACGGTCCTGCCGACGGCACAGTAGACAAGGTTTTGGACGGAGTCAGAGAGGGTCCGGCACTGACGGACGGACCAGTACTGGGAGAGATTGTGGGTGGATGCGTGGGACCACCGGTCGGGAGAATGGAAGGCCAGTCACTGGGAGCGCGACTCGGACGCAAGGAAGGAGCCAGTGAGGGGGTCAGTGACGGAAGCCAGGATTGGGACGGAGTGGAGGAAGGAGTGCTGGTGGGGGGAACTGCAATAGAAAAAAAGAGATAGGTACAGGCTCAATTGTGAGTCAAGAGAGCGTTGGACGGTGTTGTAGAGTATATATGTATATATATATATATACGTACTGATTGTCGGGACAGCCGTGGGAGACAAGCTGACCGAGGGAGCCGCCGTGGGTCGGAGATTGCCGAACAAGATCTCCCACCACAGACAGGGCTCCAAATAGTCGGATACTTGGCCCGTAATGATAATGTTGCGGCAAACGGCCGGCTTTTGGCCTGGATCCAGCAGTGTAATGAGCCACGCGCAAGTGTCTTCGTTGCACTCCACGGTGGGATCGTCCATAATGGCAAAGGGATTGTCGCAGAATTGGATTCCTCCGGGACAGTCTACGCGCTGGTTGCTCAAGCGACGATGTTGCTCCTTATTGCTGTTATTGCTACTTTTGTTGTCATTGTTGTTGCTGTTCTTTGGTAACGAGAACGAGACAGGGGTTTCTGGAAGGGCTGTTGCAGCAGCAACAAGGAACACAAAGGCTCCAGCGAGCACCGAGAAACGCCGCGATTGGCTCGTCGATTGTTTCCTCATTGGGACGATGGATCGAGGTTCGAACGAGA
>Ga0307978_1003917_pt1 | contig 10046 bp, 10 predicted proteins | sample OrgLakmetage1056_FD_203151 | JGI IMG/M metagenome (GOLD analysis project Ga0307978, IMG submission 203151) | Saline water microbial communities from Organic Lake, Antarctica - #1056 | ecosystem: Environmental > Aquatic > Non-marine Saline and Alkaline > Saline | place: Antarctica: Organic Lake...
CAATTGTGACTTTTCCCGAGGAAGATGGCCTATATGTCACGCCCGCACCTACCTTTGCCACTGACCTGAAGGCCACGACCACACTTCAGGTTGGTGGCGTATGAAAGCTTTGACGTTTTTTTCCCTCAATTCGTTGCTTATCAAGTCTCAAGCCATTTTTGTGCACCTGATCGAAGTCATGCTCGTATTTTACAATCCATCAACTCACATCTTGCCCTCTCCCTTAAACTCTATTCTCTTTCATACAGGCGAGCCCTGATGATGCGTGGGACACTATCACGGCATCGCTGGCCAAGAGCGACACGGAGGGGGGCAGCCTCGCGGTTGCCATGTACCAAGTCACCACCACTGAACTCTGCGACCAACTGCTGGATTTGCACCAAAGCGGCACCAACGTGAGTTTGCTGGTGTCGTCTCGCGTGTACAGCTCGAGCGACTGCCAAGCGGCTCAAACGTGCTATGCCAAGGTAAATAGCAATGCCATACTTGATTTGACCCAACTCCCGGAGTAAGCTCTGTTTCTTGTTTTTTTGTTTTTTTTTCATCCCGCTAGATAATCTCCCACTTATTGCCGTTTATTTCCTTGCTTCTTTTCGCTCTGGCCGCGTCTTTCTGTCTCTCATCAATACTACAGCTGTACAAGGGCGGCCTGCGGTTTCGGAAGTCAAGCAACTTGTACAGCTACAGCCACGACAAGTACTGGGTGGTGAACGGCCAAGAAGTGTGCTGGTCCACCGGCAACTGGTCCCCCTCCGACTACCCCACCAACCACGACGACGAGTACCCCCCTTATGGGGACCCCAACTGGTGGAAGGCCAACCGTGACTTTACGGTCTACACCACGGCTGAACCCACGGTGGCGACCTTCGTGGACACTTTCAACGGGGACTGGTCTGCGCCGGAAACGTACCCGTGGACGCCCGAGTATGACATCATTTGCGGTTATTAATGGCTCTTTTTCAAAGGTAAAAAGGGTCTTTGGCGCTATGAACTCTGAATGACGACCAAAATCACCAATTTTCCGCGAAGCCAGCAGAACGCAGGCAGAAAGCGCGAAGTATTCCATCTCGCAGCACCATTGAATCATTATTCATTGCCACTTAAACAACCGCAACCGCAAGCGCAAGCACACCCACATGGCAGGAAGCTGAAACCTCCGCATAATTCTTTGTGCTACACGCCCACACATACGGGATTTCTCCTACTATCCCACATCTGTATGATACTGGAAATTAGTTGGGAGCTAATTATAATTCAGACACACCATAATTTTCCTGATAATTCCAAATTCGCCTCGGACATAAAACTGAATTCTGATATGTGAAATTTGTTAGCACAAAGAGTTTACGCCAATTTACGCCGCTTTTAATTATTAAAGCCCAATTCACAATTCAAGCCGCAAACCACAATCCCGGAAGTGCGAACTACAAAAACGGCAAGCCCTGGTTTTTAACAAGCCCCGTAGTCGATAAGGGATATGTCTTATGTTCCCGTTATTCCGCAGTAGAGCTGTGTGCCAGCGCAATGCGCAATGCGCGAACGGTAAGCACATGGAATCCTAAGCGCTAAGCGCGAATGCATTCGAAATAAAGATTAAAAGTCACATGTTACTCCTGCACCCATGCTCCTCTTCCATACCGCAGCTCAATCACTCTGCAGCACTAAACTTGTTTGCCAACGCGAGCACATTGGCCGAGTCCATGCCTTCGGTCAGGTCAAACACCTTGTCCGGGCCGATGCCACCGGGTGCCGACACTACCGGGTTGTCCTGGAGCCATTGCCGCAGCGTGCCTGGAGCCACGCCACTCTCCAGCAGCTCTTTCCCGAAGCCGTCGTCTACCAGGCTCGCGTCGGAGTAAACCGTGTCTTGGGCGCACCACACCAAGCGTTCCTTGAGGCCTTCGAGGGGGCCTGCCGAGGCGTGGCAACCGTTGGCCGCCATGGAGGGCTTGAACGGCAATCCTAGCGAAGACCACCTGTTAAAGAAAGGTAGACATGAAGGGCAAACCGATGGGAATCAAGGGGTAGAATGGAAGCGATTGAGAGCGAATGACATTTATAAATTTGACCATCAAAACGCATTTCATAGGAAACACCTTCGTGGAATAATTCAGTATCTATACCGAGTCCTTTCGTTTCCGTTCTTCTTACCCGTTCAAGATGGCGCCGCGAATGGAGTCTTCGCTTGCTCTGTTAGGGTCTGTAGGGCCTACGATGTCTTCCCGAAAGGTGGACCACGGAAGCTCACTGGCGTCAAAGCTTACGACCATCGCATGCACCTGGTAGACGGGAATCAAGAGTTCATGGATGCCACACTATGAGGAGATGAAATATGCGCCAATCGATTAGGATGAACGTAACAACTAATCTGATGAAATCTGGCCAACGTGTGCTCTTCTTGGAGAGTTAGACTGGGCACGGATTCCCGAATTGATGAATGCAATGCTGAAACAATAAATGAGAGAGAGAAAGCAAAACATCTTTATTTGATCCTTCAACGCCCACACCCGCACCTTTGCGCCTTCTTCCACGAACTGCTCGCGCATGGCGGGGTAAAAGCCGTTGAGCGTGAAAGGCGTGCGCTGCGCGAGGCCCGGCACCTCGTCCGCCACCAGCCGAGCCACGTAGCACCCTGACACAAACGAATAAAAAACAAGGTGAGTGTAAGACGGGCATGTTCAAATCTTCAATGTATCGCACACATGTTTCAGACCCAAAGCTTCTAACTTCCATGTGAGTGCATCTCAGGAAATAAAGCGAAGCACTACGTACACTGCCGAGCGAAAATACATCGCCGAAATGAGTTTACAAACAAAAAAGAAGGTAAAAGAGAGGAAACTGATCGCTATGTGGAGGGTCCTTTGGTTTCTAAGGAGGACTAGGAAGGACAATAATAACTCCGAGGGGCTGTTAACGGTAATTTTGGGAGGCTAAGGCACGACTGCTCACCAGGGCTAAGTTTCACGAAGGGCCCCTTTCGCCACATGGTCTCAAGCTCCTTTCCACTGATGCTGTCACAACCTTTGTGCTCTGCCATGGTCTTCAAAGCTTCACCGTTGGTCATGAGAGGTGCGCGGTCCCAAGGAATGCCAAACACCTGCAGAAGAACAAGGAATCAATCATACCAGGCAAGTGTCCAAGAAAAAAAAAAGACTTGGGAGTCAGATTAATTCCTGCTTTACAAGGACTAGCGTCAAAGACCACGCCAACGAACGCAACCCTGTACCTCTTCGAACTTCTCTTTAAGAGCTGGGGTGAGTGTCAACGATTTGGGGTCCGTTGACATGGCCAGTTGCGCCAAAGTGCCGTAATGGGCGTCAATCAGCTGCAGCTGGTCAATGTCTTTCGCGTCCACTTGAAACTCGCGCTCCACCACGCAATCCGCTGCTTCCAGTTTAGCTTTAGTCAAGCTGATGGCCTCAGGGGTGACTGCATGCGGCTTCAGAAAAACCAGCGCTGTGTTCGTTGTCACGCCGAACCGAGGAGCTGCGCCAGGTTCAGGTGCCGAGGCGGGAGCACTAGAAGCCATTTCACTTCCTTCTGTAGTTGATGCGCTGCTCATGAGATACCTAGCGATGGTCCAATAACATAAATGGCCTTCGGGAGCATGACTTGATTTTGAAGGCGAGGATGGGAAAAACTTACTCTTTTGCTCGCGTAATATCTTCGCCCTCTGTCTGGACGTTGAGGCGAAAACTTCGAGCTGCTGGCCGAGGAAAATTCCAGCTCAGAGTTCCAGGCACGAGTGAAAGCGAAACTAGGAGCACCACAAGTTGATTTAGCATGCGCATGCGCATTTTCTGTCAAATTTCTTGCCCCCGCCTGAAGGAGGTTAGGGTGACGTGTCTGAAATCACTCAAGACAACGACGAACGACGACATATTCTCCTCGAAAGCGGGACGAACTGAAATGAACGAACCGTTGGTGTTCCGCAACTTTTCTTGATAGCCAAGTAAAAGCTGTATCTGAGCACAAGATGCCACCAAAAACGCGGCGTGGCTCCGTGGCTGTAGCCGAACCGAACCCAGCGCCAGGCGAAGTCCTTGAAGAAGGCGTGAAAGATGAAGTTGTCGATCGTGTGGTTAGTCCTTTAAAAAAAAAATATATTTCATACGCTGTCAGCTAACTCTTTACGCTACCTCTTCCTTCTTCTTGTGTCCTCATTCAGATAGTAGCCGTGCGAATTCGACCACTTTCCCGAAAGGAGCTTGACAGTGGCGCGGAGCCGTGTGCCATAACTCAAGGGCGTAACTCTGTGGTGAGCTAGTTGATCCAGCGTTAAAAAAAAACGTCTGTTCTATCGTGACTTCATGAAGGTGTCCATTTCAAACATGCACAACACAGGTGATTTGCAAGAAAGCTCAAAAGGGAGCCGTGCTGAAGTCACAGCAGAGGCACGTCAATGAGTATTGTTTTGACGAAGCTTTTGGCGAGACTTCCACCCAGGATGAAGTCTACCAGGCCACAGCAGCCCGGCATGTACCCGCAGTTCTGGAGGGCAGTAACGTGACGGTCATCGCATATGGCGCCACGGGTGCTGGGAAGGTACATAGCTAGTCTAGACGGTGACAGATATGAAATGTGTCTTTTCCAAGCACATCTTCTGCACTATTTCTGTCACCGTATGTTTGCGTCCCTGTGACTCGATGTTGTCTTGAATCTCGAAAGACGCACACGATGATGGGCTCTACTCGGCGAGACGCCGCCACAGTGGCAGGTGCACAAGTGAACGGCATCATTCCGCAGGCGCTCGTGGACATTTTTGGAGGTTTGCGCTCAAAAGAATTAGAACGAACAGCGTGGCGGCATGCGGTGACAGGGCCTCCCTGCGACGGAGGCCGCCGGGGCGTGCGCACCTCGGTGCACATTCAGTACTGCGAAGTCTACAACGAAAACGTGTTTGATTTGCTGCGACCGCCTTCGCCGGCCGCTCCTACCGCGCTGCGAGTCATGGAAGACCCGCTGCAAGGCGTGGTGTGCGTGCACGGGCTCACGGAGCTGCCGGCCCTGTCGCCCGACGAGGTGCTGACGCTGCTCGAAACGGGCAACGCAAACCGCACCACGGAGGCGACGGCCGCCAACGAGACCTCCAGCCGCAGCCACGCTATCCTGTGGGTCACCGTGCGTGAAGAGTGGCCCGGTGGGCCTGGTGACGGAACCAGCAGCAGTAGCAGTGCGGGCGTTAGCTTTGGGCACGGTGCCAATGGCACGATGAAGCGGCGCGACGCGCGGCTGAGCCTGATTGATTTGGCCGGGTCCGAGCGGGCCTCGGCGACCCTGAACAGCGGCGCGAGGCTTCACGAAGGCGCCAAAATCAACCGCAGTTTGCTTGCTCTTGCTAACTGCATCAACGCGCTTGCTGCTCCTCAACCTGCCAATGCTAAAGCAAACAGCAACAACGGTACTGGCATTGGTGCTAATAATGGTGCCACCGCTAGTGGCAACAGCAACGGTGGCACGGGCCGCACAGGAGTGCGCCGAGGGTCGACTGGATCGGAAGCTCGCGGCAGCCTGGTGAACTACCGCGATTCGAAGCTCACGCATTTGCTCAAGTCGTCACTCGAAGGGAAGTGCCGCATGATCATGATCGCCAACGTGAACCCCAACGCCGCTTTCTACGAAGACAGCCACAACACCATCAAGTGAGGAATTTAAAAAGACACGTACTTATTTTCCCAGATTTATTTGGAAGTGCGACAGATTCGTACAGAGTGCTGGTTGCTCAGTTGCTGAGTGAATGGTACGTTTTTAACGGTATTTTACCACGATTTCTTGTTGTTTGTACCTTCAACAGGTACGCGGATCGCGCCAAAGCGATCAAAGTGAAAGCAAGCACCATCAACTCGGTCACCTCCACTGCTTTGGCCATCCAACTGAACGGGAGCAGCAAGCCAGGAGGAGGCAGCCAAACCCCGACCCACCAGCTGCGGAAGAAACTCGGGGATACTGAGGCTTCGCGCGAAAAACTCGAAGAAGAAGTAAGCGATGTGCCTAAAGAATCGAATATTTTCGTCTACTGTGCACCCTCTCTGTTTACAACTTCCGTGTCTGCTCAAGAATGATTATTTTTCTAATTCGCACTCACTTTTTGCTGTTTCTATTCAATTTGTTTTTCCCTTTAACCAATACTCTAGCTCCGAACTCTTCGAGCTGCTTTCGCTGCGCGCGACGCCTGCACCACCACCTACGTGGCGCCGCCCGCCCAGCAGGTGCTGCTCGAGTCGCAAGAAGTGATGGCTACAGGTGGCGGAGGCAGCTCTTATCACCACCATGATCACCATGCAGCAGCTACCACTACTACCATGGTCAGCGAAGCTGAGCGCGGTGCAGCCGCAAGCGCCCTTGCCGCTGCTCGCTCTCCGGGGAAAGCGCGCCTCTGGAACGAGCGCCGGTACACCGACAGCAGCAGCCAGGACAACGTGACAGGGACAGGCGTTGTCGAAAACGATGTTAGCCAAGGGGGAACGACAGCATGCACAGGTGTACCGGTATCTGAGCATGGAGTTTTACCGAAGCGCCGTCTCGAGGACACAAACAACGGCGAGGACGTGAGGTGGAAAGCGTCGCAATCGGCAAAACGACTGCGCGAAGATGGTACCAACGAGCACCAACCCACTCTTGACGCTTCGCTTGTGTCGTTCTCGGAGGAGTCTTATGCCCCACCTCCTTATCCTCCGCCACCGCCACCTCCACCTCAGCTTACTTCATTGCAAGGAACCGACTTCAATTCATCCGCTGGTGCCACCGCGGCGGCGTCTGCGATGGTGGCCTCAGCTGTGTCGTCGGCGGTGGCGGCGGCCGTCGCGAAAAGCAGTGCACGCGAACAGGAGCTCGCAGAGCAATGCAATGACCTCGAGGTCGCGCGCCTGCAGGCCATTCAACGCGCCGAAAGTGCCGAGCAACGTTGCGCGGCCCTCGAGGCCCAGGTAGTGCTCCTTCTACAACAACAACAGCAGCAGCAGCAAGAGCAGATTGGTGCTCGCGTCGTTCAAACTGCCGTTGTTGGGCATTCCGAAGGCTCTGCGAGTAACGATGACGTTGACCGTAGTATTGGTGAAGCCAGCGTCGACGGCAACGACAGCGACGACAGTAAAATTACGGACCCATCGGAGGCTTACGCTATGGCGGCACTTGCCGAGATGGAAGAAGCCAATACTGCACCAACAAGCAACACCATGCAAAGGGAGAATGCGAATCCATCAGCTTCTTCTGCCACTTCCTCCCCCGCGGCCGTGTACGCAGCTGCCGAAGCGATGTTAGCCACCCCCGTGCCCCGCAACGAGCGCCGCAGCCTGCTCCCTCAGGGGCCTCTCCACCGCTTGTCGTTAGCTGCTTCTGCGGCGGCTGCTCCTAATGCGACTCCAGCCCAAGATGACTCGGTAGCAACAGCCGAGGCATCAGCGCCATCAGTGAATGACCATTCGCCAGCGCCTACGCCTAGCCCACAGCAGCAGCAGCAGCTTCCTCTGGGTGGTGCTTGTGGGGCCTTTGCTCGCCGCGGGCTCAGTGACTTGTCAAATTTGAGAGGGCTTGGCGTGCACCACCAGGCTTCTTCTTCGTCGTCTTCTTCCTCAGCAGTGGCAGCGTTTTGTGCAGGTAAAACTACCTCCATGAGCACGCGCAGTGGCAAGGCAGCCGCCTCTGCGAGTTTTACTTCAGCAGAACCCAGTGGTTTTGGAGACAGCAAAGCAGCGTCAACGGGGAAAGTAGCCTCCACCAAAGCAGCCAGGGGCTGTAGCAGTTGGACCCGGAGCAGCAGCAGTGCAGCCTCTGCAGGGAAAGCTTCAGCGACCTCCGAGACGGGCAAAACCGAGCCCCACGCGTTTTTACGGTCCAAGCGCTGGCTGCGGTCCAGTACTGCGAGCACAGCAACGGCGGCAGCAGGCGCCAACTCTTCTACTGCGGACGCTGTCGTAGAAGCCAATGCCTTGCTCGAGTCGCTTCAAGCCGAGGCAGACGCGAAAGGATGTGCTTCAAAGCGTGCGAGGAAATCGACGCAGTTTTCACCTTCAAAGATTCGCTGATAGCTCCGAGAAAAGACACAAAGGAAACTTAACTGTTGATCTTTTAAAAGCCCGTCATCCTCATATCTTTTTCCATTCTGAATCAGGGGAAAGTGCCCTCGGTCTTTCTAATATATTTCCCTCGGTCTTATTGTCCTGGTTGTACTGCGATCTGTGATGTGATATGCATTTTATATTCCAATTCCATGCCGTATCGAAAACCACAAGGCGCATCCATATACAAATATATATGTGTATAGGCTGAGTACGGGGCGCATGGGGAAATTAAATGGCCCCCAGTATAGGCGACTTGAATTGATATAGAGATCTGGATTACTTCTAGCCACTAGCCACTCAGTCTTCAGGGGAACGGTGGTGTTGGTGTTAGCGCCTGGATCTGGGATCTGGACCTTACTCGCACTTGCTGTGAATTACCTATTTATTTCTGCCCATTCTCATCGCCATCACTCAATTTCTGCCCTCCAAAGTCAATCGACCTAAGTCTGTTTTGAGTTCCTAGCAGTTCGCGTCTGAAACATTTGAAAGCTCCACTCCAGTTTCACTGGCACCACCACCAGAACTCAAATCACTCGACGCCAGCGCGGCAAAAGCCTTGTTGCGCGCTCGCGGCAACCGCAGGCCAAGCCAGAGCAGCCAGGTGGGCAACAGCGCAATGGTGTTCAAGACGCTCAAGCCCCCCGCGAGCGCTGAAAAGTCGCGCCAGTCCAGGGCAAATTTCGCGCAGCTCGCCATGAAGTCGAAGAGGGCCAGCACGCTGATTACCAGGCCCAGCCGAGCCCAACTCAATGGAAACACCGCTGAGCCACTGCTGTAGTTTTTGCTTACGCTGCGGTGGATGAGAAACAAGAGAATGCTCAAGAACAGCCAATCAATCGCGTCGATCCACAGCTGCGCGCCCTGGGAGACCAGGTAAGTGACTTCCAGGGCCTTCCACCCGTACCCCTCACTGTTGTCGGCAGTTGCGTTTACCATTTCGCCAATCGCGTCAGGATTCCCGTAATTTAAGTCAAAGTCCCGGGAAATCCAAAACATGGTCGATTGCGATCCTAGAGTCATGAGCAAGTCGATACCCTGCAAACAAAGCGAATCGCAAGGAGAGTGCGTCAGAGATAGGTACAGTTTGAATGTAGATGTGGTTTCAAAGAAGCACGCCTTTGAGCTTCCACGCACTGAATGAATGTAGTGATCAGAAGAAACGCGAGCAAACTAGCCTCGAAAATAGCGCCGGCGAAGACGAGGCAAACAATGGCTAAATGCTCAGGCACCATATGCCGACCGCCGCGGCTCTGCACGTACGCGAAGGTGACAATAGGCAGCACGAGGCAGCACCAGCCCATCACGGTGAATAGCGTCGACACCATTTCCCAGCCACTCACACTGCGCCGCCAGCGCCACTGATCTTTGAGGTAATCTGTGTCGAGGCGCTGCCATCTGCAGACATATCAAAACAAGATAAAACAAAGCAGCATAGGATATAAGAAGAAGCGTGGGACAGAGATTAAGACGACGACGAAATAAAGCAACTTACTTCCCAAACCGAAACTCAGGTTGAGATCCGTTGCCTACGCCTCCAGTATAGATGAGAATCCGGAAGACGTTGCCTGAAAAAGATGCACGCGCCAACGTCGGTGACTGAGAAGGCGTCCTGACTAATGTAAAAAGGGTGAGACGATGACGAACCGAAGAATAGAGCCATGGCACCAAGCACGCATAGGGTGTCCATGTCTTCTTGAGGCTGTGCGATCATGTTTGAAGTGAAAGGGCTCGAAGGGGCGCCCGAAGTCTCGAAGTGTTTTGGACGAACGAACAATCTTACGGCCTCATCATCAAGAACACGCAACAGTAGTAAATTAGTGTATCTCTGCGTGTCTGCACCCCAGTTCAGTTTGGCTTCCCACTTTTTCGAGAGGGAAATATGAAAGGCAAGAAGAACCAAATCAGATAATACTTATATGAAAGGCAAGATTTTTGCCTCGTTGCATCCAAGAATAATTCGTCACCCTGTATGAGCTCTCTTTTTGG
>Ga0307978_1003919_pt1 | contig 10044 bp, 5 predicted proteins | sample OrgLakmetage1056_FD_203151 | JGI IMG/M metagenome (GOLD analysis project Ga0307978, IMG submission 203151) | Saline water microbial communities from Organic Lake, Antarctica - #1056 | ecosystem: Environmental > Aquatic > Non-marine Saline and Alkaline > Saline | place: Antarctica: Organic Lake...
AAGACAAACACCTCTATTACTGTCTATAATTATCTTAAAATAGACGGCCATACTGAAACCCCCCTTGTGATGTCGTGTATCTCCCCTGGGTTTGAACTTGCCACACTCAAGCGAACCAGAACAGGTCCTACCTTCCATGGTACTGCAGATACTCTCAAAGTTGTTCCATCATGAGCGCCTAGGCTTTGAGCTGCAGTGGGTGGATTGTACTGTTTGTCCCTCGTTGATTGGCTTCCGCTGATGTACTAGATAGAAATGTTGAACTTGCCGCGTAGCCACTTCCGGGTTACACTCAGATCCCGACCACAGACAAGCCATATCGCCTAGCTCTCATCTCAACCAACAATCTCACACAACTACAAAGACTACCACCATCTGCCAACGCATCTTGCAGCACCTTTCACTGGTCTTTACACTACTTACCCATAAACTAAGTAGTTCATCTTTAGGATTGACATCGTTTCATCAATAAGAAAATCCATCTGACAATAGACGATTTTCGCATCGTCCAAAAACTCTGTTGCCACACAATTGGTATTCCTGTTTGTTGCAGTTGGCCGCTTCCACGCGTCAATCGTAAGCAAAGATCCTTGACCATGATTTCGTTCTATCTTTGGATTACGAGTCGTGTAGTAATGTGAATGTCTCTTGCTGCCTTTGAAATTATGCCAACTGTATGGTTGACGGCTCGAGTTGAACTCGGCAATCGGTGGTATCTACGGTAGGAGGCGGAGAAGTGGTTGTTACTTCTCCTGGTGGCCTCCTCCTCGTCCTTGGTCTCCTCCTGCTTCTTGGTAGACCTAGTGTCGCTCGGGGGCATGCTTCAATGCTTCGGTACGTAGAGACTGTTTGAACGATAGAGTATAATAAAGTGGAATAAACGGCTACTAATACCATGGCGGTGGCAGTGTACCTGGTTCCGCTAGTGAGACCTGGTAGTGAGGAGGTCCCGAAGGGAGAAAAGCTCGGCGATGTTCTTAATTAACGTCACGTTGTCACGTTGCGAATTGTCAGAATTCCAAACGCGGTTCAATGTGCCAACGTCATCGACCTCCCGATGATGATTCGTTATTGGCTGTCTCCTTCACAACGAGAAATAAATCCGTTTCACCATGGTGCTGCTCAGACGTTTTCTCGCGGTGGGCCGGAGCCGCTACCTGTCGCGACGATCGGCTCAACAGTCAGGATTTACATGGAGTCACTTGTATCGATCATTTTCAGCGTCCAAGCCTCCAAGAGAGGAGGAGGAAACAAAGAAAGAATGCAATCCGCCCGTCTCCGTATTGCCAGGCATCGCGCTGTCCACTGTCACGGCCGCGGGAGGCTTTCAGATGGCGTCCACTATAAGTTCCTCTCTGGGAGTGCCCCTATCAGGTATTCCTGTTGCCCTTCTCTTGGGAATGGCCGTCAATAACACAGTTGGATACTCGGAGGCCACCTTCAAGCCCGGTATCACCTATTCAACCAAGACGATTCTGCAAGGAGGTATCGTCTGCGTCGCGGCCAAACTCAGCTTTTTTGAACTATTAACCACTGGATCAAGCGGGATTCCTGTTGTGTTATCAGCTGTCGGTGCTGGAATGCTCTTTATACCAGCAGCGGGAAGACTGGCGGGTCTTCCCACCCAAATGTCGCTCCTGCTCACGGCTGGAACGTCCATTTGCGGGGTCACGGCCATTACCGCCTTGGCGCCTGCGATTGATGCTCCCAATCGAGACATTGCCGTTGCCGTCGCAAATACAGTTGCGTTTGGTACTATTGGTATGCTAGTATATCCGTATCTCTTCAACTACTTGTGCACAAGCTCCGAGCAAGTGGGCATGTGTTTGGGGGTGGCGATTCACGATACGTCGCAGGTTCTCGGTGCAGGCTTGTCCTACAAGGAGGCGTTCAATGACGAAGTCGCCTTCAAGGTGGCGGCTGTGACAAAACTCATGCGGAATCTCGGTCTGGCAGTGGCGATTCCGGCTCTGACGTATGCGTATCAAAAGGAGCAGCAGCAGCAACAGTCAGCGACACAGACAAAAGCTGACGACGGCGTCAAGGTCGAGACCATGTCTGGGCTCAACACATTTTCCAAGTATGTTCCTCCCTTTTTGATTGCTTTTCTAGGCATGTCGACGTTGCGATCCGGGGGAGACCTCTTTTTGAGTGACGTCGAGACGTACACACAAGTCATTAGCTTTGTTGGAAACGATCTTAGCAAGTACGCCTTGGGCACTGCAATGGCAGGCGTTGGACTCAGTACAAACGCTGCTTCCTTAAAGGGCGTCGGATGGAGGCCTTTTGCAGTGGGTGGTGCGGGTGCGCTCGTCGTTGGTGGTACCGGGTTTACTGTCGCCACCATGATGGTATAGTATTCCCCTATGGTCTTTTAATTTATCCTAATGTCTAGCTATTGCTCTACCAGTATGTTGCGAATGGTCGTTTGTTTTTAATACTATTACGACCGCTTGCTTTAAATACGTGCAAGACACACACAAGGGGTATAACGAATGAATCAATCGACGCTGTGAAACCGACCAGTGAAACAGCGGCGCATTTAAAAGCACCGCGAACAGCAGGAGCATTCCACAGCCGTGACGTCGAGACAATCCGTCATGAAGAACTGCAGGTAACCAGGATTGGTGGATCTCGTGCTTCCAACGTTGGCGCAGGCAGACTCGAGAGATCCAGTCATGAAATTGCCTTGAAGCGTCAAGAGAACTGCAGTGTACAGGATAAACAAAACAAGGATACGATTAGTGAGCATAAAGGTACATGGACCAAAAGAGACAATCAGCGGCGATAGCATGTGTTTATACGTACGCATCTGGTCCAGATTGGCGAGGCCCACTTCCGGGACGGGGCCTTCCAAAATGTTGTCTTCCAATTGCAAGACCATGAGATTAACCAAGTTTCCAACCTTGTTCGAGATGGTTCCCGACAATCGGTTGGCATTCAGGTCAATGGCTTGAAGCGTCGTCATGGTGTACAATACTTCCGGGATGGTTCCGTCCAAGTAATTGTCGTCCATGTCTAGATAGGTCAACTTGGAAAGTTTACCAATTTCACTGGGAATGGGACCGCCAATGTTCTTGTTGTGGTCCATGGAAAGGCCCGTCAACTCGGTCAAGGCAAAGAGTTCAACTGGCAAGAAACCAGCCAAGTCGTTGGCCGTCAAGTTGACCTTGGTAATGATCTCACTGTCGTTGTCGCATTCCAATCCGTACCAGTCGCACTCGTGGTTGACCGACAACCAGCGACTCTCGTCGCCGACGCAGTCACCAATGAACGAGTCTCCGGGAAGATTCGCCTGGCAGTTGCTCCACTCGGGCCCGTTCAAGGAAAAGTAGGCGACAGCGGCCACGTAACGTTGAATGAGCACTTTGGGCTGGTTCGCGCACACCAAAAGCTCGTCGGCCACGTCCAGCCACAAGCGCGCCTCGTAGGAATGAGAAAACTCGTCCACCAAGTCGGACGCGTCCGAAATGCTGGCCAGAATAAAGTAAATGGCCGTGGCACGGTTCCGTTCCGTCATGCCGCACTTGGCCAAGACTTTTTCGGCAAAGGTGGGTTCCTTGGGTGCCGCACTGGGTGCGTCACTCGAGACCGTGGTGGGAAGAGCCGACAAGGAAGGAGCGTTCGACAAGGTGGGAAACGCAGACGGGTCGGCCGAGGCGGTGGGTTCGGCGGAAAGTGTCGGGACAGCTGTAATGGGAGACGCCGTTGGAGATACCGGGCGAACAAAGACAGTGTCCGAGACTTCAGCATCGGGTGAGGATGTAGGTTCGCCAAACATGGCATTGTGGTCCTCGACTGGGGCAAAGGTAAAGAGTTGGGTCGGAAGGGCGGCAACGGGGGACGCTACCGGGGCACTTGTACTGCTCGACGAGCCGCTACCAGTGGAAGTCTGCGAGAGTCCAGCATCGGAAGACGCCGTGGGTGCAGCACTGCTAGTAGAAGCAGCAGGAGTTGCAACGGGTGCTCCAGTAATGACTCCCTCTGTCTCCGTAACCGTGGTTGGGTCGGTGGCAGTGGTTCCTGGTGCGGGAGTCGGAACACTCTCGGATCCAGTGCCAGGAGAAGTCTGCGACAATCCACTGCCGTTGTCGGGAGGCACCGTATCATCAGTATCAGTATCAGAATTATTACCGGTAGTGGCAGTGCCCGCACTCACAGTAGGTGCCGCACTCACACTCGTACTCGCATCCAGCACCGCTGCCCCAGCATTGGGACTAGCAGTAGTAGTAGTAGTAGTAGTAGTGGTACCGGTTGGAGTCGGGACAGGGATAGTGGCTGGAATGGTGGTGGGAGCAGGGGCAGGGACAGGGACAGCGACTGGAGCTTCCACCACGGGCGCCGCTGTAGTAGTCGAATCGGTGTTGGTATTGGTGGGAGCGGTGGGAGTGCTAACGACGGCTTGGACTGGTGCCAGCGTGGGTGAGGCAGTCTGTTTGTTTGCTACTACAGGAAGAGTAAAAGATGGCATGGACATGGACATGCTTTCCTCCGTATTGGCTTGCAACAAGCGAACGAAAAAGGCTGAATCGAGGTCGGCATCGGTATTGGCTTCCACAAAGGAAGAACGTTTGTTGTGCTGCGAGTGTGTAACCGTACCGGTAGTAGAGGAAGACGAGGAAAGAGCAGGGATTTTCAAGGCCGTTCTCCGAATCCGTTTCAAGGTTTTGCTGGTCTGATTCTGATGCTGATGCTGATTCTGATGCTGATGCCTCTGCTCCTGTGCACAACGAGCTGTGGGAAGAAGCGCCACTGCTAGAAAGGCAACTACAGATAGTATAGTGAACCTCATTGTGTCGTTGTCTCGGTGTCTATCTCACAATAGTGCGGTAGTCTACTTGCTATTGCTTGATCTATTACCTCTTGAGTCTAGACTAGTCGTACCGTATTGGCCTCGGTCCAGGAAAGGAAGTGTTCGTTGTCGGATCGGTGGAGCCTTGCTTGCCTTTTGCCTTGCCTTGCCTTTGCTTTTGTCGGCTTTGGACGAGATTCAAACGTTATACGTTTCTTCAGGAGTCGATACATTTCTAAATGACTAACTGATTTGATTTACGGAGTCTCAGTGTGACACTCCTATTTAGCTGACTCACTTCAACAAACGGATCGATTTTGATTTATTTCAAATACAGTACTAGCTAAGAAACGGAGACAAAGAGTGGACAAACATAAAGATCCACAGGTCGACCATGAGATATTGTCGTCCACGGTAAGGTACATAATAGTAGTACGTTGCTCCTCTTTGACGCTGCACTGTTCCGCAACACTTGAGAATACGCAGCGACTGTACAGAAGATGAAGTCCTTCTTTGTCTCTCGTAGCGTCGTGCCCCTATTCGCGACAGTGGCGCTCTTGGTTTCCATTTTGAGCTTGTCCATTTCCAGTACTACCCTCTATGCACTTGAACAAAGCAACCCCGTCTTGTTGGCCCTCGGTACCTTTCGTCATACGCATCATCTAGATGGCAGTAATAGCGATTACAGTGAAGCATCGCAGCTGCAACTGCACTCGAATAACATGAAAGTTGTAGTGCTCGGAACAGGTTCAGAATCGCCAGAGTCTCCTTCGAATACACCACAACAAGAGCAACCACATCAACAACAACAATCATTACCTCTGCAAGATTTTTATCCATTCGAAGATCCCATTCCCAATCCCGAACCAGCCGATGGATACAACACGTTTTCGGCGTGCATGGTACGTACTGGGCCATGTTGTTGTCCTGTTCGAACATGGGAGGCCTGTTTTCTCACTCTCGGGCTCGTCTCTCGCTTTTCTCTTTACAGCTCGTCATGGACGACAATCATCGGCTCATTGAGTGGCTGGTAAGTAGATTGTAGGGTGTATCTCGCAGTACACTTCATTTCGTTGTATCGCTTCAATGACATGCCGTCCCATGTAAACTTCGTTCCTCACACGACCCGCCTCCATACATATGTATGTCGCTTCTTGTATCTACTTGTTTTCCAATTCTGCAGGCCTACCATTACCACGTTCTACCACTTCGCCATCTCATTGTCGCTGTCGATCCACGTTCCAGAACGTCTCCCACTTTTATTTTCAATCGATGGCGTCGACAAGGCATGCACATTGAAGAATGGACTGATTCAGATTTCTGGCGGCCCGACATGAAGCTCAAACCTATAGCGGACGATGCCGAGTTGCAAACCAAACGAGATCGACACCGGGGTCGACAAAAGTACTTTTACCGACGCTGTCTTATGCACCTTAAACAGGCCAATCGAACCTTTGTGACTCTCAATGATTCTGACGAGTACGTTGTCTATAATCACGCGGGTGGCGAGAATTACCAAGCGTGGGAAGCCGTGCATCAAGCCCGTCACGAGGCTTCCACTCTAGCTGCCAAGCACACTCGCGTCAAGCCTTCCCAAACACCACCCACAACGGCACAAGCTGGTGCCATGCTGGAATACATTCGACACGAAAAAGAGGCTGGGTTGGAATATTATCAGTCTCCGTGCCTTGGTATTCCCCGCCTCATGTTTGGGGCGCAACAAGACACTGACACTGCCGAGCAACGCTTAAAGACGGCACGCGCCATTTTCGACTCGCCGGACCAGTTTGATACACTCCGCTGGCGGCATCACGCCCACCGCAATGATTTTGTCAAGAATGCCCTCGGTAAGGTAATTATGGACGTGTCCCGGATTGACATTGCAGCGTCTCCGAATTTCATGTCGCTACATCGACCCATCAAGACCATTTGCAATGCACCCTGGCACAATGATTGGGACAGTGGACTACGAATCAATCACTACTTGGGAGATTGGGAATCGTATAGCTTTCGAAATGACGCGCGGCGTGGGGGTGAGCGGAGTCGAGAACAGTGGGAATACAAGGCCACGACGGCAGGGGAAGAAACTGACGACAACATTCGGCCGTGGTTGGACGGTTTTGTCCAAACGCACGGCCCTGCCAAGTCTAAGGAGTTGCTGGGTGATGCGGGTCTGCCTGCTAGCTATCATAGCAATACCAGTGCCGATACACGGTGGAGTCTCTTACCCGAAAAGCTTGAAAAAATACTTTCGAGTGACAAGACAGTTGCCAACGACAATAAAATGGTCGCTTTTGATACATGGGTGCGCAACAAGTACAAGGATGCACCTACAGCAGAAGGGCGGCGTGGATAAAGCATACGCAATCTCTCAAGAGTAGACTGTATTTAATCCTATAACTCATCCTGAAGGAAGTCGGTCGTATTTTTCAGGGTGTTCTTGTAGTCTTCCAAATCGAAAATGGGCTCGGGGGTGTCCTTCTTCATTTCGGTTTCTTTTGCTGTGACTACACCATCCTCTTTGACTCGACTTTTGGCCTTTTCGGTGACTCGAGCCAACGCTCGAGCCTCCAACTGATCCATTTCCAAACCCATCATACGCGGATCCATACCATCACCAACGACTTTGCGATAAGTATCCAGAGCCGAGTTGTACGCCGCGTCACTCGCCAAAAAGTCAGCGTTGCGAAAGTGAAGAATAGCCAGATTGTACTTAGCGTCGGCTGTATTGCGTTCTTCCGTTTCGCCGCTAAGCTCGTATAGTTGAATGGCTTGGTCGAGATGGCTCGCTGCAGAAACAAAATCGTTCCTGTCCAAATATAATGTCCCTATACTCAGGTGAAGATCGCCTTCGTATCCGTCATCCCTCTGATAGTACTCTTCACCTTCTTCAATTTGGACCGAAGCGTCCATGTCCCGTAGATCGTTATACCCGCTGAGTTGTAGCTCAACAACTTCCAACGTCTGCCCATCATAATCGGCTGCGTACTCGTTCTCTACCACTACTGGGGGCGCTAGGTTGTACTGCTCGTACCATTGCATGGCGTCGGTGTACATCTGCTTGGCCTTATCATAGGATCCTAGCTGGAGATACTGCTCGGCCAGGGTATACATAATGTCAGCAATGTCCATCATTGCTTCTTCCGTACCAGTATTCCCTGCCGGTAACCGAGAAAAGACTTTCTTGTAGAATTCCAAAGCCTTCTCGCTGTATTCGGCTCCAGCGACGGCGTCCCCTTTCATTGTCAGCGCCGTTCCCAAGTGTTGCCAAGATGTCGCCAGGTGACGTTGCAGTTCACTTTGATCCATCGGAAGGTTGTTTCGCTGGACTGTCTGTTCAAACACACCACTTGCTCTCGTGAGATACTCGATTGCTTTCTCGACTGCGGCAAGCATTTGGTCCATATTTTTTGCCATGATTCGCTCCAACTCTTCGGGATCGTCGATTAGCGCTTCATTCTCGACCACGTTATCCATCGATAACAGACCGATACCGATACGATGGCAACAGTGGGCCCAGCGAATCTCAATCTCTGGTCGAATGGCCTCGTCCCAGCCGCCTTTCTCCTTTTGGAGCTGCTCACGGTAGATCTGCTCCGACTGCATCAAAAACTCCATTGCCAGTCTGTATTCGTCTTCGTTTGGCGACAGGTTGTAAGTTTCGCCAATACTAAAGAAAACTTCAGCAAGACGCTCCTTGGCGGCAAGACCATAGGTGGGAACTTGCTCCGCCTGCTGAAAGATGGGCACCGCTGCTTGAAACGCTCCGACCGCATCGGCAATATCAGAAAAGACAACGTCGTTTATATTCGCAGCCTGTTCCAAGCCACTGCGATGAGCCAGACCCAGATCCATCAGCCAGTCACCTTCAGTGAAAAAATTGGCAGGGTCTAGGGACGATTCGCCAAGTACAGGTTGTTTCTTTAGCACTGTGGCTACGGCCGAGGAGTACTGGGAAAACGGTTGTTGGTACGTCTTTGTACCGACGATGATGTCATCGGAAGTTGCCGTTTTTGCCTCTGAGGCTGAAATCAGGCACAGTCCCAACACTGTCAGAGTTATGTAAGCGAAGGAAAGGCTCTTCGGTGCGCCAACAGTCCTCATCTTGGTCGTCGAAGAGTTGTGGTTTTGGTGGTATTAAGGTTTTGTGATTTTTGATCGTTCGTGTCTTGGCGTCGTCACGTTTCGAGTATCTTTCGAATTCGCGGTCATTTCTTGCTAAGCGAAGACGAAGGACCAGAGAGACATGAATGAGCTGAGACAAAACAAAAGATGAGAACCCTTTTCCATTGTTACCAGTCGCACATCTTTAGGATCATTAGATACAGCCTTGTACGTCCGCCATAATCTCTAACTTCGCAGCAACAGAAACTCGTCTCTCAAAAGAAATAAAAGTATTACTTGACCTAACGGTAAACAATCGGAGAAAGAGGTGGCGGGCGCCGACTAGACCACAGGCGTCACCGAAATATCGTCCACAATGATGTCCCAATCCAGACTATACTGTCGTATCCCAACAATAATAGTGTCAGAGGCCGCAAGAGCGTCCGAGACTGAAAAAAACGTCTCATAATCGTTCAACTCTTCGGCGTTCCATACACTGCGAGTTGTGTAATACCTCTCGTCTTCAACTTTTTCACCGAGCTCGTAGCCCGACACGCGAATCGATGGGCAACCAATATCCAAACGAGTGTCCAAGGGATCACAGCCAACAGACTCGCCGGTCTTGCTCGACACAAGCTTCATACGGGCAGTCACCTTCCACTTGTCTCCTTGCTTTTTCAGACAACGACTGTCCAGTGCCTGGGAAAGTCCATCGCCAACGACAGGACGATTCGACACTTTGAAAGCTTGGTTGCCACCACTGAGCGTGACAATATCAATAGATGTTCCGGCAACGTTGCGGGACTGCCTCCAAAAGCTTGCAGTTTCTCCGTACTCGGCATTGCCGTTCATAATCAGTTCGTTGCAAGTCATGGGAAGACGAGTAATGGAGACGTCGTCAATCACGAGGTCCTTTCCTTGCGGGGCATCGAAAAAGGACAAGACAGTTTTCTCTGCTCGCTGGTCGTATTCGGTGGCTTCAAAGATGCCCGACATGATATGCCAATCCTCCGACGTGATTCCGTGATCGGTGACAGCAATAGATCCGCCGTCGTGCACGCTGTTATCCTGCGTGAGCATCCCGATATCAACAAACGATCGTAGCCGCATACGAGGGCATGTATTGCCACCACCTTGCATAGTGCTGT
>Ga0307978_1003927_pt1 | contig 10034 bp, 5 predicted proteins | sample OrgLakmetage1056_FD_203151 | JGI IMG/M metagenome (GOLD analysis project Ga0307978, IMG submission 203151) | Saline water microbial communities from Organic Lake, Antarctica - #1056 | ecosystem: Environmental > Aquatic > Non-marine Saline and Alkaline > Saline | place: Antarctica: Organic Lake...
GCGTGTTCAGTCATATTGGCATAAGGTTTCATTCAATAATGTCCCACTAGTGCGTGGTTGACAATGAGATGATGAAATATACTGCATGTCTTTGTAGCGACGATGACACTCACTTATTTTGTACAGGCAGGTTACAGGACAGAGAGATTCGGATTGTTCAGGAATCATGTATATTCTTCCTTTGCTTGGGTGGTGTTGCGATGAGTCATTCACTACCACTTGTAAAGACCGGATGAGAATGCCTTGAAGTTCAAAGATGACTAGTACGCATAGTAAGCAGTTGTTGCTGTGCGGCTAGTGCTTCCTGATCCAAGATAAAGTGGGTTGTAAGCTGTTGTGAGCGTAGGAGAAAGAAAGTCAGTGTTGAGTCAATATAAGATATACATGCACAGGCACGATGAACTAGTGTTGAAATGAAGCTTGCACATCACATCTCTCGGACAGCCAAGGAAAAATTTTCTCTACAGATCAGGCTACTACCCCTGTAAATTCAGATACTCTAGTCCGAACACCTTTAATCGTCACTGAGATGTATAATTTGGTGACGCAAGCTTCAATTTCATGCGTGTTTTCAGTCATTGGTTTCATTCAATAATGTCCCACTAGTGCGTGATTGACAATGAGATGATAACATTTACGGCACGTCTTTATAGCAACGATGACACGTACTTGTTTTGTACAAACAGTTGTGGGCAGGACAGAGAAGTTTTGACTCCTGTTCAGGAATGTATATTCTTCCTTTGCTTGGACGCCGGTTATTGCCCTAACCCTAGACTCTGCTAGTCTGGCAATCCAATAGGAACGGTGAATCTGTTGTCAGAAAAGGTGGAATCATTTCATAGTTTTCATGTGACAGTATTTGTAATTGTGAAGATCTAGATATAATTTCAAGTTTTGACCAGTTTTTCCTGTGGTCAGGAAACGTCGATCGATGATAATTTATAATTTGAGATTGTAAATTGAGGTGAAAGATGCATCCTCCGTATTGGATCAACAGGGTATTTGAATTGGTGGGGTATTTGAAAAGTCAGCCCCTTTTTCATGATGGAAATAAAAAGGGAAAGGGACAGAAAAGAGAAAAGAAAGTTCCATTCTCATTCACTTCGTCAGCAATAATCTCACGAAAAGAGAAACTGAAAGGGATAATTTAAGGACGACAGGACGACATCAAACATCAAGAACTACTGAGAACTGACATCATCATAGCTGATAGCTGATTGCATATAATATTATTTATAATATCGAATAGTTATTTGGTGATTGTTCGCCATTTCTGCACACACAATCAATCAAAACCATCAAGCGATCCCATCAAGCAGTAACATTCTAATTAAATGATACACCAAGTTCAAGCTCTGATCGGATCATGTGTTGTACTTCTTCTACTATCCAGCAACAACCCAAGCTTTCATCTGGAGGCTTTTTCTCCAAGAAGCAGTAGAATGATTATGCCCAAGTCCGCAGCCAATGCCTTCGTGCCGTGTTCTCCGTGCTGCGTCATGAACATGAACAAACCTCATCCGGGATCATCGAGGAGATCCATCAAAATCTTTCTCAAGGACGACGACGAGGATGATGTAGAAGATAGTGATATTGATATTTCAAATAGAGACTGGCGAGCATTTAGAGCCCAACTGGTTATGCAAGGCTCTGATTCGTCTGCTAGTGATTCCATCGAATCATCCTCCACTACTCCGGATTCATCAATCGTGGGAAGAACAACTGAATCATCCTCTTCGACTCCTGATCTTGCAGAAGATACTAGCAATATGAATATGATATACGAAGATGATCTGGATGGAATCGGATCCCTATTCACTGACGAACAGACGCCCATGAATACAGATAATTTTACTCCCCTACAGCCATCGCAGTGGGCCTATGATGCCGGACATGTCATTGAAAAGGGAGCAGTCATTCTAGGTGGTGTAGAGCAGCAATTTGGATTTGGCCTCAGACAGCAATATTTCCATAAAGTCGTCTGTCTCGTCCTCGACCATGATGAAACTTTCACCAAGGGGATCATTCTCAATAGGCCGACAGATCTATTGTTGGTGGATGAGGATGATGAAAAGTGGAGAATATGGTTCGGTGGCGATGTGCAGAATTTGAATCATCCCATGCCGGAGATTGTGTGCATGCACACGATGAAAGGAAGAGATCCGTTAGTGGACGAAGTATCCACAACGGTCATGAAAGATATTCAGTATTGCAGTTTCAAACAGGCAAAAATGTTGGTCAAGGAGAAGAAAGCTCAAACCTCTGACTTTTGGTGTTTCGCGGGCTATGCCGGTTGGGGACCGAATCAGCTCATGGGAGAATTGGATAGGAAGAGTTGGTACATGTGCGCAACTGATAGTCAAACATTGTTGAAAGAGTTAGCGAAGAAGTCGGCATATACAGATCCAAGAGATGCCGGCCTCGATACGTGGGAAATGTTGATGAAAATGATTGGGAGGGGTGACACTGCTGATGAATGCTCTGGTGATTTTGAAGATTTGATGTTGAAAGAGTGGGCGAGAGAAAATTTGTTATCCATGGAGGCAGGTGGTAACGCAGGTATCAGACTTCAACCGGAAGAAGTTGCCTCGACGAAGATGGATCTTGTACAAGGAGATACCATTGATGATCTTATGAAGCAAACAGTTGGCTCTGTCAATGCAAGTGGTGTTGGTGTTGGCACCCTTTTACGTGCTTCTTCTGCAGAGCGAAGCCCGTTTCTTTTGGAAGATCAAGAATTCCATAAATCCATCATTTTGCTTATTGCAGAGGATGAGAATACGTCAGTAGGTCTCATTATGAATCAGCCATCTACCAAAGGACTCGAAGTGGAGCTGGTCGATAGAAATACTAATGAAAAGCGTGATGTGTATCTTCCAGTTCGCTTTGGTGGGCAATATGCTATGCGTGGACAGGCAAATATTGTGTGGCTGTACAATAGCGAAACTCTCCGCGAAGCTGAAATTGGGAAGAATGTAGGTTCTAAAGATGGAATTTGGCAATGCTCTCAGGATGAAGCAATATCAGCAATCAGCGCTGGTTTGGCGAAGCCTACCGACTTTTTGATTGTGAGTGGTCTTTCTGTATGGATCAAGGGAGAGAGGGGAGTAAAGGATGGATTGAGAGGTGAAGTGAAAAAAGGGAAGTTTGAAGTCATTGATAATAATGAAGTTGGATATGTATGGAATGCACTGAAAAAGCAAGAAAGGTTGACTCAATTGAACTTCGTCAAGAATCTGAATGCTGGCAAGGAAGCCTGGAATGCAGGTGGCGATGAGAAACACAAAGAGGAAGATGAAATCCCTGTTACTGGAGGTATTGGCGAAGGATTCGACGAAGAAGATGACAAGATGGTGTTCAAGAGTGACGTGAAAGTAGCCAAACTATCAGATGACGCATTACGATCTTGGGTTGCAACTTTTCTCTTGGGTGCCCCATCTTTAGGCGCCTAAGGTAACGCACTACAATACAATCTATTCAGATGTTGAATAAAACAAATGAAAATATAAAGTACCAACTTGTTGATTGAAACATATTCTTCTATAAATTAATCTTCTTAACGTATAAGATGGGCACTAATTGGTACTGTGTATTGTTGAGAGATCTCCCCAATCTCTCCAGGAAATAAAATAATCATGAAAATCTCTCATTGCTAGCTAGTAGGCAACAGCTTTATGAGATCTACTAAGCTTGAGAATATCACTGGCATACTTCATGGCGATATTGCGCCCAGGACACTGACGAGTTCCAGATCCCTTCGCATCGAATCCCAAGTGATTGAAGTTGATGACCGCCTTCATAAGGTTTTCGCGTTTGTGATTGTAAACATCAGGGGATGCAAAAACGGACCCGTCTAGACTTGCGAGACCGATGGAAGCACCTACAAGAGTTTTAGCAGGGATAGTCTTCTCCTTACCATTCACGACAAATTTCCGCTCCTCAGAGAGCACGAGATTAACAGTATTCACAGGAGACTTTCTCCTTGCCGCCTCAAGAATAGCCATCATGACCTCTTTATTATCATTCAAATCAATCTCTGCATCGTCAGGGATACCGGTGATAACCTGAACAATGAGATTGGAAGTACCGAGCGTAGCGGCAATAACAAGAACATCCAAAAGCATGGATGCATAGTCCTCGCTATCCTGGTTACCATTCGCTTCTCCGGGAACGTACTCTGCCAACAAAGGGGATCCCATAATGTATTCCATGACTTTCTTGATCTTGCTGGATCTAGAACACTGGAAGCAATAAGTGAAGTAGACAAAAGGTTTTGTTCCGGTCAATACTTGATTTGATAATGGCCCACCAACTGCAAGATCAAAGATGTCATTAACTAGTTTCTCGGTAAGAGGGGCACCGAAGAAAGCATGGAACATGTAACGGATAGTCATTTTGAAAATCTCATCCTCGGCCTGCTTCTTCTTTCCATCTTGAATAACTTTAACTCCATCTTGGATGTACTGAGTAAACTCCGTCTCTTTGGTGTCAATCAGAGTCACTGCAGATGGCACAACGTCGACCCAAAAGTGATTGTGAAGGGTTTCGTGAAGTGCACTTCCCCCAGCGCCCTCATCGGAAAGAAAAAGAGGAAAGTTCTTCGAGAACTTGCGTGGCATCAACCTAGCTCTTCCTAAATAGGCTGCTCGCTTCTGAGGGGATGCAATGATCTCCGTCACGTCCTTGTAATCGCCCACAATAATTCTACCGAGGGCAGCAAAGTTCTGACCAAAGATGGCCTGACGGTTCTGAAGGAATTTCTTCGGATTTATCGAGTAGGCGATCAAATCCCGAACGTAAAACAAGCTAAGGAGCATCTTGGTGATGCAATTTGGATGCCTAATCAACCATAGCTGAATGCTGCAGGACATGCGGATGAAGCAGCACATGATGATGGTCTTTTTTGGTATGGTATAAGTTCTATTTTTTGTGATTGCAGGATGTACGATGTACGATTGAAAACCACAGAGTCTGGTGTTGGAACTTCCTTAGAGATCGCTGAAACAAACACCAAACACCTTTTACTTTACAGCCTCTCGGTCAGTTGAAATTCCAATTTCGGGGATTTAATCCGAACGTCCGGATTATCTTTTTAGAAGGAAGAACAGGGGAAGAAGAGCAATTCTTTTCATAGATTTAATAGCCTAAATGTTCACTCTGGCTGGTCTGGAAGTCGGTGGTTAAAACCAATGTCTCTCTAGAGAGAGAGGTAACATCCGTGGATGATGCAAAACTACCTATCAAACTTCCACCTGCTTCCACTTTGTTACTCACCAAAAGGATTAATTCCCCGTAATTGTACTCTGAAAATTGTGCATAACTGCCTATCTCTTTATCAAAAGGAAATGGTTCACGCAATTACTGGGGACGGAAACTATGGTTCGAATTCGAGAATAACGACAAATGATTTTGACACAATCTCCAGCCATGCTAACCGTGTGAAAAGTGGGCCAGAGCATTCTAAGCACACATGCCCAAAACAGCCCAAAACCTCCCAAAACACAATGGGCTAGTCACGATAGCAGCAATATACTGCTATCGGCAAATCATGGGGCAAAACAAAGTTAGAACTTTGTTTCCGCTAATCCTTTGAGTTTTGATTGTAGACTTTGCATTATATTATGTGTTGTGCAACGAGCAGCCTACACAAAACCCAACCCAAATCCCTCTCCCAAGACGACAGACGTAACGCCAACTCAGGCCATGATCAATGATCAATGATGCTTCAGGGCTCAGAGAGCGCATCCTTTCCGCTTTCTCCTCTTTTCTATATCAAAACTATGAGCGATTGTCTGCTCGCTCTTTGATACTGTATCTATATTCTATATTAAAGATATACCCATTGTATGAGAAAATAATGTGGTCATGATCGTCACCAAACCTACTACTGAGTTGTACCTAAGTGTACTGCAGTCTGCAGTTAATGCTAGGACAAGTTACCTCAAGTTCGATAAATTGCAGCTGAAAGTTTTTGTTGACCAACCTTGACGTTTGATGATTATTTTGGTATTACTGGGAGGTGTTTGTTGCTAGGTAGCTAGTTGATGAATATCTTTCACTGATTTCTTCAAATTTTGTTGGTTTTAATCGAACGGCGATCGATCGCTTCACAAAAAGCTATACAGTAATGTTTGTTGTTGACGAAATAGTCATTAGTCAGTGTTCGTCTTCTATCTCTCACCATTGATGATTATCTGTTCAGCAAAAAGACACTCAACTTTCCCAGGACTAACAGTACCATAAGTATCAGGGATGTCCTGCTCCTCGCCAGTCAATCATATTATATCAGGTGCTGCTGTTGGAGATCTAAAATCACTGTTTTTCATTCCCCCGTGGGCACTTTTCTGAATTTAAATTTTAAAAGATTAAAAAGAGAAGCTAAATTTGCATTCGCTTCTTTGGACAATAATCCAATGCAAGGAAATCAAGAGCAGCCGTCTCTACTAGCATCAAATGCTATCAGAGCTCGACTAACTTCACTGCAATTGCCAGCAATACCTCAATTTCCAGGAGCAGCCACTGAAGAATTTACAAGCGAGGATAAAGCCAACGTTATCATACCTACTCCTCGTGCGGATATAAGGACTTCAGTACGATCAACCTTTGAGAAATGCAAATCAAACTTTTGTGGATTATTATCATTATCAAGTCAGAATGAAGACGAGGATGGAAATGATGGTTTGTGTCAACCAAAAGTGAGGACTGCTAACCAAATCAGTAACGAAGTGAAGCAATCTTCGCGGCTCGTAAATCGACTGGAACGAGATGGAATTGAGGATTCAAATCTCAACGAGAACTTGAACTGTGTAATCCTTACAGCTGACGAGGAAACTGCTGTTCGACAAATTGGGACTCAAGTTAGCAGCCAATTTATTTCCAACAATGATGTTCGTGACATGAACCTTGTGGTTAAAATTCAGCAACTCGAATGGTACAACCATCCACATTTCTTGCCCGAAGAAAGATACGCCATAGAATTGAAACAGGCATACTGTGTATTTCAGGATATTCAAGGAAGAGCAGAGTTTGAATTCTTCTTGAAAAAGGCTGTGGCGATCATATGCAAAATGGAGAAATTGGTAAATCACGTTGGTGGTGAGGAAAGTAAGGAAGACCCTTCAGCTTCCACTTGTACACAAGATGAAAGGAATGCTTTGTATGCGGAGATAGAATTTTCTATCTCCAAATTGGTATCAATTGAGCAACAAGCGTACACTGCCTACGCGTCCGTCCTCCAAAAGTGGTGTGATGTCTGTAGCGCAAGGACTGGCCAGGGTTTCAACTGCACATCTATATCTTTAGGGAAAAGAAGACAAGAAGACACGATAATCCACGATGAATGCAGTATCGTAATCAATCAACTGTTTGACTCATTGGATCGCATGAGTATTTGGATTAGAGACATGTTGGTGGGAGGTCAAGGCACTGACGACAAAGTCAAGACTTTCGTACAGTTGGTGGAAGGTGTGAACTCGTCTAGATCATCACGGTTGCATTTGGTTCTGACCTCGGAGAAATATGATACAGGATCAGGCATAATGAGAAATACAAGAGAACTGCGTCGCAGACAACTGATTGAAACAGACAGTTATGTGGCCAAACTGATTATGAATGGTCGCTTGGTTGGTTCGACAAGTGCCCAAAACATCGATTGGAAGAGCTGGACAGTTTCATTCAATCACACATTCCAATGTACAATGATGAGGATTCCATCCTCTTGTTGTATACAATTGTTTCAGCGTTCATTTGGAGGAATATTACCCGACACATACATTTGCTCAATATTTGTATCGTTTCCTGGCTGCAATGGTAAGAGTTGTGGGGATCCTTCACTGGTCTCCATTCTGGCTCCAAAGAAAGGTATGTATCACTTTCAATCTTCTGATCTTGTGAACAATATGGATGGGGTTTTAGAGGTTGAAACAATGTGGATAGAAGTTCCTCCGAATCCTAATCGTATTGGGCAGCCAGATTATCCAATGGTTGATACAAGTTATGAGAAACATCATCTACAGGGGACAATTACAAGGCTTTCAAGTATTACAAACACAAATTTTTCGAGGGCGTCCACAATGGCATTGAATGACGATTCGATGTCTTTTCGTATGAGTGGAACAAGGCATTCTTACCTCAATCCGCATCGATTCCAGGAGCCAGTTCGCCACCATCTCATCCGGCAGCGAGAAATGTCAGGATCCAACAGGACTTCCGTGCCACTCAGCGAAGCTGATAATTCTCAAGACACAATCAAATGTATAATTGCTGATCGCAAAACTAGATATAGATATGATGATGTAAGTACCGATTCCGGTGAACGACTATGTACCTTCAACAATACTCTATTAGCATTTGCTAAACCATTATGTAACAGGATTTAGTAGAGGCTGCGTGCAAAGAAAGACCTGCGGCTAATCGAGAGAGTGTCAAAAAATACGTTACATGCCTACGACAATCTCGACAAGAGAATGGACATCCTAATATGTGTCCAGCTATCACACAATTTGAAAATGTTGTTCACGATCATAGCCGGATAGCGCAAGACCCGTCGCTTGATTTATCATGGATAGTCAAAATGCTATTTCCTCCCAGAAAACGAGCGCTCTATCCCAAACAAGACCAAAAGGCTGTTGTTGCAAAGGGGACCCAGTTACTACAACAAAGCCAAATACTTTTAACAGTTATTGGTGCTTTGGACACTCCGATAAGAGAAGAAATCATAATTACGAGCTCAACTCCTTTTCTCTCTTCTCCTCCACCAATTCGACGCCTAAAATCGGATCTAGTACCATTTGTATCTCCTTCTGGCGAACATGCAGGAATGCCACCTAAAGATACAAGCACTTTAAATGCTGAAGTCGAGATAACATTTTGTGGGAAGACATACTCAACTAGACCAACCACAAAACAGAACCCGTCTTGGAGACAAGTTGTAGAAATTCTATTACCTTTTGATAGAGATGAGTCCTTCACGCCTCAAAAATTGGAAACCTTTGGTGAGCCAATTACAGTGACATTGTTCGATATGATGGAAGTAGACTATGGCTGTAGGGGCGGATATTACAATGAGGAGGTTACAACCTACACAGAGAAGCGCTACCTAGGTAGCGTTCGGTTGCCTCTTGCGATCCTTCATGCCGAGCCAAATCTGAATGGCTCTTTCATTTTAAACACACCTGATGTTTCGTTTGGGTATACACGACAAACTGAAGATCTCAGTTTTGGATCTTATCGTGAGTTTAGTACGCACACAGCTCGTCATTTAAATGATGAAGAATTACAGCTAGATAGTGACCAAGATGTCACATATCCTCATCGGAGGAAGAACAGTATTGCGCTGAGCATGCTTCTTATTGTCGAACCAAGAGTCCGCTTTAAGAATGATTCTCAAACAGTTATTAAAAGATGCGACAGCTCGGAGTTCTTTCAAATCAGTCTTGAGTGGTTAGAGAATTTTGTGAGGATCAATCCTAGTAGGAACAGACGGAGATTTCCTCTCCTTATCAATTGCTCAAACGGAAAATCAGTATTTGCCACCAGCATATTGCAGGACCAACCCCCTCCGCCAGGTTGTCAAGCTTCCTTTAGCCAGTGTGCTCATTATGTCAGTTTGATTCCATTTATTTGCGAGTGGCAAGCTTTCGCAAAGGGGTATAAATATGATGTGTGGCAACAAAGTCAAGATGTTTTGGATTTGGCTTCAGGAGACTGGTGCTCGCATGCTTCACTGCTGGCTAATTTATTCACATACTTGAATGACGCTGATAACTCTAATACCTTTGACGTATTTTTAGTCTTTGGCAACTCCATTGTGGAAGGGAAAGTGGTAAGTAAAGATTGACTACCCTCTTAGACTATGCATTGATACCAAAATTTGCTCTAACATTTTCATAGGTCTATGTAATGACAAAACTGGCTAGACAGCATAGTGCAATCACTCTCTGGAATCCAGCCTCTGGTGCTTCATTTTCCGAGAATGATAACAAATGTCCTTTGTACAACATCAGCGCATTGGTATCAAAAAATGTGAGAATTTG
>Ga0307978_1003929_pt1 | contig 10031 bp, 13 predicted proteins | sample OrgLakmetage1056_FD_203151 | JGI IMG/M metagenome (GOLD analysis project Ga0307978, IMG submission 203151) | Saline water microbial communities from Organic Lake, Antarctica - #1056 | ecosystem: Environmental > Aquatic > Non-marine Saline and Alkaline > Saline | place: Antarctica: Organic Lake...
TGTTCAGCAGGCGATACAGGTATTTCTTGTCGATCCGATTGCCGCGGCTGGTCTGGATGCCCCGTGCCGCCAGTTCACAAGCCAGTTCCGTGCCCGAGCCGATTTCGATGAATCGGTCGAAGATCCATCGCACATTGGCGGCGTCGGCCTCCTTGATGATCAGCTTGCGGTTCTCGACGCGGTAGCCATAGGGCGGCACGCCGCCCATCCACATCCCCTTCTTCCGGCTGGCGGCGACCTTGTCGCGGATGCGCTCTGCGGTCACCTCCCGCTCGAACTGGGCGAAGCTGAGCAGGATATTCAGCGTCAGCCGCCCCATCGACGTGGTGGTGTTGAACGCCTGCGTGACCGAGACAAAGGTGACCTCGTGGCGGTCGAACACCTCGACCAGCTTGGCGAAGTCGGCCAGCGAGCGGCTGAGCCGGTCGATCTTGTAGACCACGACCACATCGACCAGCCCGTCCTCGATATCCTCCATCAGCCGCTGCAGGCCGGGCCGTTCCAGCGTGCCGCCGGAAAGGCCGCCGTCATCGTACTGGTCGCGGACCGGCACCCAGCCCTCGGATCTCTGGCTGGCCACGAACGCCTCGCAGGCCTCGCGCTGGGCATGCAGGCTATTGAACTCCTGCTCGAGCCCTTCCTCGGAGGATTTGCGCGTGTAGATCGCGCAGCGCTGTTTGCGAACCGTGGCTTTCATGCGCGCGCCCTCCGGCTTTTCAGTCCGAAGAACACCCAGCCATTCCAGCGCGTGCCGGTGATCGCGCGGGCAATGGCCGAAATCGACTTGTAGGGCCGACCCTGCCATTCGAACCCGTCGGCGGTCACCGTGACCACATGCTCCACGCCCTGCCACTCGCGGATCAGGCGTGTGCCGGTGATGGGTTTCAGATCTGCCCGGATGCGGCTCTTCTTGCGATCGCCGCCGTCAAGGTCTTCACCCATCCGCTCCAGCCGCCGGATGGTTTCCGGTTTCAGCCCGCCATAGGCCAGCTCCTGGATGCGATAGGCCAGCCGGCTCTCCAGGTAGCGCCGATTGAAGGGCGGCGGCTCGGTGTCGAACAGGTCGCGCCATTGCTGCTTCAAGTCCGGTGTCGAGGTAGTCTTGAGCGCGGCGAGGCGCGCGGGGATGGGGTCAGGCGTCTTCATGGTGTTCTCCGTTGAATGGAGTTGCATGAAGGCATTCGTCGGGCGGAGAGTGTAGGCAACTTTCTCCCGTATCCGCAGATGGTTGCGCCTTGTCTCGATGGCGCAGTCGCATCAGGCCGAGCGCCAGCAGGCCGCACAGTTCGGTCCGACGTTCGACGGGTGTCATTCGGTCGGGTGGGAGCGCGTTGGGGCGTTTCATGACATGGGCCTTGGGTCAGTGGTCTCCTATGACCTCTACTCACCCGCATCGAAAACTGTCCCGGCCGATCCCGCAAAGGTTGAAGAATCGCGCGCCAGAACATAGCAAGAACACCGGCCAAGAAAGAAAGGGGATTCGTCATGGCTGGCAATTTGAAGAAGTTCGTGAACCCCCGGTTCATCAAGACCATCGATCTCGCTCTGATGAAGCCGTTACTGGCGCGACACGAAGGCAAGTACAAAAGCTTTTCCGTCGACCTGCTGGACCAGGAGGAAGGTGCCGCGCGCGAGGATCTGCAGACGCTGTTGACCGGTGCAGAGGAAAGCTATCCCGAAGGACTGCGCGGCGATCTGCACCGCATCGCGGAGCTGGGTGACGCACGTGGCCTTGAAATCATCCAGACGCAAGCGAAGCGTCAGGGCATCGATTTGTTCCCGGACATGAAGACCGGCGACGAGGACGCGCCCAACAAGGGGCACGAGCCCAAGCATATCGCCGTGCGCGTGTTTCTTGAGCATCCCGACCTTTTCGACGCGGCCGCCGACCACATGGCGATGCTTACTGCCGACCGCCTGCATGAGTATGCCGGACGGGAACGGGGTGTTGCGATCGACCTGACGGAAGAGAAGGTCGAGGCGTTCCAGACGGCCGTTGCCGCGCTCTTCCGTGACGCGTTTCTCGGGGATTACTGCCGGGTGGGCGACTACGACGACGATGACGAGATCAACCTCGTGGTCAGCCACGGCTCCATGGTCTCGACCATGCCGGTCGTCGAAGGCCAGGTTGAACGAGTGATCAGCGTGCGCCAGATTTCCCACGCGGTCCTGCGATATTCCGAGAACACCGGCATGCTGCGACTGGCCCGCATCCGGAAGGCGCACCAACCCGAGATCGCGGAACTCTTCGCCTCGATCATCCTCGACAGGCCCGGTTTCTTCGCCGGCGACGATGCGCAGGACCTCTATACCCTGCGCCCGGTCGAATTGGCCGGACCGGGCTTCGCGTTCGATGCCGCCTACGATCCTTTGATCGACAAGGTGCTGATCATCGAGGCGGCCGCCGACCTTATGGCGCCCGGCAAGAAGGGATATCCCCGCGTGGTGCGCACGCTGCGCTCGCGGGATCTCGGCGGTGATGCGCTCCAGCATTTTGGCAGCACGCCGGTGTCGTTCAGCGGTGCCTGGCGGCTGGGCGAACTCGTGTTCAGGATCCTGTTCAAGGGCGACGGCAAGCGCCAGCCGCAGGTCACGGTCAAGCTGCGACCCCCGGGCGTCGTGCAGTTCCGCCGCACCCAGCACGAGGCGCGGGTGATGAAGCTGATCGAACGGAACGGGCTGATGAATGACCGAGACGATTTTGAGGTTGTTGACGCGGCTGAGTGAGGCTGGCGAAGACGCGATCCTGTCCGGCGAGCTTGCCGCGCCGTTCTTCGGTCAGGTCTTCGACCGGCTGTTGGCGAAACGTGTCCTCGTCGAACAGGCGCCGCTCGCCGACTGGGACGTTTGCGATGCCTGCGAATGCGGGTTGCCCTGTCGGCCGATCCGGAAAGCGGGCGATGGATATCGTGCTGAATGTCCGCTTGATCGTCGACAGGACGTCGATCTCACCGAAGACGATCTGCGCGTGTTCCGCATTGGTAGTGAGGCGCTGGCATCCGTGATCGGCACCGCGGCGGGATTCCGGGCGGCCCCGAAACTGGCGGCGGAGAAGGTCTGGCGGCTCGGCGATACGCGATCGGGGCGTGCAGTGTTTCTTGCGCTTGAGTCTACAGCCCTGAGCGGCGACGGCATCATCGCATCGTTGCGCCAGGCGGCGCAGGGCTCGGATATCACGGTCCTCGCACCGCAGGTGCCAGCGGAGGCTGCGCGGCGTCATCAGGATGCGGGCTTCCACGTGATCGAAACGCTCGCGGTGCTGATGCCTGCCTCAGATGGCCTCGGCGTCGCAATCGACGTCGCGGCTTTGGCGCCGGTCCCGCAATCGCCCGTGCTTCGCGTTCGGAGAGCGACGGCCGAGGTTCAATGGGACGGTCGTTCCATCATTCTGTCGCGTCAGATTTTCCCCGTGTTCGAGCGCCTGCTGGAAAAGGCGCTGTCGCGCGATCAGGTCGCCTCCGGATCCCATGTCGAAGGCACGACGGCACGCGAGGCCAAGGATCTGATCCGCGAGCTGCGCGACGCGTTCAAGGCTGCCGGGTTCACCGATGCCGAGAGCAAGGCGCTGATCGTGACAGTGCGCAACCGGGGCTACCGGCTCGGAATTCCTGCAACGGAGATCGTGGTCCAAGGCTGAGCCGCCATCAATCCTCCCACGGCTCATCGAAGTCCATGCTGTCAAGACCTGCTTGTCCGTAAAACGCTTGGCGATGCAAATGAATATTCACCCGCGCCGCAACGTTCTTCTGTGGGGTGTCAATACCAATTTCCTCGTTTATTGCTGTCTGAAAAATCATTTCTTCGCCCCATATACCCAAGTTTCCATCCCACACACCACTATTCTCGATCAACTCTTCTGCTGCGGCTTCGAAGTCCCATTCATCATCCTTGTTTCGGATGATGTACCAAGCCCCATCTTTTGGATAGTCGATACGGTCAAGCGGCCGATTTGCGAAACCGCCATCTTCACGGGGGCGTGTACTCCCCCAATCACCATAAATAACTCTCGCACGGTTCGACCGCCTCGAAATTTGATCGACAAGTTGGCGATTGCTGAATGGAACTGAAGTCACGCCGCTGAACGTCGAAAACATCTTCGGCATCGACGTACAAGAAAGAACCACTGGTACTGTGGCGTCAATTTCTTGCAGACTCTCTGCGATAACGCCTTCGAACCATACGGCAAGGCTCAGTGGATCCCTTGTCCAACCACCTTCCAGAATAATTGCAAAGTCAGCCGCGCCGCCGGCTGCAAATGCCGCAACAATCTCTCCAATATTGCTCGGAAACCGGTCTCGAACAATCCTCATGCAATAGCGACGCCCCAGTGCCTGTATTGCTTCAATCTGCTGGCGAAGCTCTGCCTCACTCTGCCCCTTGGATTGAATGCAGGGCCAAACCCATTGGTGACGCTCCACGAACTCAATCCAATTCGAATAAGCGCGATCTGGCTCCAACAATCGGGCGAGCTCCTGCTGAGGAGCACTTTCAAGGTTGGTGAATTGGTAGTCTCTGTCGATGTCTATGAAGTAATTCCGATTTGGGAAGGCCCGTTCAACGCGGTCGATCGCTCTGTCTAACGAGTTTGAATTGGCCCAAGGCGCAAGCAAGATACAAGGAGTCATCCTGTCTTTCGTTGCGCCAGGCAAGAACTCAAGCCCATTCATTTCACTAGCGCGAATGGCCAATGTTGGAACGTAGCTCTTGTTCTCGAGGACCATACTTATTCACTCACACTTCTGCGAACGTGGACAATCTGATTTCCATCGCGGCTTTTGATACTTTGAACCGTGCTGCAAGACTTTCGATCGTCGCTTCCGTGACAACACCATCAAACTCTTCTTGCAGGACCTTTTGGACAAGGGCCATGGGCATGACAATATCGGCTGCCAGCCTGTTTGCCTCATACTCGATGCGCTCTGGTTCCCCTGAACGGTAAAGAACGTTGTCCTTGATCCCATCAGGCGAGCTATCAATCACAGATTTGTGCAGCAAGAAGTGGGCAAGTTCGTGCGCAATGGTGAACCTCTGGCGCTCACGCGCCTCATGTCGGTTAACGCGAATAAGGTAGTGGCCGTCTTCCCGCGTGATCTGGCCAGAAACACCGGTATTCATGCTGGAGACCTTGATCGAAACTCCGAGTTCTTTTGCAAGTTGCCCCAACAGCACAGGATATTCTGAAAGGTATCGGTGCAGAATTCCCTTTGTAGGATCCTGTATTCTCTTGTACTCGCGTGATGTCATATTTTTTCCTCCTAGCGTTCGCCTGTGTCGTCCGGATCAAAGTCCTCGTCCAGCTCGCCCTTTGGCCCCTGTGCGAAGGCAATTTCATCGATTCGAGCCTTGATCGCTTCGTCGGACAGCTTTTCACTGACCAGTTCGTTCACTTTCTTGCTAGCAGCCTTTAGGGCCTCATCCTTGATCTCGCGGAACGTGTACGCTGCAACTATGCCGATGCCGATTGCGACCGCTGCCAAGACAGCTGTAACCGCCGTCATCATCGCTGACATGAAGCCCAGATACGTGGGCATGGCGATTGCAGGTTCTTGTAAGGTGCCAGGAACGCCGTCGACCGCGTCCACCACACCTAGCGATAGGAGCAGGTAGCCTAGGACCACTCCGCCCACGATACAGGCTATGTAGCCAACCGCCTTCATTGTTCAGCCAGTACCTGTTCAGGCATTCTGCCCCTTACCTCACTGATGTTCTTTTTTTGTTCCCGTCAAGCGGAATTCCAGTAATCCTGACAGTTTCTTACTGATTTGGCCAGCGTAGAAGGGTGCGCCAGAGATTTTGAACCGACCGCGCAAAGCTGGTTCGGGCTCGAACTGGTAAAGTTTTAGCCACGCGTAAGAACGGCCGGACCCACCAAACCCCCACCTTATTCCCACCCCGTTCCCACCTGCACGCCGACCGCATCCGGCACCTTGGGCTCATCAGAAACGATGACCGAGGCGCATAGCGATGCAAATCAAACTCTCCCCCGACGACATTGAAACCATCATCCACGAGGCCGATGCGGCTGCGCAACGGCTTCGGCGCAAGCTGACCCTGCCGGTCTGCGAGCGCGAGGATCTGGGCCAGGATCTCCTGGTCGATCTGCTGCGCCGCTTGCCCGCCTACGATCCCTTGCGCGGCAGCATCGGCGCCTTCGCAAACATCGTCCTGCGCAACCAGTCCTCGCGGATCGCGATGGGCCATCACCGCCAGCGGCGCGCACAGGGCGGGTCGATGCTCTCGCTCGAGGTGCCGCTGGCCGGAACCCGCGAGCCGGTTGGCGACACGCTGACCGAGGACGACGGGCTTGCCGTCTGGCACGGCCAGACCTGCTGCGCCGCCGCTGTCATCGAGCTTCACCACGCCCTGCAGGCCGCGCTTGCGCGGCTGCCGGCCGAGGAGCGCCGCTTCTGTGCGGCGCTGGCCCATCGCCCCGTCACCGCGCTCGCGGCCGAGGGTTTCGGGAGCCGGTCCGCGCTCTACCGCCGCCTCGCCGATCTCCGTCACGTCCTCACCGCCCAAGGTCTCGGTCCCGCTTGGGACGATCTCGCGGCGGCCTGAGTAGAGGCGAAAGGAGGAGATCATGTTCATGGGCACCACCCCCTTCATCACGGTCCGCGCCCGCCGACCGCTCACCGAGATCGAGTTCTGCGCCTGGGTGGCGCAGGCCGTGCCGGGCGATCGGCTGGAATACCATCGCGGCTTTCTGGTTCTCGACATCTTCCCGATGTTCGCCCGGCTGCCGGACCAGCAGCGCGCGGAACTGGCCCGGCTCGGGTCGCGCGCCTTCTGGGCGGCCGAACAGGGCCTTGTGCACCTGGTGCAGGAGCGCACGGGCCCGGACCAGTTCGCCTACATCGCCGTCGCCCGCCCCATGCCGAAGGCCGCAGCCGTCTCGCTGTCCGCGCTCCTGCTCGCCGAGCAAGAGGCCGCGTGATGACCGCCTTCCAGTCCCTTTTTGTTCATGGAGATCCCTACATGCCATTTCCCGCGAACACCCCAACCGTCGATGACCTACCGGATCTCGCCCTGCAGGACATCGCCCAGCTGCCCGTCGAGTTGCTGGCCATCCTGCAGCGCGACGTCGACGAGCGCATCAAGCGCGACAAGGCCGCGAAGGCCCGCCTCGATGGCGCACTGACGGTCCGCTACGCCACCCGCGCCGCCGAGGAACGGCAGGCGGCGGGCAAGGACACCGGCACGATTCGGTTCGACGACGGCGATTTCACCGTGGTCGCGGACCTGCCGAAACGGATCGATTGGGATCAGGATCGCCTCGCCGCCATGGTCGAGCGCATCCGCGCTGCCGGAGACGATCCCGCGCAGTACGTCGACATCGCGTTCAAGGTGCCCGAGCGCAAATATGCCGCCTGGCCCGATGCGATCCGGGCCGGTTTCGAGCCCGCGCGCACGGTCCGGCCCGGCACGCTGAAGATCGAGATCGTCCCGCAGGGGGGCGATCAATGAGCCTGCGCATCATCTCCGCCGACGACCGACTGCGCGAGGCGCAGGGCAAGACCACCATGGCGCTCTTCGGGCCGAGTGGCGCGGGCAAGACCACGCTGCTGAAGACCCTGCCGCCCGCCGAGACGCTCTGCATCGATCTGGAGGCGGGCCTCAAGTCCGTCCAGGACTGGCCGGGCGACAGTATCCCGATCCGCCGCTTTTCCGATGCGGTGGACATCGCCTGCCTGATCGGTGGCGCGAACCCGGCCGCCCAGCCCGAGGAGCATTTCTCGGAAGCGCACCACGCGCATCTGCGCGCGCAACATCCCGAGCTGGCTGAGAAGATCGACACCAAGCGCATCATCTTCGTCGACAGCATCACCGATCTCACGCGTCAGGCCATGGCATGGGCCAAGACCCGGCCCGAGGCCCTGTCGGAACGCACCGGCAAACCGGACACACGCGGGGCTTATGGCCTGCTGGCGCGCGAGGTCATCGGGCTCCTGAAGCACCTTCAGCATGCACCCGGCCGAACCGTCATCTTCGTCGGCATCCTAGAGAAGGTCGTCGACGACATGAACCGGGTGACCTGGCAGCCGCAGATGGACGGCGGAAAAGTCGCCCGCGAGTTGCCCGGCATCGTCGACCAGGTGCTGACGATGAGCCTGTTCACGCAGGATCCCGGCACGGCCCCCGATGCGCCACCGACCTGGCGGCACGATCCCGACAAGGGCAACGCACGCCGCCTCGTCTGCCAGTCCGGCAATCCGTTCGGCCTGCCGGCCAAGGACCGCAGCGGCAGGCTCGACCTGACCGAGCCGCCCGATCTCGGCGCGCTCCTCACCAAGATCAACCAACCCCGGAAAGGATGACGACATGACCTTCGACATGAACGACGTGGAGCCGCAGCAGTCCGGCGACCTGATCCCCGACGGCACCTTCACCAAGCTGGTGATGACGCTGCGCAAGGGCGGCACCGACGGATCGAGCGACGCGGATCGCGGGCTGCTCAAGGCATCGAACCAGCCCGGCAGCGACGTGCTGATGCTCGATGCCGAGTTCACCGTCTCCGAGGGCCCGCATGCCCGGCGCAAGTTCTGGCAGAACTTCACCGTGCAGGGCGGCAAGCTCGACGAGCAGGGCCAGTCGATCGGCTGGAAGATCTCCAAATCGACCTTCCGCGCGATGATCGACAGCGCGTTGGGTCTGAACCCCGAGGATATGAGCGAGGCGGCGAAGGCCAAGCGGGTGCTGCGCGGGCTCGCCGATCTCGACGGCATCAGCTTCGTGGCCAAGATCCAGATCGAACCGAGCCGCAACCCCGCCTACAAGGACGCCAACAAACTCGACCATGTCGTGCTGCCCACGGCGCCTGAATGGCAGAAGGTGATGGCGGGCGAGCCGGTGCCCGCGCAGCCGTCGAACAAGCCCCGGCCCGCCGCCGCAGCCGCGCAGTCCGCGACCCCAGCGTGGGGTCAGCCGCAGGCGGCCACCGCGCCCGCGGCGCCTGCCTGGGGCGCGCCGACGGCACCCGTCCAGCCCGCCACCCAGAGCCAGCCCACTGCCAAACCCGGCAACGGCCCGGCCTGGCTGAACCCGTGACGGCCGACGAATGGCAGGCGCATGTCACCACGGAGGCGGCACTGGCGATGGGACGCTGGCTCGAGGCGCGCGGGCGTCTCGACCGTCCCATCGCCAGCCTGACCCGGCGCGATCTGGAATGCATGGCGTCGAACGCCATCAGCCGCTTCATCGTGCTGTCCTCCGAGCGCCGGACCGCCGCCCCGGACAAGGAGGAGCGCGACGCGCTGGACCTGCTGCTCATGGGGTGAGCGGCGTCTCGGAAAGGCTCCGGGGGAGCGTTTCAGCCGCGAACGGGCGGAGCCCTCCTTCGCGCGCGGACCTCGCCCGGCGCGTGCCCTGCGCCCAGTGCGGTCGCGAGGCCCGGGGCTTCGGCTACTGCCACGGCCTGCGCTGGGACCGTCACCCTCATTACCGCTTCTGCTCGATGGCTTGCCTGATGGCGGGCTCGGCCAACGCCAAAAGGAACCACGGCATGATCGACAAGACCGACATGGAGACGCGCGCCATCGTGGAGGCCCGCCGGATGCTCGCCGAGGCGCTGACGGAGATGGGCCTGATGGAGCCCTTCTTCGACCGCCCGGCCGCGGACATCGACCGCGTGATCGAGGCGTGCGTGGACGGATTTCAGGCCTCGATGCAGCGACAGTCCAATGCGGGCGAAATTCCTTTTTGAGCCGGAGACCAGCATGCTCGACCTCAACCACAAGTCCGGCTTCGTCTATGGCCGCGCGGTCTCTGATCCCGAGCCCCTCGGGGCGCGGATCAACAGCCGCATCGATACCGCGCTGGTCGCGGAGCGCGACACGCAGCGCCCGCGAGACTATCTCGGCGCCAGCCGTATCGGCGAGCCCTGCGCCCGTCGCCTCGTTTATGAATTTACCAGGACACCGGTCGATCCGGGCAAGGAATTCGAGGGGCGCACGCTGCGCATCTTCAAGGCCGGTCACGTGTTCGAGGATCTCGCCATCCGCTGGCTGCGCACAGCGGGGTTCGACCTGCGCACC
>Ga0307978_1003934_pt1 | contig 10025 bp, 14 predicted proteins | sample OrgLakmetage1056_FD_203151 | JGI IMG/M metagenome (GOLD analysis project Ga0307978, IMG submission 203151) | Saline water microbial communities from Organic Lake, Antarctica - #1056 | ecosystem: Environmental > Aquatic > Non-marine Saline and Alkaline > Saline | place: Antarctica: Organic Lake...
TCGCCTTTACCACACTACTACTTTCATGTACTTACTTGCCTACTCTCTTCCTCCTAAATGCATGTCTTCTATTCTACTCTTGCAGGTGGACCCTGCGCAGGCATACCAGCTGCTGTTGATTTCCAAGGATTTGTGGCGGAGGGGCTATGTGAAGTGCCCTTCAGAGTGCGACGCTGCCACCGAGACGGATACGGCAACTGGAGGTAAAGCGTGATACATGAAGCAAAGATAAATAAAAAGCAGAGGTACTCTTTGCCTCTTGTATAGAAGGGTATGGGCTTGGTATAATGCAGCGTTCGCGTGCATTTCGTTGCATGTGCGTTTAAATTAATTTAAAGTATACAACATGGCTGAGAAGCGCGAGCTTGCGTCACAGCATCTCATGATAGAACATTGTTCATTATCATTTCTTCTCTCTTTTTTTTTGTCCTCTCCTCAATTACATTCTCTCTCTCGGGTGTCCAGGTGCTTGCGTGTGCAGCTTCAACAAAGAGTCGGTGCCTGAAGGCTCTTCGTCCTATGACATTTTAACTACGCACACGGGCGTGATGCACTGGGTAGATCTCGTGTCGAGTGAAATCTCGTTCGATTCGGACAAGGTATGTGGTGGGTGTGCTTTCAAAGAATGCATTGTGTGAGAATGAAAGAAAAGAGGATGCATGGTACTTACGAATGTAGTCTTTGGTCTGCTCTGTTCAACTTTTCTCACTTTCCTTTCTTACGGTACTTTTCGTCTCCTGCATTCACTCATTAAACTCGTTTTTACTCCGTTCCTTCCTTCTATTCTCCCCTTCACCCCGCTCTGCAGAACAAGTACGTCATTGACGGCGTCTCCGACCCAACCGAAGTAGACAAAGCGTGGGACCACATGTTGCACGACACATTGTCGGACCTCGGCCAAGTCGGCGAGATGTACACCTCGTCGAGCCCTTACGACCCGGCCTTTTGGATTTTGCACGGCACGGTCGACCGCTTGGTGCATTGGAAGCGACTAGTGGCTACAGCGGTAATGAGATATATATATATAATAGGATGCAACACATTAGTATTACAAGGAAAGAAGACATGCACATTTAAGTTCCTGATAGTTGATCGACTGTCCCTCTTTGCTATTCTATTTCTTTCGTTTTTTTTCTTTTCTATGGAAAATGATTTCTTGACTATTTCTTCACTTTCTTTTAAACGTTTATTGCAGCGTACTGAGCTTTCTTGTTCGTTTCGTATCTTGCTTCCTCTCTTTCATTTTTGTTCGCCTTCTCGTGTACACCAGGCCACCAAAGCAGCTCCTGACAGCGCCACTCTCTTTGACTTGACCTGGGGCTATGCACACGATGGCGATGCTTCTTCCGACAGCCACGCCGTCTGCGATTGGTCCGCCGTGGAAGCTGGCACGGCCGCAATGCCCGCGTGCGTGAAGGGCACATGTGCAGGTATTAATGAGGGAGATGACGGTGAAGAAGTTAGTGATGATGAGGATGAGGCCTGAGGATTGTGAAAAATGGCACCTACTCACACATATGAGTGTCGTTTTTGTTCTCGTCTGGTTTTGAAGCATGTATTATTTTTCTTACCTTCGCTTGATCTTTCCCCCAATTTCACCCTTCACTATTGGCAACTACTTATCCTTCTTTCTCTTCTTTCGTTATGTGCTGACTCCCTCACACACACACGTTCTGGCAGGGCACCTTGCGGATTCAGTGCTGCCGTTTTCGGGCTTGGTGCACACGACAAACGACGATCAAGATAATGGCGACCAAGCTGGCTACACGAACTTGGAAATGTTCGATTACCTCGCGCCCGATTCCGAAGACCTTTCGTAAGTTGACATGGATATACCTATATGAAATACCTCCGCCTTCTTCAACGTTTCTTCTACTTCTTCTTCCTTCTTGACCGTGATCTCCTTGAAGTTTCTGTGCTCCTCCTTCATTGAAATCCTTGTCACCAGTCCGCTTACATCTATGCATTGCTTTGCGTTCTTTCACTCTCTTTCCCTGTCTTCCTCTCTCTCTCTTTTTCTCTCTTATCAGCTACGTCTACGACGATTTCAGCTGGTCTCACTGCGCGTACGAAGGCTACGCCTTTGGCGTGAATACCACTACAGGGGAGGTGAATTTGGCTTACCAACGCCCGACCAGCAAGGAGGCGCTGGAAAACGTGTACGTATAGAGGGGGCGCTGTCATCCTCCATCGCCGCGTTTGTAGGCGCAATAATAAGAGCAGCCTTCGAGAAAAGAAAGAGAGGGAAGTTATTGTATTAGTATCAGGAATTTGCCTGTTCGTTAGCTGTTAGCTCGTATTCATAAAAAGCAAAGTAGGGTAGCGCTTCGAGGTAGCTGCAACCGAAAGTGGGGTACTCGACTAGACTGTATCCATTAGAATAATTATGCAGAGCTCTAGAGCTCTAATCCTTCCCCATTTGGAATTAGACATGGCAGTGGGATGCGGACTACTTTTTTATTGTTACACTTGGGCTGCATCGATTAAAAATTGTTGCCGGGAAGCAAACGAATACGGATATCAGAAGCCCACTTAGGACGACCCATCGGCCGGGCAGTCGAATCCGCGAGTTTAAGGACATAAAGGGCTATACGTGTCCTCTATCTGCAAGCAGAGGCTCCTCACTGCTATGTCCTCCCGTGAGAAAACGGAGTGAAAAAGCGTTGTACGCATCGAGACGTGCTTCGTCTTTCGGCTTTACGTCAATCTTTCAAGTCATCGCTTGTCAGGAAGTCCAAATTTCGGCACTTTCTTGCTTCCATTGGGCTTTGCTGCTACTGTGTCACCATTTCCGTTGTCGCATTCCGTTTCTTTCTTCCAGGGGATCTGGAATTCAAAATGAGAGCTCCGTAGGTTAGGAGGTTTAAAAACGAGGGGTTACTCTTATCAGTCAATCGGCAAGACCTAGAAATCAATGAATGCATGCGATGGACTAAGCTAACGCACCCAAAAGCACTTGATTCTCGCGTGTTCGCCTCCACCTTTCAGGCCGACAGGAATAGCGTTTGGGTGAATGAGCAGTTGCCGTCGTGCCCCGCGCAGCCCAGGAAAAGATGAACTCCTATGAGCATGAGCTTCTTCACTATGGAGACTGTGAGAGTCTGCAACAACGTTGGATGGCGATGCTGGTGTGTCTAGTGAGGCTATGAAGATGCATGCGAGCCCGAAGACTCCTACGAGCGCCCGCAGCTGCCGCAATAAGATCATGGCGGATATTATTGCTCGTTCATTTCGTAATCCTTTATCTTAAATGGAATTTCGACCGTGGTTCGTTCGTGGTGGTCGTCGTTTTTTGTGTACCTACAGTACCGTACTACAGTACAGTGCAGTTCTGTTGTACATGCAGTAACCAAGAAAACCCACAAGGCACCTGGGTTTTTCTTGGATATTCTTTAGCGCAATGAGTATTTAACGGATCTTCTGTATAGCCGAAGTGGGTAAAAACCCGGAAAACCCGCGGTTTTCTTGGTTACTGTGTACATGTGCAGTAAACAAATACACGAGGAGGACCACGGGCAAAAGAAGGGACAAGCACCACGGGCACTACAAGGGAACTCATTCACGGGCATTTCAAGGCCGCGCACTAAGGTGCTAAGAACACGCACCTACTGCTCCGTAGCAAACACATTGTTCCGAAACCGCGAATTGTGCGGGCACCTGAACTTGCAAGTACGAAGAAGATAAGAAGATACTCGAGAGGTCGGTTTTGGTCAGTCAATCAAGAAGTCAAGAAACACACTACAGGGACGAGGTTAGCTAAAAATGTGTCGCCTCTGATCCGTAAGTAAGGTTTTAACTTGTTTTAACACAGGCCCCGAGGGGCCGGAATTAAAAGGCTAACAGGCAGAGACAAAAACAAGACCATCCAAATCCATGAAGCCAACGATGAACGAATGCCCAAGTGGCCATGGAAGTGGTGAATGCGGTCCAAAGTGACACGCCCCTCCGTGCTCTGAGAGTGCTGCTTAATGCTCAAGAGAATAGTTCCCAGTTCCCGCCCGCAGAGGAGATGGCTACTACGTACTACGAAGTCGGAGTCTCGCAGGCGATCAAGAAGATCAGTCGCAAATCTCCGAGAAATCTTTGGCCCCATTTGCGTGCGAGCTTCTACCTGAAGAAGGCATTGGGCTCTGAAAAGCCGATGACGCTCCGCTGCTCCGCTGGTATAACTAAAATTAAAATGCGAGAAATATTCCATACAGATACAGAAGGGCCTCCTCCGGAAATTAGGGTATTCGTTGCCTCTTCTCTATCTAAATCCCAATCGAGTGGCTACCCGCTATAATGGCATGTAACTCGAATTAAACTCTGAACATTTCTTTAATTAAGGCATACATGTCACTAAAGCTAGGCGGATGGCAAAGGCCTCTAAATACGGCCCGTAACCCCCTAGTAATCGCAGTGCACTTCTCGGTGAAATCGTTAGCGAAGGCTGGATTAATAGGTATTTCATTACCAATCTTCTTTCGGAAAATAGCGCCTATGAAGGTGAGGGCGGTAATGAAATACTTCTCGAGTATGGACCTACGCAGATCAAATGCGAGAAACATTGGGAATGAGAAGAGGAAGTGGTTGAATGCACTCTCCTTTTCGACGAGAAGATACAGTGAGAAATTCGAAGAACGATATTGAAACTTCAAGGCAGTATGATCAAGAACGATACGACGATTTGTGAACAAATGAAATTCCGCGGTGGTGGTATAATGACTCTTGCAGTAGTCAAACGAGTGTTTAAAAAGAGAAACTATACCTGCTGGTAGTAGACTTTGCCTTTCAAGGGCCCCTTCTTGTGCGTGTCTTTGCGAAAAGAGGCACGGACCACCTGCCATCCATAAGGCAAAGAAGACGGAGGTATACATATAGAGTAAAAATTAAGAGAAGTACAGGATGGCTTACTTTTTTGGGGCTGTAGAATTTTTGCATGCAATGAATCCTAATATTTGAACATTTTCAATTTATTTCGCTTTCCTCTTTCTCTCTCTCTCAGCCCTAGGTTTTTCATATTCAATATATTAGTGTACCGGTGCGAATTCGCGTCGAAAGTTCCGTCCGAGATACGCCGCTGCAATCACTCCTGATGCTTTGTCTTGGTCGTTCATGTCCTTGCGCGCGAGCGTGTGCCGCATTTTGTACCGTAGCTCGTCCAGCATCCGCCGCTGCTTCCAACTGGGATGTTGAAAATGAATAGTGAAAGAAAAAGTGAAAGTGAACGTGGGCACATGAAAAAGTTATCATGACAAACAATCCCTGAACAGAAAGCACCAGCACGACAGAAAAGTCTCCAACATCACCATCACCTCCACTGATAACAACAACGAAAAGAACAACAAAAACACATGTACGAAAACAATGACGAGGGTGAAAAAATAATTTTACATGTACAACACAACAAAAGCTCTTATTGTGTGTAGTGTTCTTCTTACCCGCTGCGCATGCGTTGAATGATACGAGCAGCAAAGTTCTTCAGGGTCAGCAACCAATCTTGATCGCGGACCTAGCAATGAAGCAATAAATAAATATGATATAGTGTTGAAGACACAAAGAAAAGAAGACACGGATGAGAAATAAAACGAAGACAATGATGGATGCGAATGAGGAGTGTCGGTGCGAGTGATTCAAAATAAAACACGCAAATTGTCCTTTGAGTAGGTATATGATATACATTAACCCACAACTACAGCTCTCTTCCTTGTCGAGGTGTTCATCCACTTAAACCTACATGGTGGGTCTCCTGCCTACTCTTGTATTCCGCTTCCGCCACCAAATTGTCTTCGTTGATCGCTTTAAGTTTGGCACTGGTCATTGCGTGGTCAAAAATCTAGAAGCAAAGAGAAAGGTTTGCGTGGGAAAGAGGAAAGGGCGAGCGAGTGTTGAAAGAGCACAGGGTTAAAGAAAAAAAGAGGAATTAAAGAAAAATCATGAATAAAATAGATGGAGAGCAGAAAGGATGGAAGCTCAAGAAGAGCGAAGAAGAAAAAAGATCAATATGAAAATTAGAGGCACGCTGACAGCTTTTAAAAGACGAAAGTGCACGCATGCATGTGCATCCCCATTTTTTACCCGTTCGCCGGTTTGAATGTTGTGGTAGCACAAGAAGTGCTCTACAGGGTCGGAATACAATTTCCAGGGGCTTCCTTTCGCGCCGTTGTGCTTCTCCACTAAGATGCACACGTCACGCACTTCTTCCCAGCTGATGAACCTGAGGTAAGACGAAGGACGAGAAAAAAAGAAAAAAAGAACGAGAAATAAAGAAACCGTAGAAGGAAAGTTGCTGTCGTAAGTATGAGGATCGATGAATGCGTGTTGAGAAGTGTTCGAGGAGCAAGGAAATTGGAAAAGGAACTGAAAGAGTAATCACTCATTCGTCATGGAAGAGCTGTGAAAAAGGACTGAGAAGGAAAGAAGAGAGGCAATGAAAGGGGCGCGATGACATGAATTACTTTACAGACTCGGGCATGGTATTTTTGAATTTGAGTCATTTGGCATCAACATACCCGTCTCCGTCACTGTCAAGCGACTTCTCAACGGCGTGCATTTGGTCGGGTTTCAAACTCAAGCCTAGAAATGAAAAAAAAAAAATGAAATATGGCATGAAGTAGGAGATTGGAATAGCGGACTACTAGCATACGGTGGCAACGATGAATTGAGGAAAGAACGGAAGAAAAAAAGAAACAATGCACAGCACTCTTCCACGCTAGAGGAGTACTAGTATGAAAGTAGGGACTGCGTTTTAAAATTGTAAATATACACCTACCCACCTTCAACTGCGTTCATCATTTGCATGAATTCTCGTCCTTCTAAGTGGCCATCTCCGTTGGCATCGAACGAATTCACGAAGTCCCGGAGCAAGATCTATAAGGACAACGAACAAACAAACAAAAACGAAAGAAACATGTGCGTGATGAAGAAAATCAACGTCAATAGAAACATGTGTAGGAGGCCGAAAATATACACATACCGGATCACGAAACTTCATACATGCATTTCCCAAAAAGAAATTTAGGAGAGCAAAAGGAAAAACATTTTGCATTAAAAAATACAAAAATACAAAGCATACTTGCACCCGCTTCTAATGTTGCCCGCACGAACACATAAATGCGCATATGCACGCAAGCCCATCCCTGTAATCAATGAATGCCAACCTTTCTCTCTACCTTCTTTTTGAACAGGGTGGCCATGAGCCAAATCACGAAGACGTTGCACAGGGAAGTGCGCATCGACTCCAAAAACACCGACTCGGGATCAATGCCAGGGCTCGCGTAAAAGTCTTTCCGCAACTCGTGCAGCCGCTGCTCCACAATCTGATGCGAAGAGGCGAAAAAAAAAAGGGGGAGATGAAATACAGCGTTCAGACACCAGAAATAAAACACGCAAGGAACGCACATCTCAAATACGTCAACACAGGTTCTCCTTTTTTCAAGGAAGGCGCACGATGACACAAGTCCACTCACAATGCGGCTCACACCAGTGTTGGCAATCCATTTTCGGCATGCTGCTCTCGCCTCAGTTGCGCGCTCTTCTTCTTGCACCTTCCATTTCACCAAGAAATTCTGGAGCACTTTCCGCCTTTGCTTTTCCGATCGTGCGCGAATGGACTCGATTTGCATGTCGCGAATTACCTGTATGTGCGTGGGTATGGTGGTAGCAGCGAAGGGGAAAAAGTGAAGAGAATCAAGAGGGATGGAGAGAGAGAGAGAGAGAGAGAGGGGGGGGGGCATATGGAAGGTACGAGGCCTATCTATAGAAAGATATCAACGAAGACATTCTCGTATAGACACGGTTCGCACACAAACGCATGATTACTCTGCTCCCTCTTCATCGCATCTCTCTCTCTCTCTCTCTCTCGCTCCCTTTGTATATTTGTTAGCCCCGTGTGATTTCATTCCCGAATACATTGCCATTGCAAAAAAAAACCTTGTCGTCTGCCTGCCGGTCCGCCACTTTGCGCTGCTTCTTCCAATAGGCCTTCATCTCTTTCTCCTTCCTTGAAGCATCGATCTTGGCTTGAGCTGCATTCGCAGCTTCGGCCGCTTCGGCAGCGGCAGCGTCGGCATCCATCTTTTCGAACTCTTCCATCATCGCCTGTAGTACAGTGTGTTGACAGAGAGAGAAGAAGATCAAGGTGGTCCATGTGTACGAGGAAGGTCTATTGTAGACGTGCGTTTATAAGCGTCTACGATAGTATCTCTCTAATGTACAATATATGTATACGTATGTATCTAAGTATATGAACGTCTACGATAGTATCTCTCTAATGTACAATATATGTATACGTATGTATCTAAGTATACTACCGCAGTGCATGTGTCATCGTCTGCTCAAGTCCTAATTAGAGCTTCCTACTACTAGTAGTAGTACAGTACCTTGAGCCGAGCTTGCTGTTCCCTGGCGTCTTGCTCTCGCTTGTACACGGCAGCTCTTTCCGCAGCGTGCTTGCGCCAAGCGCCCAAGTTCAAGCGAAGGGTTAAGAGGCGCTCGTACCTGTGCAATCGAACATCAGAAGAAGGAGGGGGGAGACGCGGGAAAGGGGCAAAGGTTTAGAAATAGATGCGTTACAAAAAAAGAACGCACAATCCATCATTCCGATTTCTTTCACGCGTAACTAAGACCCTCTCCACTCCCCCCCGAAGAAAAAGGCCTAAGAATTTGCACCAATATGATACTCTACTACTACTACTACTACTACTACTACTACTACTAACCCTATTACTACTAATAATAATACTACAAAAACGATACCACAGCTACATGTACACTCCACGCATACTTGATAGCATATTCCCAGTTGGCCTGGAACGTCACTTCGCTGCGCCAATCAAACATCGCCATTCTCAGGGCCCCGCTGCGCCACGCGTTGCGCAAACAGGCCACGCCTTCGGCTACCTTCTTGAACACGGGCGAGTACCTGTAGGTATGTAGAATAGTATAGGAGGATGACATGGCATGGGGAGAGGATTGCAGAGAATGGTCAGGAAGGTTAGCAAGAGAGAAAAAAGAAAAAAGAAGAAAAGGTCAGACCATGAAAACGAAAAAAAATAAATAATAATATATATAATACGCAACTGAAGCAACGAAGTGAAGTATGGCTTACTTCGCTGTACACCACGCGATTTTGTGGTTGTTTTTCACCCAACGCTTCCAGCGGTCGTAGCACTTGTCTAAGAGCTTTAACTGGGCTTGGACCAAAGAGACATGCTGCACTACTTTTCGCCGGTAATTGATCTGGAAAAAGAGAAAAAGAGGGGGGGAGGGGGGAGGGAATGAAAATGAGAAAGAATTGAGGAGGGGAAGGGGGGAAATGATAATTGGGCTATAAAGCGAACACATGCATTCTAACCCAATATTGCATCTCCCCTATCTCCCCTTCCATACGCATCCTTCTTTCATATCCTGCACACACCTCAGCCCAATGATGCCAGTGCTGCACCAGCCGCCTCGTTCTTCGATACAGCAAGTACAGGCGGCGGTTGTTTTGCTCGTGGTAGAAACGCCAAAACGCGAGCCATTTCTTGAAGTGTTTTTTGGCTAGGGAGCCCTGAAACAAGTCCATTGCTTTGCGGTTTTTCACGCGCTGATCTAGATATGCGTAGCGGGCGTCCGACAGATCCTAGCTCATGTAGCAGGGCACGCAGAAACAATTGGCAAGAAGTGAAATTGAAAAAAAAAAAAAAACAGAGAAAGAGTGAAAAAAAAGCAAATAGGCCCTTTTAAATGTAGGTAGATCAGAGTGAAGAGATACAGTACGTCAAAAGATAAATAAAGAATGATAATTCATAACGTAAATAAGAATACTACTATATAATACTGAAGTAAGGTTGGGAAAATACTACAGTATTGTTCTTCAGATCTATAGGCATATAGAGGTAAATGCAAACAAAACGATTGCAGTGAAAGGGAAGAAACTCCTGAAATCTTAAAAAAACGCAGTCTTCTATCTGTCTTGCCTCCGATTCTTGAAGGTATTTCAAGCGTGTGTCATCGCTCATTCGGTTCCACATCACACCGCGCCAGTCGCTCACCTGATC
>Ga0307978_1003938_pt1 | contig 10021 bp, 7 predicted proteins | sample OrgLakmetage1056_FD_203151 | JGI IMG/M metagenome (GOLD analysis project Ga0307978, IMG submission 203151) | Saline water microbial communities from Organic Lake, Antarctica - #1056 | ecosystem: Environmental > Aquatic > Non-marine Saline and Alkaline > Saline | place: Antarctica: Organic Lake...
TCGACGGTGTGGCTACGGCCTTCATCGCAGCAGACGAGCCCGACCCCCGACTCGACTCTGACGGAAAAACTTCGTTCCTTTTACTTCGACAGTTCAAGGGATACAAGAACAACGACCCCGGCGAACAAAGTCAGCAGTGCCTTCCTTTCTCCCTCTTAAAGAAGATGTTCGAGCGCCCGGTTGCCCACCTGGCGATTTTTATTGTTCTTCACCAACTTATGCTTCTGGGTTTCTTTTTCGCGATGCGAAGCTGCGAAAACTTCAAGGTTTCCGGCGAGCGACGAACCCATCCGATAAGAAAACGCAACATGGTGTTCCGAAAAGACGGCCGAATTCTGCCGCATTCGTCGCCCCGGCTCCACTTAGCCGACTATCGCGATCACCTTCGAGTATCAAAAGCGCGACGAACGCAACAACACAGTGACCCAGTGGCGCACCGGCGACAGTACTTATTGCCCGGTGGTTGTCAGCTCCGCAGTGGTCCGCCGGCTCGAGGCAATGGGTGCTTCCGAGTCCGACTTTATCTACAAATTCAAGGGCGACGACGGACGTACCCGCGATTTTGACTCCTCGACCGCCTTACGGATGCTCCGAGGTTTCATCTCCAGCGTCGATTTCAAAGGCCTGGGCCTTGACCCGAAGCGCATCGGACTCCACTCCCTTCGCTCGTCAGCGGCCATGGCAATGTATCTCAACGGTGTACCGGTGTACACCATCATGTTGCTCGGTCGCTGGTCCAGCGACGCTTTCCTCCGCTACATCCGGAAGCAAGTCGAGTCTTTTGGCAGCGGTGTGTCGTCAAAGATGATTGTGACAAGTTGCTTCCTGCATGTGTCCCACTCGACCGACCTCGAGGACCCCCGCACGAGTCGCAACCCGGCTTCATTTACCGCGAATATGGGAATGGGCTCTGTCGGTAACATCAACCGAAGTGCTTTCTCCGTTTGGGCCTAAAGATTGGCCTCCCTAATCTCATCCCCCGGCCCAACGGCAACGGCGCCGACTCGTTCCTCTCAAGCAAGACCAAGTCGCCCAACGTCTCACTGGAACCGCATGAATTATTTATGGAGCGTGGTGACTTCGTCACACGATGCAGTTCTGCGCCGACGGCTGCTGTCGCCACAGACACAGCTAGATGCAAGGGACAGAATTCCGAACCAATTGATTGCTTCGCAGTCTTTCCTAGGGGTTCCGGGCTGGGGTTGGGGAGAAAAACGTACTTAGTTACTTCCCAAATCTAGCACACTAGCAGCATGCAACATCGTGGCTTTGCAACACGATGGAGTGAAGCGCGGCGGCTCGCCCCGCGCGGCCACGTCACTCCCAAGCTCCACGAGGAGTGAGGGAGCAGAATGGATTACTTAGTTACTTCCCAAATCTAGCACACTGCGCCGTCCAAACTAGCAGCATGCAACATCGTGGCTTTTGCAACACGATGGAGTGAAGCGCGGCGGCTCGCCCCGCGCGGCCACGTCACTCCCAAGCTCCACGAGGAGTGAGGGAGCAGAATGGATTCGGACTTTTCGCTGAGAATTCTTCAACAAATCTTTTTGTTCTGAGAATCGCCAGCGCAAACAAACGAGACTGTGAAAAAATCATTCTGGTTCAGAAATAATATTAATTCCATAATGAAATATTTAAAACTATGTCTTCGTAGCGATCTCGAACAACAGTATACTCCTGTGAAGTACAAAAGTACGTCAAGTGTCCCTCATTTGTCGGAGGAAACGACAACAATGGGCTTCAAGAGAACCGTCACGTCCTCCCAGGCGGACTGGTAATCACGCAGCAGCAGGTACTTCTGAGGAAATTTTGACACAAAGGTAGTGAACATAGCATCCACGCGACGGAGACGAGCCACCACATCTGAGGTTACTCTCCCAGCAACAAGGAAAGTCGAGATTTAGTTGAGCAGTTGCCATTGATAACTCGAACAGTTGGGCACGGTACGAATTGTAGCCAGAGGGCGTAATCTTGGGGAAGTACCAAACATCTCCGGTGGCCCCTAGAATTAAAGAGCTGGTGGTGTCTACCTCAACCCCACCAAACGAAGCTGAGAAAGAACTTTCACTTTTTTCGTCGAGTGAACTCATCGTGAATTAGTGGAAGCCAGCAAATCCTTTTACTAAAATAAGCGGTAACCATCAAAATAAAGAGAGCCGGTTCCAAAAATAAAAGTAGGCCTCCTTACTTCCAAATTAATCAGCGTTTCAAAACACTCCATTGATTAAAATACACTAGGTAAACTCGTCAACGGACTAGTTTCCGTCCGTTTCAAATCTTCCCCCGCAAACGAAAGAGCCAGGAGGGTCTTGGATTCAAAAGAAACGAGAAAGAAAAGAGGTGAAGAGCAACACATTGAACGCATAAAACGAGCATTGGTCGGAGGTGCACCGGCCACTATATTCGGAATTACTTCTTCTTATCACTGCTTACTGTTGAGGTGAAAAGGTAAGGAATGATTGCGGAACCCCGGCAGGCTGCTGTAACTAACGCCGTGTTGTTAGGTGCACTGCGGGAGGAGGAAAAGGAAAACCTAAAACACGCAAACAACAGAAACTCTGTAAGTTTGTTCACTAAGGGACACTTGTTCCGATGCGTTAAGTTCATTCTCGACGAGAAGACACTAGATGGACTGGAAGGACCACGTTCAATGGGGAAACTTGTTGTTAACAACCTCAACATCCCAGAGGACGGCCAAGTAATCTTCTGGAATACGTACAAAGGAGTAGTAAACCAAGTGCTGTGCGAGAAACGTAACAACGTTAATGGCGCAGTAAAAATCTCTTTTTTATTGGTAAGTTTATTTTCCTGACACTAAGATGATGTATTGCTGAAAGCCACTTACTTCGTTACGTAACCTATCAGTACTAACAGCAAATGTTCACTTACTCTCTTATTGCATTTAGACAAAAAAAAATGGAGACGTTCCAACGCTTACAGACATTTTGCACATGCGCAGCGATGTGAACTCGGCATACACATACTTTGCCAACACTATCTTGCCCAAAATAGTTGGCCCCACCAAGTGGAGAGGACAGGTGACAAAAAGGACTATTTCACAGATAGCAACACCAACGGATGAAGCGTTCGGTTTACTTCTACTGGAGAACTCATGGGAGAATTGGAAAGAAGCCCAAAGACTCGTGCATGAAGACAACAGCAAGAGTGGGGCAAACAAAATGTGGCCCAAATTAGGTAAGCGGCAGTCTGCAGTGTTCCTGAGGTGGAGTGTAAACACAGGATCACCCCCGCAAGCGCTCTAACTGCCCAGACACGTCTCCTATTTCAGAATTGTCAAACCAGCCAGAAAATCACTTTTCATTATTCACTGCAATCAAGAATGCCCTAGAAGCTTTCCGAGCAAGGGTCCAAGTTTGAACCGGCGGATGGTATCAGCTTGTAAGCAAATATCTTCCAGGCAGGCAGCTGGGGGACTTTCAGTGCAGTCATTGGTCAACAAAGGCAAGGCTCGTGGCGTAGGGTGAAATATGAACAATCCAGTAGAAATGATTCTTTATTATTTTGTAGCGTTCTTCTTCTCACTAGCATTGGTCTTCTCTGCCGAGGACTCTTGGAATACACGATTAGCCACGGAGGACGAATCGAATTTATATCATGAGCGACTCGAGTCGCGAGAGAATCTCCACCTTATCAGGTGCCACGGGAACGTGTCTAGCAAAGGTGACGAGGAGTCGGGCCTTCTCTTCTAGCTCGCGAAGACGCTCATTCACCACACTGGCAGCTCCTGCCTGCAAATCGAGCTTGATGCGACGATGCTCGCTGTAGAGAATCTCCATCATTCCGACAACAAACGCTGGATACGCGTGCTTCACCAATGCATTATAGCCATGGTATTCCGTTTCTTTCGAGGCAAATGCGGACTGCGACGTGGGCAAAAGCTGCAGACGATCGGCAATGAAAAGGGCCTCTTGGTAGTGCTCCACACGTAGCCGCTCGAAGAAGGTATTTAACTCCAACATAATGCCACTTGTCTTGACCAGATCGAACTGGTTATCTCGCTCGAGGACATCACGAACATGGGTTTTCTTGGCGAGATAATGAGTATGGAATGACTGCGTTTGTTCCGTCCAAAACTGACGATTGTCGTCTACCTTGTCGGGTGGCGACAGGAGCTGATTCAAGAGCGATAGCACGTCGGCGTACTGACCGGCTGACATAAAGCACATGAGAGCAGATCCTGTTCTTTGACGATCGCTTTTCTCTCTAAGCAGAATGTCGGCGGCCTCACCAAGGAGGGACGAGATCTCTGCGGACCCGAACCGCTTCTCGAGTACTCCCCCACTTTGGCGCACACCTTGTGCGTTCAATTGTCCGACCAATTTCTCAACATCCCCCGTCTTGGCAATCAAGGCAGCTACCTCACGTCGCGCCTGTGTTGTATTGGGGATACGCGCGACATATTCAAACGCCGCCAATGACCCAGCAGTCGGGTCAGCTAATAATTTGGTCGAGTACGCCACGAGAAGTGAGGCCACTGTGTTGTCCGACCCTTTGGACTGACCTAGATTGCGGAGGGGGACCTCACCACAGGCCAGAATTAAGCCCAAGTGCGTGGCATGTAAGAGGCCAGTAGAACCTCCCACTTCGGCCAAATGCAACAGAGCCTTTTGGTACTGTTGCGTCGCTAAAAGAGGCAAGGCGTAGGACCAGCCGCCTGATTCATTATCGACAAAGTATCCCGGTCCAAAGCCATGAATGACTTCTCCCAACTGAATTAGCTCATCAACTGGATTAGGGACCATCAACGTCTTCCAAAGCGAAGAAAATAGGTAGTCTTCGATGGTATTGAAGCCAGGGACGGTGTCCGACGTGGGCTGCTTTGCTGTACCGCAAAGCAAAGCATACACGCCAAGCTGATGCAAGTCGGCCGATTCGAGATTCTTGGAACGTTCCAATAGTTCAGCAACTACTCGGCGATCACACGCATCCAAACGAGGTGGGTCCGCTTCCCAAAAGCACGAAGCGTCGCGTTGGCTAAAAGCAAGAGTGTCGACAATACGACGAACGGCGCTTTCCATATCGCCCGTGAGACCGACCACCGACTGGGCCAATACCTCCTTGGCAGCGACGGCATCCCCACAACGCAAGCAGTAGAAGAGCACCGGCCATGGGGAGTCACTCACGCCTAGCACCAACTTGCAAAAGGCGGCACACTGGACCGCCACGTCGCTCGAGAACGTAGTCGGTACAGAAATATCTTGTCCGACCAAGGCGCCACGTCGGACGCGATTGACTACAAGCGTTTGAAACTGCTGGCAAAAGTGTACCAACGCAGACATGGCGTGATCAACTGGAGAATGCGTATGTGCCTGAATCAAGTTGGAAATCAGTTGCCACGCCGAGGCGTAGCCCGAATCTACGGGAGAACCAGAAGAAGGATCCGTCAACGTTTGGAGCTTTCCCACCGCCTGCTGGAGCTGTTTGGCACTCGCGTTCTTTTGAAGTTCCTGCTGGACGACTTGAAGATGCGCCTGTACCGTATGTGGATCGAGTGAGCCCGACGATTCCGCCCGAGCTGCAGCGAGACTAGACGTGTTGCGAAAGGAACCAGCGGTTGCGGCATCCCGAGTAGAGGTGGACGGACGACCCAGCGTCAGTGTGTACTGACCCCCGGTGCCACTTGAAGAATGTGACAAGGTCGATTGCAAAGGACCATTGTTGCCAGTAGCGGCTCCTCCAAGCGTGCGCGTCCCCACCAGTTCTTGCATCCAACAGTCCCTCTCTCGTTCCCAAGCTTGCTGTAGCTGACGCTCAATGAGCAGATCCGTTCGCTGACGAGTCTCGGTCTCTGTTTGCTGCAAGATCTTGTTCATAATACCTTGTTCGTGACGAGCCAGCATGTCTTGGAGGCTTTCCGTGACTGGTGGTGGGGCAGCGGTGCCATTGTTTGTGTTTTGCAGCTGCATGGCACTGGTGCTAGCAGCAGGGTTGCGAGCCGATTGCTGTAGAGCCTCCATGGCTTGCCACGATGACGGCGGTTGGATCTGACCAGTGAAACGACTACTATTTCTTGCATCACTTGCAGTAGCGGTAGTATGCTGGTGCCACACGGACTGGTTTGCAGCGTGCTGGAGCTCGGAAAAGTTGCGGTGCACCTTCCAAGTGGCAGCAGAGCCGTCGAGGTCGCCTCCAGTGGAGAGACTCGGTAAGGTCTGTCCAACTAGGTCGTTCCATTCCATATCCGTCATGATGTCTTTCTCTATCGTCTTCTCTTTTGTAGCACCAGGTAGCAACGAATTCTCAAGCGGCGGTGTTGGGTCGATGACTTTGGATAAGGCGAATCGGTTTTGTGCCATCGTCTATCGAGACGATACCGCGCGGCTCGCTGCTCGCCGCACAAAAGTTAGCCGCACCCCTAGTAGAGTAGGTATCCAAAGTTCGTTGCAAAATTAGTTTAGGCGGTTGTTATCCTTATGCTATCGAAAAGGACACGGCTTTTCATACGGGATCATACCGGCGGAGCTGGAGTGCCGCCGCCGCTGCTACTACTAGATGGAGGCGTCGTCACCCAAGACTCTTGCCGTTTGGAAAGTCTCTCCTCAAGCATCACTTCGTAAGGACGACCACCCAGCACTGGTACTCGGCCACATCCAAGAATACCGCTAAACAAAATCGTTCCAATCACTTGGTAATACACAGTCAAGGCCAAAAACAATTCGACGGCATAGCTAATGAGAAACTCGTAGGCGGAAGCATCATCCACCGCATCGTCAAGATCGACCTTGTCGTCAGTGATGCCGCCCGTATTGAGATCCGACAAGCTCACACTGTCTTCCGAATCGTCCAAGGCCGCACGTAGCACGACCAAGAAGCTCGCAAAGGCGGCGGACGCAACAACAGTGAAAATCACTAGGTAGCTTCCACATCCCCTGAATCTTCCCAGACAGTGCAAAGACCGTCCCGGTAGGCAGCATACGCAAGCAGTCATGCACCAGACGGTATTGTCGTACAATGCGTGCAGACATCCACCAACCGTCCACAAGAGAACCATTCCTTGAGTTATTTCAATCTCCTGCCTACTCTTTCTCATGTTGCCATTGTCAAAGTCGACACCACCAGTGGTGTTTCCAACACTGAACCCTCCCAACGACAAGGTAAGTACGGGTCTTTCCGATTCATCGCGATTGTCAATGAGCCAAAGCCAGACAATATTGGTTACGGCAAGCCCAAACACGATGGATCCAACCAGGTTGATGATGCGCATGCAAGGTTTCACAGGATGCAACTTGTCGTGAAAACAGATTCCGAAAATGGGATGGTTATTAGCAAAATACTGGATCCAATCGTCACACCACGAGTTCCCTGGGAGGTGATAGGCACGGAGGGCAAGAGCTGGAATTGTCTGTTCGCGATCGACTTGGGAAACGCCGCTCACGCGTTCCTCGTACTGGGACAGCCGATGTCGACTGTTGCTTTTGCTACTGCTGGTTGCAGCGCTGTCCGAAACAGCGAGTGCGAGTTCATCGTCTCTTCTCTTACTTGACATTGTGATGATACTATTTTTACCGAGCGTCTCTCCTGGGTGTGTATTGGCGATTGTAAACTGGGTTGCTATGGGTTATACAGGTGATTTGCGGGTTTCCCATCGTCGAACCTCTGGCGTTGAATCTAAAAAATTGCTAAGAGCAAATAAAATGCTGTGGTTTGAACCGGTCAAATAAGTATTACTTACTTAAGCCCGTTCCATTCCATTCACGAGTGAGTCGAGGTAAGAAGAAAAAGAATAAATCATCATCGCAGCGAAAGCGACGTATAATTTGAACGCCGCATTCCAGAATCTCTTATTCGCGAAACGCGAAACGCCAACTTGAAACGAGTCATTGTTATGGATATTTTACTGTTGCTGCTGATGAAGAGGCCCTTTTTGACAATGGCGAAGACGACGATCGGAGAGCTGCGCTGAACGACTTGAAATACACAGACCTCGCCGCCATGCCGACATTAGTAGAAACTAAATTCCGCCTTCCGATGTCGGGAACGGCTGCTGTTGTGGCAGACTTGCAATCGCGCCTGGCAGTAGTTGTCTCCCATCCCTGGGGACCTCTCGGCGGCAATCTTCATAACCCTGTTGTCGTTGCTGCGGTCCTTTTCTTTCAGAGGCTGGAAATCACAACTGTTCGATTCGATTTTTGTGGTGGACAGATTGGTCGAGGCTCCCGCCAAGTACAGCAAGTTGAAGAAGTCTGCGAGAGTCTGTTAGCTGGAAAGTTCAGCAAGGATCAAGCACTCCGGCCAACGCATATATTACTGACAGGATACTCCTATGGTGCACTTATAACAGCTAGCGCGACTGCCAATATTCCTGCGTGTGTGGGTTGCGTATCCATTGCACCGCCCTTTGGTGTCCAACACTGGCTCTTGATGTTTCAGGCAAATTACCATCTCGAGCAGGCCACCAAACGAAAATCCTTGCCGCGGCTGTTGGTAATTGGTGATAATGATAACTTTAGCTCGGAATCGCTGTTTAAGAACATTGTCGAGACGCGTTTTCCGCCCGAGACGACCACAGGAGCAGTCGTCAAGGGCGCGGATCATTTTTTTGCGCATCGAGAGAAGGACGTTATGGACGTAATCGGAGAATGGTTGCTCACTGCCTTTCCCCAGTGTCAAGGCGACTTGCGGAGACTGAAAGACATTCAGTTTGGTTTAGAGACGGGTGCCTAGCGTCGATAATGAACCGTCTAAAGACGAAAGATGATGCGAGAGTTAAACTTATCACCCCCTAGTCAAATAGTTATAACAGAGAGCGTTCGTAATTTAGTTAGATCAAATACTAACGAACAGTGGGGTATCCATACAGTATATTCCAACAGAACTAAAAAGATCCATCATGGGACCAAATAGCATGGTCGGTAACGTAAAGCGTGAAGTATAACATACGCAAAAATGCGCGCGAAATTTTCCTCCTACGCAATCGTCGTGCGAGAAAGGATATTCCCCTTGGTGCGAGCGGCGAGTGGCCGCGCGCATAATATTGCCGCATTCTCATCATTCATCATCATCATGGCGGTAAGCATGACGGCAGTAACGAACCCGTTTGACGACTCCTTTGCAGAAGCCAAGGGAGTAGTTACGAACCCATTCGCCAGCGATGATGGAGTATCTTCCACCAACCCATTCGAAGACGACGTCGCGAACCGTCTTTCTCAAGACAGCGATGCAGCAGACATGACAAGTGCAGTTCCAGCCGAAGCGTCGTGGCAGTATCTTGGAGATCTTCCCTACCGAAGAGTTCCTGTCTACTCGAACGTGGTATGGAACCGACAAGTTGCCACTAAAGAAAGTCCAGAGGATGATATCTTCAACCACGGCCTCGCCAAGTTTCCTCCATCCGCGCTCAAGCACCATCCCGACATGCTGGACCACCGCGAAGTGAAAGGACTCTTGAACACGACGACAACGACAAAAGTAGCGGGTTGCCCCAACGGTGGACCGATTGCTGCAATTACCCTTCCGCTCGTTGGAGAAGCGTCAGATTTCACACGGACCGAGCTGCGTATCATGACGAACGCGGGAAAGCCTCTGGTTAACTTGGAGTTTCCTCCTCGTGAATTGGACAATCGATACTCTCCCGCGGACGTTTTGACGATTGGTTTCACAAGCCGAACAGTGTTGATTGTAGTCCTACGCGATTCTCTCTGTTTGACGTACAACCTCATGGGTGATCCGATTCTGCATCCCTTTCACATTCTCCCTCGTGGAGAAGGAATGGGCACCATTCTGATGCAGGCGGAAACCTTTGAAGGTGGAGTAGCCGTCTTGGCAGAAAACAAGAACTCGGCCTTGGTGGAACTACTAGACGATCACGATGATCCAACATACCTGCAAGGGGCACACATTGCAGCACGTCGAATCGCCCCGGCCTCCAACGAGCTCTTGGGCGGGCAAGACATGCCTCCGCACTATGCACTCGTCACACCCTTGCCGACTGCTGCGCACGCTAGCTCCAACTTTTGCTCCTTTCTAGCCATTGCAGTCCTGCCCCGCTCCCGAACAA
>Ga0307978_1003940_pt1 | contig 10021 bp, 8 predicted proteins | sample OrgLakmetage1056_FD_203151 | JGI IMG/M metagenome (GOLD analysis project Ga0307978, IMG submission 203151) | Saline water microbial communities from Organic Lake, Antarctica - #1056 | ecosystem: Environmental > Aquatic > Non-marine Saline and Alkaline > Saline | place: Antarctica: Organic Lake...
CTTTGATCTTCCAATTCTCTCCTTGCGTTCCCAGGTTACCTTGTTTGCGACGCAAGCCTTTCAGTTGTTTCTCTTTGCTGCGGGCGCGTGCACCTCCTCGATACTAGTCGGAGGCCACCAAAAGTTCCACGGGGGCAAACACTACAGTTACGTGCTCGGGCTTGTGGCAAGCTGTGTGATGGCTGCGGCAGTCGTGGGAGCTCACGTTGATGACGCGTCGCTCGGCGGTGGACAGGTGTGATTGAGAACATAAGTTTAAATGAATGCTTGAGTTTTGGTAGTAAAAGGAAGCACTTAGTAGCAGTGTAGTGTATGAAGAGCAAAGTAGATTGCCGTGATAAAATTATTTCACGCACAGAGCACGAGCACTCACGTTCCTCTGTTTCCTTCCTGTGCTTTTCTTGAACCAACCAATCCAGAGTGGGACCATCGTTTGTTGGCTAGTTGCCTATGCCATGGGTGCCCAAAATGCAATGACTACTTTCTTCAGCGGGGCGATTGTGCGCACCACGCACGTCACTGGCAGTTTAACGGACATTGGCATTGAGACCGCGGCGCTCTTCTTGCGGCGAAGTGGCATGAAATGCGGCCACAAGACTTGGAAGCTGGAAGTGTTGCTTTGCTTCGTTGCTGGCTTCTTTGCTGGTGCGCTAATTTGATTTGTTTGCATTTGAGGTTCTGTTCCGCAGAAGGAGGCGCTTTTTTTATAGCACCCCATGCTTTTACCAGAGACTCTTCTTCAAAATTAAGTACGACGGCTCAAGTCGTCTGTGTCTTCTTTCATCTCCTTCTTCTTCTTTCTCTTTTCTTTCTTCTAGGTGGTTGCGTTGGCGCCGCAGCCTCCACGGCCATCCCAGAAGCAGCCCTCTGGCCTCCGGGCATTGTTTACGCGCTCTTTGCCCTCGGCAATTTCTTGTATTACACCCCGTGCTGCCACTTCTTTCCACACTTGGCAATGGTGACCAATACTACCACCAGGACCACCATAGGTGGCGCCCAGCCGAGTGCATTGCCGTTGAGTGCAGTGTCGGTCAGCGCTGGAAGGAACCCATCCTCAAGAGCTGCTGTCCCAGCTCACCTTGCTTCGGCTCAAAACCCATCCACTCGTCCTGTCGCTTCCGTCCTAGGCAGTGCACCTGCACAGCCACCGACCGGAGAGGCCTCCACTGACTTCAATGAGCTGGACTCAGTTTCACCGTGGTCTTCTGAAAGTAGAGGCAGCAGCGACGACCACAGCCGCCCGAACGCGTCCGTTAACGGCAGTGACAATCAGACTAGAAACACAAGCAGTAGCAGCGGTGGAAGTATTCCGGAGGAAAATCTGTAATGCCGCATTTAACGCCATCAGAACTAAGTAGTTAGCGTATTTTTAAGACAGAGATTGAGGGATTTGTAGTATTTTCTAGTTTAGTGACTAGATGTGCAGATGTATATCCATGGAACAAAGAGAAGTGCTTGATATAATGCGTCATAACGGCGTTATGGCGAGGCGCACCTGATACTGGTACCTAGTATATGGTATTCTAAATTGAGAACAAAGGCGAGAGGCACCCAACGAAGAGGAAAGTACTATATGCACCCAACCAGCAATCCAGAAAAAAAGTAGAGGGGAAAAAAACTACAGCACCCAGGCTTCGCGCGTCCTCCCGGGCCGCACTACTGACTGAGCCGGCAGACGCTTGACTTCGCAGATCGAACGGGGTGCCGTATTCTCATCAGCGTATGGCCGTAGAAAGCACCACGGGAATATTTTGTATATTTAAAGTCTGAGTTCAAGATCCCACATATACCTGTCGCAGACATCGCATTCACGAAGCCGGCAGAAAGAAAGTGCGGCTGTCGTGCGTGGTACTGTACAGATCCGTACATATCTGTGGATGCGGTGCCGAGATACCCTTGCACCCTCGGTTGTTGGTGCTACAGACTTTCACGGGATCTATAGCTTCAGAAGGCATCACGAGCGACCAAAGGTCGCCATCAGCTAATCAAAGACTTAAATACTTACATGCCTTCAAAGATCAAGCGCGTGGATGAAGCATTCTCGAATGGCTTGCGTGATGCCGTCGGCAGAAACTCCGGGAGGACCGGAGTGAGTCTCCCTTCAGGTGCTACTCATGGAGCTCAATCATCAACAGCACAAGAGAAACCATTGAGAATCGTACCTATTCATAATTCAATACTGGGATCGTGCCGAGCAGCCTTGGTGAAAAGTTCAGCTGAATCCCGTGCCATGCTCAGTAAGTTTCGGTCGTCAATCGATCCTGAGCTCGCGAAGCTCCTCGAAATCGTTGGGGACTGCATTGACGAGGATGGCCGCACTCCGCTCCACATAGCATTGCAGCGTGGAGATGAAGCGACCGCGCAATCACTAATTGCGGCTGGTGCGAATTCGCGTGCTAGGGACAGATACGGCGCTACGCCCGTTGACCTAACCACCGACGAAAACTGCCGCGCTCTCCTCGAGCATCACATCGCAGTGTTAGCCGTCCTCAATGATAACCCTGATGCTCTAGTTTCTGCCGTAGTCGCGCACTGTGCTGCGCTTTCTGCACCCGAAGCGCGACGACTAGAAGCTGTGCTGTCTGCACGAGCCTATCACTTCGATCCGTGCTTCCTGTGGGCTCCAGCCGCCGCACGAGCTGCGCTGTTCGCCTGGGTGCGGGATGCTTTTGTGGTCCAGCTCGCGGCCACCACTCCGCCTTTTTCCGATTTGCCAGACGACTGCGCTGGTGATGTTTTGGAGTTCATGGAGTTGGCGCTGCCCCGGGCAAATTCACAGTACATTATGGAGCACTGCTTGTCGCCGGAGGCACATGCTTGGGTGTGCGCCATGCTTACGTCGGCGGTCGCAGCGAACGCAACGCGTAGGCTGGTAGACGCGGTTGAGAAAGGCGACGAGGCGAGCGTGCTAGATTGCCTCGTGAAAGGTGCCGATGTTGACGTGCAGGCAGCGTTTGGCTTCACTGCCCTCGTGAAAGCTTCCTTGAGCGGCCACGCCGCCATTGTGACGCTTCTCCTCGAAGCGGGCGCTGACACGGACGTTCAGGACGATGAGGGCCACACAGCACTCATGTTTGCCTCAAATAATGGCAACATCAATGTTGTAAAGCTCCTCCTCTTCGCAGGCGCGAACACGGAAATCAAGGTCCATCAGAGTCAGGATCATGACGACGATGGTAGAACGGCGCTCATGTATCCCTCGGCCAACGGCAATACCGCCATGGTGGAGCTTTTCCTCTCAGCGGGCGCTGATGTTGAGGCAAAGAACAGAGATGGCTACACTGCCCTTATCTTCGCCTCGACTTTCGGGCACGCTGCCATTGTAGATCTTCTGCTTCGAGCGGGCGCTGACAAGGAGGCCAAAGACAAGCTTGGCTGGACCGCGCTTATTTCCGCCTCGAAAAATGGCCATGCTGCCATCGTTGAGCTGCTCCTTCAAGCGGGCGCGAGTATAGATGCCAAGAATGTTGATGGGAAAACCGCTATCATAGGCGCTTCAACATACGGCCACGCCGCGAATGTGAATCTTCTTCTTCACGCCGGCGCTGACAAAGAAGCCAAGGATGCTTTGGGTCTCACGGCGCTAAGTGAAGCCTCATGTAAAGGACACGCTGGCGTAGTAGAGCTTCTACTCCAAGCGGGCGCGAATATGGATACCGTATGCGAGGTACCTTTGAACTGCACCTCTCCCTGCGTATTGCACTGATCCACCTCGTAGTTAAATGGACTCATTTTTGCAGGCACTAACTTTTCTTTCTGGGTCCTTGTTAGGGTGGCCGCACTGCTTTGATGTTGGCGTCAGCCAATGGTCACGCCGCCGTGGTGAACCTTCTTCTTAAAGCGGGTGCTGAGATGGAGACTACACGTATTCAAATTCCTGGGCGTCCCCATTCTGATGAGGGCGAAACCGCACTAATCGCTGCCTCAAAAGAAGGCCAAACCGCCATTGTGAAGCTCCTCTTGGAAGCGGGTGCCAACAAGGACGCCAAAGGCGAGGTGGGGAAAAGGGCGTCGGATTATGCCATTGAAAAAGGCCACACGGAAATGTTGTATCTCTTAGAGCAGTAATGCGGTATATCAATTAGCCACGGCCACCATTCCTTGGACTTGAAAGCTTAAAAGCTAAAAGATTATCAAAATGGGACATGGGATGGGACTTTGATCAAAGAAATAATTACCAAGTAAGGCCACCACCAATAAAATCTGATAATCCATTTGAAAGGAATTTCATTCACGATTCACGAGCTTCGTTAGAACCTTCTTCGTCTTTTATTCCACTTAAAAACAGAGCCCCGGCCTTTGTCCTGTTGTGCTCATATACTTCAGAACTACACATATGAACATATGTTAATCGTCCATTTTGCTGTCGTCGTCTTTTCCATCTGCACGCGCCGTAGAGTTTCCGCCGCCGCTATTGTTGCTACCGGCATGGCCCGTGGCGCTTGCAGTGGCAGCACCCGCTGGTAGTGACGCATGCCTCACGAAGTTAGGACTGGTCAACAACTCGACCATTTCCCCGTACATCATGGCCTGCAGTTCGGCACGCGGAATGATGACGTCACCCTTGAACCCGGCGGGCGAAGAGCCAGCACCGGTACTACCGCCAGCAGAACCCATGGAAGAGGACGAGCGCTGCTCGAATTCGAAGCCAAAGGTGGCGTGGCACAGGGGTTCTTCCATTTGCGCGTGCAGCACCGCTAGGTATGGATGCTCGAGCGCGGCCGCGATGGTGCAGCGCTCTCTGGGGTCAAACACTAACATTTTCTGCAACAAGTCCAGCGCGACCTGGAGGCATATAAACAGCCAAGAACGACGAAGAGGAAGGGCAGAAGAAGGAGAGAGAAACAGTGCGAGGTATCAACTGGACTGATATTCCTTTCACGAAAAGTAAATTTGATGCATTCAGAAAGTAAACATAGCATAGGTGCTATACATCAAATGTTAGTCATAATCAAAGGGACTTTTCAAACTAACCTTACGATCGAGCTAGTAATTAAGCTCCTTGGAGAATAGAATAGGAAAATAATCATTTCCTTACCGGGTTCACGTCCCTGGGAAAGTACGATTTGAACGGGTACGGCTTGGCTTCGGCGCCCGAAAACAGGGCTTTTCGAATGGGCTCCGACTTGATCGCGTCCAACAGGCGAGGTGGCGGTAAGCCAATCACGCTCACGATGGTTTCCAGTTGGTGCTGCGGGGTTTCGCCGCGAAAGAAGGGCTTGCGGCGCAGCATTTCGGCGAAGATGCAGCCCACCGACCACACGTCGATTTGCGGGTCGTACGTGTCGGTTTCGCAGAGGAGTTCCGGGGCCCGGTACCACCGGGTCTGCACGTACTCTAGCAATACAGGGGTGGTACGTATGGTTTGGAATGTGGGGAGCAGTGGCATTAACGAATGAAGGGAAATTAGAAATGAACGAGTAAAGACATAAAGTAGAGTACAAGTAGCACTGAAAAAGGTCAATGGCTTATAGGGAGGAGTACAAAGCATTTAGAAAGTACGGCAAGAGCAGTACAGGACCAGGACATAAGACTAACCAGTAACTCAAAGCAGTAATGCTAGCACAAGCAGCGCAGTAAAACAGCGCTTGTGTAGCAGCTAGCACTCAATCACCTCTCTCGTAGTGCTAAAAACAGAAACAACACTCTACATTCCTCTGGTTTTGCTCACCTGTCAGAGCCTCTTCCAAGTTCGCATCGACCCCTCTCGCCAGGCCGAAATCGCACACGCACAAGTCGCAATTGGCGTTCACTAACAAGTTGGACGGCTGTAGCGTGTTTGCGCATTTTCAAAGATCACGGTAGTTTGTATAAGAAGAATCCAGGTAAAAAGGAAGGAAGAAAAAAAAGAATGAGGCGCCGGTAAAACGAAGCTCGCACTAAAGAAACGACAAAGTACAAGATTGCGCATTCAGTAGTTTAATGATTGGTTCTCGAAAATTCAAATGCTTCCACTAGTACTACCCTTCTCTAACATAAAGTGTAGCTAAACTTAACGAAGCTACACAAGCTTACCTTCAAATCACGATGCAATACGGACGCAGAATGAATGTACTTCAGGCCTCGAAAAATTTGGTACAAAAAGTACTGAAAATGCTGGTCTGTGAGTTGCTGGGACGATGAAATGATGCGGTCTAAGTCTGACTCCATCAAATTGGTAATGATATAAACGTCCTGAGGATGATGTTGAAAGCGTGGACAGAAAAAAGAAGAACGCGAAGCCATGACGAAGGTTGCGACACATAATTAGAAGGACTGAGCTAAGCAGCAAAAAAAATATACACACATACATGCATGTCATGCACAGCTATGCTACTGTAATCTATTGGGGGTGCAAGCTGCGTAGCTCATCGATTGCTGCTCCTTCTGCGACGCAAATTGTGAACAACATGTTCCATAAGCTTTGTGCATTTAAGTACGAAGCCTCACCCGAAAGTCTTCCGTGTTCGGCGGGTACGTGATCAAATCTTTCACAGACACGATATTTTCGTGTTGTTTGAAGTGCCGCAATAGCTTGATTTCCCGTAAGATGCGCTGTGAAGGAAAGCCAAAACCCGGCACAAACATGAATGGAGGTGCTAGCTGTGGTGGACCAAATACATAATCGCAGCATCTCGCTAGGCTTGGCAGAGAGGTAGCTTTCGCCTAGCTGGAGCAAAGCAACTTCGCTTAACACATTGTAGCACACTGGGAATGAATACCTTCGCGTCTATTAAATCGTGGAACACATTTGCCACTTTCTTGATGGCCACCTTCTCCCCAGTTATTGTATCGTCGGCTGAGCACACGAAACCATAGGAGCCGCCACCGATCGGGCGAAGGTTCGTGTAGCGCACATCAACCACAAACACGTCCCGCGACACTTGCACCTGAGCAGTCGCAAGACGTGCATTGAAGTGCGTTATAGCGATCAAATCAAGTACACGGCATTGAGCTCTAGTCAATTCGTTGAGTGCACTGAGCAGCCGGTGCAAGACGGATATATTTTGAGCTGCACACGGTGTAAGTAAAATATTAAATTCTATCGTATGCTTTCTTCGACTTGTCGCACTATGCTAATTGCATCACTGCACCTCATGATAGTTCCTCTCCATGATGACGAGGTGCTACACGCCGGTTACGCGACACCTGGGACGAGAGGATACAGACAGGATACACCAGGAAAATGATGGGATGATGGGGGCCCCGAAAAATCATTCCCAACATTTTCTGCCTCAAAAACCAAGAATCACAAAAACCACCTCATCTCTCCCTACTGGAGATGCTTTCCCCTCGCTGAAAACTCGGACGAAATCGGGTGTACACGAAATCCACTCGCCGCAGCAAAATGGCTGAAGCCCGCCCTCTTGTCTCTGTCTACCCTACCGCCGGCGGCGCTGCCGTTGGCGAGGCCGCGCTCCCTGCAGTGTTCTCGGCACCTATCCGCCCTGATGTTGTGCGCTTTGTGCACACCAACATGGCCAAGAACAAGATTCAGCCACACACCGTGAACGCCCAGGCTGGCATGCAGCACTCCGCCGAATCGTGGGGTGAGTATTGAGCGCCAGTCGACTTAGACCTTTGTCTGCACTACATTTAATCATCTGAAGCTTTCATCGAAAGTGTTCGTAGACTTGATGCGCGTTCCCACTTCTACTCCTTTATACCTCGCTTGAGTTTGCGTGTGGTACGTAGCTCCACCTGACCATGAAGTTAAGGATTCAAGCTGAGTCTTATGCTGCGTCCGCGTTATTGCGCAGTTTTTGTTGCTCATTCGTGCACCTCAAGTAGCTACCTAGGCACCATATTAACTTGACTACAACTCGTGTACCAACGAACAGGCACTGGCCGCGCCGTGTCCCGTATTCCTCGTGTGGCTGGCGGCGGCACCCAGCGCTCGGGCCAGGCGGCCTTCGGCAACATGTGCCGCTCCGGCCGCATGTTCGCGCCCGGCAAGCTGTGGCGCAAGTGGCACAAGAAGATCAACGTGAACCAGCGCCGGTTCGCGGTGGCTTCCGCCATTGCAGCGTCGGCCCTGGCGCCGCTGGTGATGGCCCGTGGCCACGTGATCGACCAGGTGCCTGAAATGCCCCTGGTGATTGGCGGTGACGTGGAGGGCACCAAGAAGACTGCAGCCATGCTGAAGATCCTCGAAGCCTCCGGCTGCGGCGGGGACTTGGAGAAAGTGAACGACTCCAAGAAGGTGCGCGCGGGCATCGGCAAGTCGCGCAACCGCCGCTACACCATGCGCCGCGGCCCCCTGGTGGTGTACGACGCCCAGGACGGCATCGAGCGCGCGGCGCGCAACTTGCCCGGCGTGGAGCTGGTGCAAGTGGAGCGCCTCAACTTGCTCCAGCTGGCCCCGGGCGGCCACGTGGGCCGCCTCATCGTGTGGACCGAAGCGGCCTTCAAGAAGCTGGACAGCGTGTACGCGGCCAAGACCGGCTACACCCTGCCAGCGGCCCCCATGTCCAACTCGGACCTGGCCCGTATCATCAACTCGGACGAAGTGCAAACCGCCATCAAGCCCGCCAAGGCCCAGGGCAGCGTGAAGCGCACCAAGGTGAACCCGCTCAAGAACAAGGCGGTGATGGAGCAGCTCAACCCGTACGTGGCCACCATGCGCAAGGTGGAGCAGGCTGCCCAGGCCGCTTCCAAGGCCTCCAAGGCCAAGCGCCTCAAGGACGCCCGCGCCAACACCGCCCGCAAGGCGGCTTCCAACGCCTTCTACGAGGCGGCCTCGGCTGGCGGCGAACTCGCGTAAAGCGGACACGGGTGTTATGTGGTGCAGCTCTGTCTGAGCGAAGGGAGCGAAGCTTGGAGAGAGGCCGTCAGCATTGGAACATCTATGGCCAAAGTTGTTCCTTGCCTTCTGCTCGTGTCTACATGAAATACGCATAGGCACCTGGGTCTCGTGCTTCTTGTGTTTTTTTGTGGTAATGGTTAATGCACCGGCGAACAAAGAACAAACACGTAAATTTCTCGAGTCCAAATTCCGCCCTTTAGTATTTTAGTATTTATTAACCCCTAGGATACTGATTTTCTTATTCTTAGTTACAAATCTTCTTCATAAAACGCGCTTGAGTAGCTAAAGGAAGCAGAAAGCCAGATGTAGAAATTACAGAAGCAGGGAAGCTTACTTGTTACTTGCCTAATTCCCTTCGAGTCCGCTAGCCGCTAGCGCCTTGCCTGGGCCATGGGCCTTATGGCACTGTGGATGGCTGCTGGCTACTTCGAGCTTCGAGTAAGCAGGGAAGACTTACACTGCCGGCCATGTGTGTTGGGTATTGAGCAAAGAGGCTTCGGCCTCACGTCGAGTCTGTGCAGCAGCAGCGGCTTCGGCACGGAGCTCATCTTCAGCGGCGGCTGCTGCCAACACTGCATGCTCAGCATTTCTCGCTGCTAGTGCAGCTCGGCCCGTTCTTTCTGTTACGGCCGTGTCTTCACGGTCTTGCCTGGCTGAGTCAGCAACAGCACTAGCATCAGCATCAACAGCAGCACTAGAAGCACTGGCATCAGCATCAGCAGCATCAGCAGCTTGAAGGCATCTCGCAACCAGGGCCTTCGCCAGGTGCTTTTGGGAGCAACGGAACTCTATGGCCATGCGCTGATGGCACCGAAGAGGTCGATGAGATCCTTTCCCTGCAGCTGCTGCTCCTCTTCCAGCAGGTGCTACGGCACCTGGTGATTGAGACAGAGGCACGGCGGTGGTGTTTTCGTTCGCGCTGGCGGCTGCAGCAGAAGCCGTGCTACCTTCAGCTGCTGCTGTATTACGATGGCGGAAGTCAGCGTTAAGAAGGGCATCATCATCGTCGGCCGATCCACCTGGCAGTAAAGCTGAGGCAGCGGCAACGCGGCGAGCGAGCGCGTGCAATGCCATCGAACGATACCTGCCGACTGTTGTACCGTTACCGTCGCTACTGCCACTTATTTTGCTACCACAGTCGCTTCTGTCACTTTTACTCGTGCTGCAGCTGTCATTATTTGTACTATGAAGCGCTGACACTGCCGCCAGGAGCTCTGCTCGAGCTTTTGCATTGAC
>Ga0307978_1003945_pt1 | contig 10014 bp, 8 predicted proteins | sample OrgLakmetage1056_FD_203151 | JGI IMG/M metagenome (GOLD analysis project Ga0307978, IMG submission 203151) | Saline water microbial communities from Organic Lake, Antarctica - #1056 | ecosystem: Environmental > Aquatic > Non-marine Saline and Alkaline > Saline | place: Antarctica: Organic Lake...
CATTTCACGGGCCGCGATAAACCTGTAAGTACTTGCGGCTTGGATCTGAGCTTCTCTTCGAGCTCATCACATTTTATACAGGGTTCGCGATGGCTTCAATTACTTCAAAAGGTATCGTACACAATTGCTATCTCTAACGCTCTGTTTCTCTCCATGGTACCTTCTCAGTGGCTGCAAGGACCTCCTGTAGACTTGTCCAACGAAACGCAAAATGCCACCGCGGAGCACTTGTGGTGGTACACCTTGACGCTTCTCAACGACAGACTCGACATGGGAATCACAGAGCAACTGCACAACTGGACGACAGGACACCACCAACGACCCTTGTTGGGTATGCACCCTTCTCGATGGCAAGCCACGTCTGCGAGAACCAATCTCGAGGAGACAATTTAAACACCACGACGGCTATAACGAGTAGCTAATCTCATCCAATAGAGTTTCTATAAAGAGAAGTCATATAGTTACTACGCATCAACGTTCCGCATATCCTCAATAACACGCTCCACAGTGTCATTCATAAACGCCACGTCCTTTCGTTGCTCGCGTTGCATCTCGTTTACTTGTCGCATGTACGGATTCTTGTCTTCTCGCGCAATGTTGACATAATCCAGGATACTGCGGGCCTTTAGATGCGTATTCCGCAATACTTCTTCGTCCATGGTCAATACTTGCTCCACCATTTGCATGGTAATGGGGTTGCTGTCGTAATAGATGGAGAAAAAGCGTCCTTTGCGGTAGTATCGATTGCCTTGCTTGTCGGGGAATTTGGCCTTGAATCTGTGAGGCAAGTCACGAATTCCGTGATTGTGAACCGCTCGAACGATTCCGCCTCCGCCTACTACTTCGTGAGATATCTTCTTCATCAATGAGGTGAGTGTGTGAAAGTCTGTTGTACAAGTAAAGAGAGAGCAGCGTGCAGCGCGTGGGTTAGAAAGAGCGAGCGGCTAAGATGGAGCTTTCCGTTTCGGTTGACTCTTGTAGTATCCTCTTGATTACTTACGCGTTGTATTCTTCGCCGTGACGACGCATTCGTAGAATACCATGGCTATATAGAGGACAGAGTGTAAGGGATCAAAACGGCGAGAGCGGTGTACGGTTCTGCGTGATGCTCTCCTCCGTCATGGTGGTTGCTGGTTGCTGCTTCGCTCGGCATTTCGGCATTCGGTTCGCGGTTTTTCGATGGACGTGCTTCGTCGCGCGCTCGCGCGAATAGGTAATACGTCACTCAGGCTCGACCTCAATAGAAGATCTAAGATCACACTTTTGATTTTTGATCCCTGAGACTTCACTGTTATCGACCATGAAGATTGCTGCCGTCGTATCCCTCCTTCTCTCTTCGGCCTTGGTATGTTGTGTGGTTATGCGGCTATGTGGCTATGCTAGTCAATACACTCGCTAGTCGTTAGGCGTTCAAGTTGAACGAAAAAGAACCGTCTGAAAGCTGCAATTTGTCGATGCTTGGATCTTTCGGCGGTCGACGATTGTCTCGTGTCTCGTCCGCTCTTGTTGGAGAGGCCATGTCTCACATTAAATATATTCTCTACTTCCGCAGGCCTTTGCCCCGAAGACCGCTTTTATTGCCCGTCCTTTCACTCAGGTTGGAGCCACGATCGCCGAAGGTGTCGAGTTTGACACGGTCGCACGAGAATGGCGTAAGTTACAGGTTTTAGAAACCTACCCAACCAATAGAGCTTCGGCGACCAAAGCGTACTCATCTTTACCAGTTTTCATTGATTCTTCCAGGCTGCAAGTGGAGTCCTGATGACGACAAGGCTTCGTTGGTGCAGGCCCAAAAGGCCTTGGAATCCATTCTGGCCGACGTCAAGAGCGTCGACGGCGTCAAGTCGGTCGAGCGTATCGTCTGCGGTGGATGCTTGGACTTTAAGGTCATTACCTCTTTGCCTGCTGAGAAGTTTGGAGAATGGGAAGAAAAAGGATTCGCTCCCGAGTCTGACTTCCTCGAAAAGCTCAAGGGTATTGATGGTGTCTCGCTCGTCGAGACGCAGACGTTCACGGTAAGTTCGTTTGCTTGGAGCCCGAAATTGATGGACAGGATCAGGAGCAGTCAACTAACCTACCATACCTTTCCCTTTTTCTCGCTCGAAATAGAAAATGCCTCTGTAAGCTGGACGTGCAAACTTGAGCCTGTTGATCCATGCTCTGGCTAGATTAGCTCTACTAGAACGCTACTACCCATTGAGATAGTACGTGATTAAAGAGTCGCTATGACGTCAAATAAATGCATAACGCGTCTAAAGAGAGGATTACACTGAATCAATCACGTCTATGTATGTACATATATATACATATCACGTCCGCCTTCTTGAGGTGTCGTCATTGCCTTGTTCCAAGTGATGCTGTCATGGTGATTCGTTTGCTTTGAAGAAGCTTTGATGCCTTGTTTGGTATCGTTAGCTGTTAACCGTTTGCAACTCCATTTAGTGAACGACCGCATCGTCATCCATTCGGTCCACTCCAGCGTATACGCTTTCCACAGAGTCTTGGCGGCCTTCCAAGTGCTTGGGATTCACGCGACACTGATCCGCTGATTCGTCAGCCACGTCTTGGAACCGCACGTTTAATTCCCACAAGATATGCTCTTCCAGATCGCGTCCTTCGCGATTGAACGATTCACAGTGTGCAGCATCGAGCCAGTCATACGTCTTGCGCATACGCCAAGCCATGAGCCTACTCTTGAGATCGTCGGACACTGGCAAGTGTTGAATGGGCACCACGTATCCATAGTTTTTGTCCTTGATATGCCACCATGCCGCTACCGCTTCTCCAACCTCCATGTTGGAGTAAAGGGGTAGAAATGGCTCTACTTCGATAATTCTATTGCCTTTCAACTCTTTCTGGAGTCTTTCGACGAGACCTACGCCAGTCTCATTGAAGTCGTAAAGATCTTCGACCTTTGCAAAGACGGGGTGACCTTTGAAGCCATTGGGATTCAATTGAAAGTGATTCCACTCGCGGTAGTCCTTCAGCCAAGCCTCCGATGGTCTTATACCGTGTCGCTCGGCTTCCTCTAGACTAAGATAGTGCGTGGCTGGTGCTAGGAGGCCTAGTGCAGTACAGTTTCGACGGATCGAAATGTGAGGAGAAAATCCGTGCCCTTTAGGGTCGTAGACCAGCACGTTGATTAGAAAGGCTTTCGTGTTTGCCATGGTGACTTTGATTCCTTTGCGCAGTTGCTCGTGAAGCAAGGGTCGGTGGCGTCAACTAATAAAGGTGCATAGTCTACTCGAACAGTAAATTGTTAACTTGCAAACGAACTCAGATCCAAGGAAATGCGAACCGTTTCGGTTTTGGTTCTGGATGAGAAGCCTGCTGCTGAAGCCTCTCTCGTTCGCGCGCTCGCGCGACGGTCAGGACATGACACGTCAACGCTGACGTCTGACGTTGGCGAGGGTGACGTCGTTGTGATGGTGATGACGTGTGGTGACATCTTTCGCTCCCTTTCCCTTTTCCCGAGTTCCCACTATCCACTAGACTACTCTCGATCGCCATGAGAAAAGCCGCCTACTGTAACGCATAAACCAAGTGATACAGTAACTGAGATCATGTGGAACGCTAGGCTATATGTGAGGGTACGCCGCTCACTGAGGAAAGACAGCAACAAGGCTAACTTCATCTTCGCTTCAGCAGCAATAGCAGGAGCCGAAGCTCTGCGGAGAAGTTTTCCGGATGAAGGCGAACGAAACATACGTATCGAAGAGCGATTCGCCTCCTTGACGAAGTTCATGCCTTCCTTATTACACCGTATCCCGTCTTTGGCGGAGCGAGCAGACTGCGAGTCAAAAAGTCAATGGATACCGGAGCATTTTAGCCGGATTCGACGTTATGAGACCTTTGCCAAGCTTCAGGACACTGCCATCACAGAAGATACCTTGGAATCAAAATACGCTGTCCAGTGGAGAAAGCCACTCGGCCAAGGGACTTTTGGGAGTGTATACCTCGCAAAGGATAGAAAAACTGGCGAACGATGTGCTGTCAAGAAGATCCCCAAGGAGTTCACCGACAATCTTAGTTTTAAGCGCGAGATGGACGCTCTCTTGCGTCTTCGAGACGAAGGCGGGCATCCTCACATTTGCGGCCTGAGAGAGAACTACGAAGAGGGCGAGTACTACTATCTGATTCTCGATCTAATTAGTGGGGGCGAGATGTTTGATCACTTGTGCGCGCAAGGGGCTTACTCCGAAGCCGATGCGGCTCGTCTCATTCGCGAAGTCGCCAGTGCCTTGGCTTTCATGCACGGGATTGGCATTGTACACGGCGAGTAAGTTATCCTAGAAAATGTATGCGATCCGCGTCGTGGTATGAATACGTCTTACGCGTGTACTCGTATACACATAACTCACACATTGTCTTATTCTGTCCTGCTTGACAGCTTGAAACCGGAAAATCTAATGCTCTCCTCGGAGACCCCGACGGTGGCAGTTATAAAGATTGTAGACTTTGGATGCGCCCAGGTTTCGAGCGAGGATGGAGGCGCCCTCATTCCGGAGAGCTCGGGTTCCAATCGAGGGACTGCCAACACGCCTGCTTATAGTCCTCCTGAAATCTTGGCGAAGAATGGTCGAAAGGATACAATCGATCCTTCCTTTGACATGTGGGCCTTAGGCGTCATTCTTTATATCATGTTGACCGGTGTACACCCGTTTGATCTATACGGGAACGCTTCCGATGAAGAAATCGAGAGTCAGATCCTGTCGAGACAAAAGCCGCCTCTAAGGAACTCGCCGTTGACCGCGCATCTGTCGCCCGATGCAATCGACGTCATTGAAAGGTTGATCAACTGGGACCCTGCCAAGCGGCCGTCGGCGCTGGATCTCTTTCAGGATCCTTGGGTGCATGGAGAAAAGGCTCGGACTAAGAAAATGGCAGACTCCGACAAGCGTCTTTCAGCTTATCGAGCTTTCAAGACCAAGCTGGAAGCCAAGGTATTCGCCGACATGGTAGCATGGAGCGATCAAAACGATCCAAACGATGTCGCCAAACGTACCTCTTTGATCGAGCGCTCCTTCCAGATGCTAAATCCAGACCACCGTGGCTATGTTACGGCCTCCGACTTGCGCCAACTGACTGGGGGCTCAGAGGATGGAATCGATGATAAACTTTGCTTGTCGGGCTTTTCGGATCTGCTTGCGGAGAACATGAAGAATCGCTACTTTCCCAAGGGCCAAATCGTGTACCATGAAGGTGACGAAGGTAACGTCATGTACTTTATCAACTCGGGGACTATTGAAGTCTACACTCGTGACGGATTCAACAAGACCGTGCGAAAGGCTGGTGATTTCTTTGGGGAAGGCGCTTTGATGCACCCAATGAAGATTCGATCCGCATCCATTCGGTGCGTGACACCGGTGCATGCGATTGAAATTAGCCGCGAGTACTTTGAAAAGTACTTGGCCACAGAAGAAGGCGCCATGGTGAATCTGCGAGAGAAGGATCGGACTCGCAAGCGACAGCGCGCCAAGACGATCCTTGGGCTACAAAATACCATGCAAGAGAGAAAGTTCAAGAAGGGAGACTTTGTTTTCGAAAAAGGCCAGCGCGGTAATGAAATGTTCATCGTAGAAGAAGGCAAGGTTGATCTTTTGGTGGGAGGTCATACCGTCTTGACGGTGGAAGAGGGTGAGATGACTGGAGAGCATTCCCTCATAATGGGACGGTGTCGCAACGTGTCGTCGCAATGTGTTAGTGACCAATGCAAGCTCCAGGTTCTACGAGCTCGCGACTTTTATGCTTTGCTGGACTCTCATCCTTCGCTCAAGGGCACCATCCGAGACATTTGCCTCCGTCGTGAGTTTCAAAAGGCGATGTGCTGCCGAACCAAAAAGCCGTTTCCTCGGACAGAGTCACAACTGAGAGACGCTTTCAACGCAGTTGGCGACAGCAACACCGGGGTCATTGAACGAGACGAAATCCGTTTGATGATCAAAGAGTTTGACTCGACTTACTCGGAAAAGGATATCCAAGACATCATTCGGACTTTGGACTTGACTGATAGTGGCTTGGTGCGCTGGGAGGATTTCAAGCGTATCTTTGGCTTGAATGGAAAGAAGCAGCACAAAGCGCAGTGAAGCATTCACTCGAATCAGTCCGTCAGTCCATCCCGTACCAGTAGGATACAGCCTGCTTTTATAGATATTTAGTCGTTGCTATCAAAATCATTAACTAATCATGCTATCTAGACTACTACTCGTAGGCAGCTGCTGTACCATGAACGTCTTTAGAGTTGCTTCAAATCAATCACTACGAGCTTTCGTTTCCACTTCGTATTGGCAAAACTGTGTGCACGGCAGAGGCGCTTCCACCGATTGTTTAGTAGACAAGGTAGTATCGCTGTTAGCGGTTAGCTAGCTCTACTACTCTACTAGCTAGCTCCCGGTACCTGTACCGGTACATATTACATAGTAATAGAGATATTCTGGTAGGCAAGGAGGTACTGTACCGGTATCCGGTATGCATACCGGTACTGTAAGAATAAGGAGGCCGTCAGCGGCAGCCGCGTCTTGAATTACTGTAATTCTGAATTGTGAAGCTCGTCGACTTTCGAATGAGTCATACATATAATAAGTGAACTTTTAGCAAGACAATTACATATTAAAATTATCTATATAAAGGTGGCAGTAAATAGTTACAGACGCAATCGTCACATCATCATCATCGTCAATCGAATCCGCTTAATTACTTACCGGTAAAGTTCCCGACCAAGCCCGCCGATCTGCCCACTTTCTTCACGGAGTTTGCAACAAAACCTAAACTGCCCGAAGCAAGAAGACAAGAGAACCTTTTCGGCCAACATCGTAAACTGCATATCAAAGTAGCTTCGCCTTCACCATGTGGACGTCCAAGCTCTCTACCCAACTAAGTCGCCGTCTAGACAATGATAGCTTTCACGGGTTCGCCGCTGCTGTAGGTGTGTTGACGGGGGCAGAAGTTATCCGGCGACACCAAAAGCTCGAGGAGCCAGCTTTGGAAACAGACCATAGTACTACAGCTACTTCCGTGTTGGCAAAACTTTCCGGCTGTAGCATGCTGGCGCAGTCGTCGGCAATTAACCAACACGAATGCAAGCTGCAGTGGTTACCAGATCACTTAGTATCCATGCCACCGGGTCTTCGCCGCCAAGCAACCTTTGCCAGGTTGCATGAAACAGCCATAAAAGACACCTTGCAGTCGAAATATGCCGTAAACTGGAAAAAACCTCTTGGAGAAGGGACCTTTGGAACCGTATATCTCGGTAAGGATCGAAAGACTGGTCTTAATGTCGCAGTAAAGCGCATTACGAAGGACTTTACGGATGACGAGAGCTTTCAACGAGAGATGGACACTCTCTTGCTTCTGCGCGATAGCGGTGGGCATCCTCATATTTGCGGCTTAAGAGAGAACTACGAAGCAGGCGAGTATTATTATCTTGTTCTCGATCTCATCAGTGGAGGAGAAATGTTTGAGCATCTTTGTGAAAAGGGCGCGTACTCGGAAGCCGATGCGGCTCGTCTCATTCGCGAAGTCGCCAGTGCCTTGGCTTTCATGCACGGGATCGGCATTGTACACGGCGAGTAAGTTATCCTCGAAACTGTATGCGATCCGCGGCGTGGTATGAATACACGTTACGCGTGTACTCGTATAAGCATAACTCACACATCGTCTTTTTCTGTGCTGCTTGACAGCATGAAACCGGAAAATCTAATGCTTTCCTCAGAAAACGCATCAGATGCGGCCGTCAAGGTTGTGGACTTTGGATGCTCTCATTTGATTGATCGCGAAAAGGACAAACTCAACAAGCGACCTAATTCCAACACTCCCGCGTATAGTCCGCCAGAGATCTTGGATCAAAAGGACACGGTAAATCCACTAGAACCTTCCTTTGACATGTGGGCCATGGGAGTCATTATTTATATCATGCTGACCGGTATGCATCCCTTTGATCCGCACGGCAATTCCTCGGAAGCAGAGATCGCAGCTAGCATCTTATCGAACAAGAAACTTACTCTCCGAAACTCTCCAATGACGGCACATCTTTCACCTGATGCAGTGGATGTTATCGAAATGCTCATGAATCGTGATCCCGCAGCGAGATCTTCGGCGCTGGAGCTGCTGCAAAATCCTTGGGTTCTTGGAGAGAAAGCTAGTACCCAAAAGATGGTGGGCTCGGACAAGCGATTAAACGCGTACCGAGAATTCAAGACCAAGCTGGAAGCAAAAGTGTTTGCCGACATGTTGACCTGGAGCGAGAACAATGATCCAAATGACATGGCCAAGCGTACCTCTTTGATTGAGCGTTTCTTTCAAAATCTCAACCCCGACAGCAATGGTTTTGTGGCGGCGTCGGACTTACGCAAGGTGACCAGGCACCAGGAATCTGGTGACGAAGAAGATGACAAGCTCAGCCTGTCCGGCTTTTCTAATCTACTGGCGGAGAACATGAAGAATGTCTACTTCGAGAAAGGGAGCCAGGTGTATCGCGAGGGCGAAGAAGGTCACGCCATGTACTTTATCAACTCGGGTTCCGTGGAGGAAGTCTACACGCGCGATGGATTCAACAAGACTGTTCGAACCGCTGGCGACTTCTTTGGAGAAGGCGCCCTGATGAATCCGAGCAAGATGCGGGTTGATTCGATCCAATGCGTCACACCGGTGCATGCAATTGAGATAAGCCGCGAGTACTTTGACAAGTACTTGCTAACTGAAGAAGGAGCCGTGCTCAACTTACGGGAGAAAGATCGGGATCGCAAGCGACAACGTGCCAAGCAGATCCTTGCTCTACAGATGTCTTTAAAACAAAAGACCTTGAAGAAGGGAGACTACATCTTCAAGAAGGGAGACGGCGGAAACGACTTTTTCATCTCGGAAAGCGGCGAAGTTGGCTTGTCGCTGGACGGTAACAAGCTTGTAACGCTCGGACCGGATCAGTTCATTGGAGAACACGCGCTTCTCTTCAATCGTCGCCGCAATTGCACAGCCCAGTGCCTCAGCGATGAGTGCAACTTGCAGGTTGTTAATGCACGTGAGTTCTATGCCTTGCTCGATTCCAATCCGACAGTCAGAGAGAGCATGACAGACTTGAGTTATCGTCGTGAGTTCTTGAAGGCTGTGGCTCTCAGGACCAAGACAGAGTTTTCCAGAAAAGATTTGAGAACTGAGGCCGAGCTGAAAGTGGCTTTCGATAAAGTAGTCAGCGATAGCAAGACCGGTGCGATCGACTTGGCTGAAATCCGATCGATGATCAAGGATTTCGATTCCGGTTACAACGAAGCGGATGTGAAATCGATCCTTAGCTCGGTGGACTTGAATAACAGCGGATCGGTCACCTGGGACGAGTTCGTTCATATATTCCGTATGTCTCCTGACAAGAAATAAGGCTCTGGAGGACTTCTCCAAGATAGGTTTCGTTCTCTTCGAACATTCTTTGTTTATATAGTTTTGAAAAGTTTTACACACCTATTCTTGGCGAAACTAACCACTTAGTCTAGTTGAATGACGTCTTCGGCTTAGTTGTGTAGCTTGTTGGAAGTAGCGGTTGGTAGATAGGGTCGAGTCTTTGCTTAGTGGGCCGAGCGTCGATCGAGTAGAATAGACTATGAAGCCCAGGTACGATACCACAGCTATCGTTCGTACAGTACAGAGTACGATTGTGTATTGCGTACGGTACCTCTACGTACAGTACAGTGCAGGAGTACGAGTGCAAAGTCGATTGAGGAATTATTCCGGTGGCATGTGGTGGTACTCTACCCCGTACAGTACCGTAAAGCACTTAAGTGTTGCCTTCCAACAACGACAATAAGTTGGCCGCAGCAACACCGTCAACGATGCCGATGATGACATGCCGGCCCTCCTACCCCCAGAATACCCTCTTTGCAACGATTCCATTGACAGCGACACCAACAGTGACGCCGACATTGTTCCTCCTGAGGAGGATCACATTGCATCTCGTGTGGGCCGCCGCCACCGCCAGGGAAACAGCCTCCTCAGTTACGCCCACCATGTTGCCTCCCTCGTCTTACC
>Ga0307978_1003949_pt1 | contig 10005 bp, 8 predicted proteins | sample OrgLakmetage1056_FD_203151 | JGI IMG/M metagenome (GOLD analysis project Ga0307978, IMG submission 203151) | Saline water microbial communities from Organic Lake, Antarctica - #1056 | ecosystem: Environmental > Aquatic > Non-marine Saline and Alkaline > Saline | place: Antarctica: Organic Lake...
TGCAACTGGAGCGAGCGACCCAAATGTGAAGCACCCATACTCTGTGCCAGTGATCCAAGACCAATATCGTCCACCATTTCGACTTCGCCTGCCAGCTGCATGATGTCCATTTCGTCTTCGTACGTGACGGCTTCATCCGTGGGCTTGTGACGAATCGAAGCTGCCGGTATAAAGTCTTCGTCGAAATCGTTATGATCCTCATGCGAATGCGCTCCTTCGTCGTCAGCTAGAAACATGTCCTCCATTTCCATATCGTCCACGTTACCAGTGACCGGAGACGTGGGGCTGTTGCTATTGGGATGGTGGTGATTGGCCGCAACACCAGCCGAGGCTGGTACCGGAGAAAGGACCGTGTTGAACTGGGTCCAAGCGACACCTTCGTATTGCGGCGGGATAGTATTGGCTCCAAAGGTGAGAAAGTTCCGCACAGCTGGAGATTCGCGGGCTCCTGGGTACATGAGAATCGCCGACAGCCACTGTTGCAGTTCATTCCTCGCCTCGACAATGGCCGAAAGGTCCGGACTCCCCAACAATAAGTTAGATGGACACAAAGGCAGACCAGAAAGAATCAACGATAAGGCATCTGCAACAGCTTGAAAGTCCTGGTGACTGCGAAGGACGGTCCACGACTGAACAGGTTGTGAAACGGCCACGGCGTACACCAATCCTCCTCTAGCTCCAGTACCATTTGGGCTCTCCACAGCGGCTGCTCTAATCGGACCACAAGCCACGATCATGACGGTAAATTCGGCTCCGCCTGCCGCTTGCTGTAGAACGTAATAGAGGTAAGGACTGTTACAGTGAGAAATGGCTATAGAGGGAAGCGGGTGAACGACGATAAGACGATAGCAGGTTCATTTGGATTTCAAAGAATTTCCACAGAAAACGCGATTGATTCGATTCAATATCTTGGTAAGATCTATGATTGCTGTCTCGGAACGTTTTAGAACCAGCTTAAGCGCTGCTATAAACGGGACTAAGAGACCTTATCGAGCCATTCTAAGAGTCCTTGGATAACTTCATCATGGTCATGAAGCCGTCGTTATGAACGCTATTGCTTATAGAACATACAGTTCGCCCTTACTCGGCGTAGAAATAGTACCGATTCCAACGCACTTTCAAAAGAGAGCAACGACGCCCAAGGCGCTTTCTGCCCTTTCACCGCCGTTCATCGTCATGATTCCCAAGACGCTTTCCTTAGAGTACGTACCGCTTGCCTCTCACACGACATGGTTCAACACGTTGATCCCTCTTCTTAACTACGATTCGAAGCGTTGTGATGCGATTCGATTCGATGGCAGTAGAATGGGAATGAAGAATGAATACGATGTTCGATGACCAAGCATGGGGGCGGCGGCGGTGCCGGAGAAATAAGGAGCGCCCCTAGACTACCAATAATTTTGAACTTTCTCGCTCGCAAGCAAAAACAAGAAGCAAGAAACAACGGCGGGTTTCCTCCAGCTGCCGACGAAAGAGTAGGGGGAATCAGAATATGTGATGACGAGGCATGCTATTTATCGAACTTCTGAGAATTTTAGATAATATCTTTGTGCCATATTGCGTGTCATATCAACGTGGCAAAGACATCGCAAAAAACGCTACAAAAAAAGTGGCCCATATACAGTACTATCAACCATTGCACCATGGCCTCCAAGCCCAAGGCCACAAGCAATGGCGCCGAGCCGCAATCGCCTTCACCAGACACGGTAGAGAGACCACCCCCTACTTTAACGTCGACTGGAAACAGTAGAAAGCGTAAAGCCGATTCGATAAGTAGACAAGGGTCTCATATACGAGTAGTTACCGCTTCTACAGAATCAAAAACTGGACGCGGTTCCTTGGCCGGCTGGACGACCTGCCCTCTTTGCGGGCGCCATTCCAAAAAAAATTACGCCGCAGGAAGAGGCATCGCGTCGCATCTGTATGCTGTACATACACCCTGGAAGCCTGGTAAAGTGGAACTTAACAAACGACGAAGAATGTTGGAACGGCGTCGGGCCGAACACGAACGGCCAAGGAAGAATGGCCACAGGAATACGACGGCTACGATCGAAACGTCGGACTGCACCCCCAACGTCCACCTTGATACATGGGATCCAACACAACAAGAGCTGGATGCTTGGGACGAACGGGTGTTGCAGATTGTCAAGGATCTAGAGACGACTGTGCGGCAGCGTGCTGACACAGACAAAGAAGAGAACATCAATAACAAACAGAAAGCAGACGATACCGAAACGGCGTCGGCAGGTTTTGATCGCAACGGAGCACCGAGTCTACCCTATCGGTCGAGTCTGCCACCATTTATTCAAGCAGCAGCGGACGGAAACCTTACCACGCTACAAGAGCTGTTACAAGAAGCAAAAGCAAAGGATGAGAGGGCCGTCTGGGATTTGCTTCATACACGAGATCGTCACCTTTCGACGGCGGAACATTGGTCGGCAGGCGGCGGACACATATCGTGTCTTCGATTTCTGCTCGAGCTTCGACAAGCATTACTGGTGAATCGATCCGAAAAGGACACTGCAAGTGCAAGCGAATCATTATCGTCTGCTCCGGTCGGCAAGAAAACTCGTCGTCGCGACGGCAAAACGTGCCTTCATTACGCTGCTCGTAACGGCCACGTCGACTGTATCGCGTTTCTATTGGACGAGCAGAACCATAATATTGATGACGTCTCTGGAGACGGGACAACGCCCTTTCACATGGCTTGTTTTGGTGGTCACGTCAAAGTTGCACGGTTGTTGATGAAAAAAGGAGCCAATATTTTTGCAACAAACGAATGGGGCTGCAGTGCCGCGCACTGGATTGGAATGACAATCTCCAAAAATGTTACAGACATACGAGAGCTTTGTAGTCTCCTCAGAACGGCTGGGGTTTCCTTTTCCGAGCAACAAAAGCAAGGTCACAGTGCCTTGCACAAGGCGGCCCAGAAAAAGAATCGCCCAGTGATTGAATGGATGGCCGAGTCGTCCAAACAAGGCGGAGCTACCTTGTCTACGGAGGAAACGGAACGTGCTGGTCGACCCGACGACGGCGGACACGTTCCAAGCGAGATCTGGCGGAACGTCGGAGGAGAGGAGGCTTTTGCAGAGTACATGGAGGGAGAGATGGGTTGGTAATAGAACCGCTAATATCGCTGCTGCACAGGGGAGTTGAAGATGAAGGGCAATCTAACCCAAGCTAAACTCAACAGTACCATAGCTAAAATAAATACTATAGCACCAGGCTGGTAGTCAGTCTAATAGTGCATCGGTACTGCAACTGAAATTCCAAAAATCCGCAAAACGTTTCCGTTGGAAAGCGGCATCATAACCAGTTCATCGAGACTTCCCACCGCGAAACGACGGACGCGGTCAATCGATAGGATCGGCGGCTTGCGGCTTCGGATCCCTCGTCGGCGCTCGTCGGCGATGGCAAAGAGACTTCGGCATACGTCCCACATTGGCAAGGAGTTGTGCGTTGTGTGTGATAGATCTAGACAACGACAACTACGACGACAATGGTGGGCTTTTGTCACTACTACGCTTCAGCGTACTTTGCAGTTCTAACTCTACTAGCAAGCTCCAGTCATCTCATGGCAGTACAAGCCGCCGCCGATTGCGAGCGCCTTCAGGCGTCGCTGACTTATACCCAAGAGCAAGCTCCAAGAGATCTTTCCGGTCTGGTACGTTCGTGTACGGTGATGTGCCTATGGCTTGTTATAACTTGTGTATGTTATACTTATATACAACTCTCGCTCGCTCTTACACCTTCTTACAACAGCTCCCGGTGGTGGTCGAACGCGTAAACCGAGTGTTGGATGGAGTGGTGGACGTCGAAGTCGAATGGAAGGGGGCAGACTTGCACGGACGCGTCGGAGAACATATTGTGCAGTGCAAGGTTACGCGGTTAGCTTCTGCCCTTTCCCCGGGATCCCTGGAACCTCAGGCTATCTTTACCGACGACGGAGGAAGAGATGTCACGACGCAGTGCTTTCACGTGCCCTTTTCCATTTTGGATACCAACGAATGTACCTTGCCGAGGGGCCATGCGATGCGACATGCTTGCCATGAATCCTCGCTCTGCGTCAACACTATTGGTTCTTACGAGTGTCTTTGCCCAGCGGCGAATAAAGGAGAGTCCCCTTCGGGTACGGTAAACGAGTCTTTCTGGCAAGCGCTTGCGGGTCAGGAACGGGGACCTTGGGACTTGTCGTTTCAGTTGGCGAGTCGATCGTCGTGTCCTGCCAAGGCGTCTACGCATGGTTGCTGTCCAGAACGAGTGCACACTCCAGATGGCGAGATGTGTCATGCTGCCTTTCGATGTCCTGTCGATCCGTGTGAATCCAACTCTACTAACGATTGCTCATCCAGCGCTAGCTGTGCACGAAAGGAGTCGCCGTTAGATACCCCCAACTACGAGTGCCAGTGCCCAACCGGGCTCATGGGAAACGGACTCAAATGTCGAAAGGGAGTGGACCCTGTGCCAGAACCTAAAGTCATGTTTGACGGAGTAACGCCCACGGAGCTCACAGTCAAGAACAATTACTACTGCGACTGTACCAAGCCGGTTGTCGATGCCTGTTCCGGCTTTCCTCCCTGCAAAAGTAAGTTATCCTTATACGCGTGTTGAGTTCTTGGTATATCCATCCGTTTGTTGTACCTATTGCTTAGTGTACTCACTCCTTCTACTGTTTCAGACAAACATGAAGTATGTACCGTCATGACTGGGAATGTTCCCCAGTGTGCGTGCAAGCCTGGCCATGTGATGCACGCAAAATATGGATGCGTCGATGAAAGTCCTCCTCTTTTACGTCTTAAAAATGATCCAAACGGCGACCAAATCCTACGGCTCAAGCAAGGGGATGTGTACAAGGAGTATGCGGTGGATATTCAAGACGAAAACGCGGAAGAGTATCTCCGATCGTTGAAAATTGCCTACAGCCAGCCTCTTCCGCACGGCTGTCTCGCCAAGATTGGCGAATTTCACGTCAACTATACAGTGGCGACACCTTGGACCTCGCCTCCGTACGTTCGCGTCACTCGGCGTGTAATCATCGAGGACATTGACGAATGCAGTATGGATGTAGCAAGGTACGAAAAGACTTGCCCAGAACTGGTACCACATTGCGATACCGAGGCTGGTGCCACGTGCGTCAATACGATTGGTGGCTACACTTGCAGTTGTCCCAAATTCACTAGCGGTGATGGCTTTCAATCCAATATGTCGATCAAAGCGAATGATGCGCCGGAAGGATACCAAGGTGGAACAGGATGCCACGATACCAGCAAGCCCGTTATCAATCTCGTTGGACCCAACCCGAAAGTGTTTCGAATCTGCGAATGTGGTGGACTGTCTGGTGTAATGGGAAAGCCCGGGAAAAAAGATGACCTCAAGGGTGCACAACAGCGATATTACAACGATGACATCAAGGTAAGTCTACTGCTGTGTCATGCTGGGGCAATGCAGTGTTGGGTTCCTTTGCGATCAAGCTAACGTTCCCTTTTCTCTTTATCCCGTCGATAGGCCCTTATCAAGTCAACGGCAGGAGCAGAGCTTTGCGCATCGCATTCTACTCCGAACCCCAAGCCCAGTGATTGTGTGAATGCGTACGACCAAACGTACAAGGGAAAGGTGGATCTCTCTCGCGAAGTCACTGTCGGGGAGCCCGAACAAAAGTCACCGCTTCAGTGGGCTGTGCCTTACAACGTCAAGGATGAAGCTGGCAACACGGCTGCAACCGTCTGGAGAAGCATTGTGGTGGAAGAGGTGAATCTGAATGACGTTGAAGCCAAGATTCTGAGCGATGTACAGAAAGACCAGGCGGGTGCTGTTCAGAGAGCCGTTGACAAAGCATTAAAGGAAGACCTTGCCAAGCGAAACAAGGTAGAAGCGTCTCCTAATCCTCGGGGTCGCAAGACAGCCTATACCTCGGGAAAGAATTGCCCCGAGTGTCCCAAATGTGAATGCAAGGGCAATGTTGGCTTTGACGAATCGTTTTGCGACGCAATCTGTGAGAAGAGGGAACAGACCTGTGTGCGCAGAGAGGAGAGTGCTATTGTCGCTGTCATGCTTTGGTTGGAGGACTTTTTCCCACCAACGCTCGTTCCCATTATCTTGTTCTGCGCCATTGTGGCAGGTAGTCTCTTGATCCTTCGCTGGACCATGACACTTATTTTCAATCCGCAAGCGTACCAACGAAACCAGTACGTGAACGATGACAGGGGGAGAGACATGCAAGACGCTGTCACGTACTACAACGCTGGCTCGGCCAGAGGATTCGAAGATGCACCACCTCCGAGAGCGTCTCTCTCTACCCGAGGAGGGGCCACGTTCATGACTCCGCCACAGAATCCGGCTGCCTTTGGGTCTCCCACATTTGGCTCGCCCCAAGCTCAGAATGGCAATTACAGTTCATTGTCTCTGAATCAACAACCGCGAGAGAATGGCTTGGCGGATAGTATTTACGCGGCGCAACCAATTATCACGCCGAGCAAACGCGGGGACGGGGTTCGGCAACGGTCGCCTTACGGCTTTCGGGATCGCTAAAGTAACGAGTAAATAGTTTGAATGTCTAAAAAGTAAACCAGTACGGAGTATGAAGTATCGTAACGCTATTCATAGACTGCAGATATGGTATTTATTGAGGGTTTAGACCAGGCCCTTCTATGGACGAGATATCCAAACCGGCTGCCGCCCAAATCTGTTGGAGTAAGTAGGGGATAGAGTAAAGATATGTGTGAGAACGGGAAAGAAAAGAATTAGGCTACAATCCCCCATTCATTCCTGCATTCCATCCACACTAACCTTCATCATGGCGGCCATGGCATACTGCGCAATCAATGGATCACCTTCGTGATCACTCATGGCGCACTGCAGCTTGGCGTAGCCGGCAGCACCGGATCCAAAGCCAGACTCTTCCACCAAGCTGGGACTGCCACCCATGTACACGTGATTGACAATGACATTCTGCAGTACTTGATGCTTCTTGGCGATTTCCAGATCGGGATCGGTGTCTTCAATGCGTGCGCAGGCGTTCTGGATCTCTTGCAAGACTTCAGGCTCAATCATGCGAGCGCTCACCTTGTGCATGAGGTTTCTCGCTTCCACAATTTCGAGGGTTGGAATGTCGCTGGCCTCGACGTTGAAGCAGGTAGCGACGAGTTCCCGCCACGTATCTCTTCGAATCTCGGTAAAGAGCTCCCGCATGGTTTCATCGGCATTCTGAATGCACTGTCCTAGATCTTGCGCGTACTTTGTGAGACCTTGTTCATCGGCCGAATAGCCCATTCCAGCAATCACGTGCACTTGCGTTGTTAGGAACACTTCCATCATTTTCTGCCATTTTACGACCACCTGCATAGTATCATCTTGTGCGATGGCCCGAAGCCGCTGATTGGAGATACCGTACTTGATATAAAACTGTGTAGCGTCTGCAATGCCTTCTGCCATTTCCGTGGTGAGCTCGGGCGGAGGAGACACGGTAAAGTTGTCAAATACGGGCGTATTGTCGTAGGTATTGGGATCGTTCGACGAGGAGGAGAACGATCGATTGATTAAACTCATATTTGGTAGTGCGGGACGAATGCTGCGGACGCAACATCTCGAGGCTTGTCGAGCAACAGCAGATCTGGCCAGAGACATCATGGTCAACAACAAGGAACAAGACAATGGACGGTATCGGTACCGGTATGCACGGTAGCACGGTATGTATTTGTATTTCCGGGACCGTAACTCGTGAATAATCCGGAATTTATGCTCTATTCATCACTGTGGAAGAGCATATAAGGAATACTAAGTAAAAAAAGGCCAACGGAAACTCCCTTTTCTGAGAATGTCGATTTGCTCCACGTGGAAACGCACGAGCTTTGGACCCTCTTCTCCCCTCCACCTCATCCCATCCATCAAACGACACGACGACGAGGATCTTTCATCTGCCTTGCAATAACTCTAGACACAGTATACGGTAGTCTACACAACACCAACAAACACGATGAGACTGTTTCTGAAAGCGCTTCTTCTCTCCTTGTCGGTCACGACAACCGCGGCTTGGATGCCTCCCTCAACGGCGTCTCGAAACGCTGTCGTGCGACACAGCGCGCCATGCACGGCCCTTTCCATGGCCATTGACTACAACGATCCCGTCGTTGCCGAAGAATTTGCTACTGTGCAGCCCATGGCGTTTGAAGACGTCGAAGAAGAGCTTGGAGCCAAGGGAATCCGAGTTCCTCCAACCATGAACGACATGGAAGCCAAGCTCATGCTCGTAGAGGTGAGACTTCGATTCAGTGGCAAACTGGGTGGCCAAGAAGAAAAGAAGCGACCCGCCAAGTTTGCGTCCAAGTTCGAAGAGCTCATGTGGACCAAACCGGCGTTCAAAGAGTTTTACGAGACTCTCAAAGCGAAGGGGGACCACAATGCCCAAAATGTGATTGCCGAATACGTGAACGATGCCAAACTAGCCAATGAACGATACGGCAAGACCTACAAGGCTGTGATTCGTCAGTGTGAAGCTGCACTCAACGCAAAGGCCGCAGTCAAGACACCAACTCTTAAATTCTCGGGATTTCCAGCCAACATGGGCGAAGCCGCTTGCAAAATGACGTTGGAATCCATCGGTACCGTCGTGGAATTTGAATGCCAGCTGTCGGACGACTTCCCTGTGCTTTCTGGCAAGGTAACGTTTGAGGATTTGGAGGACGCCAAGAAAGCGGTCGACCAGTACGACGGCATGGACATGGGAATGGGTACCAAGCTGGAACTGTCTTCAGTATAAAAACGAAAAGTCTGCTGTATTCCTGCGTATGCTGTAGCATTCGCCGAGAAGAAAAAAACGATCTAGAAAATTTGCTAGCATGTTACCATTACGATTCATGATTGTCATTGTAGCTAGGAGTCATCGCAATGGAACCATTACTAGCCTTCAATTGCATGCGACACACACACACACACACAAAACACAGAGCAAGGCATACTCTCACTACGTGCTGACCTGGTCCACGAGACTACTAATCGTGGACAGTCCTTGCCGAGGGTAGAACCGTCCCAGGAATTCCCGTTCCCAATACGGCGGGTCGTTCTCGCCCTTGACAGCCTTGTGAAACTTGTAGCGAAACTTGTCCACGCGAATGTATTTTGCGTCTTCTCCAGAACCTTCCCACGGATCCTTGGCCAGTAGACCTCGAACTTGTCCGTCGCCTTGCAAGAGTTTCAAGAGGAAGTTGAACATCCACGGACTCCGATCGATAGTCTGGCACGTGGATGCAATCCACATTTGCCAGTCCAGTCGATAATGGTACGGGGAAATCCAACGCGGCCGTTTGCGAATCGCACCCGGCTTGACTTGGAACTCGTACTCCTTCCACGGTCCGTCCACGCTGACGGCGGACGAAATGACGAGCTCGTCTCGGTCTTCACTGACTGTACCAAATGCACCGTACGAATTAACCAGGCGCAGTGGATCAAAGGACGAGTTCATGACTTGGTGCTTTGATAGGAGGTTGCGGACCACGGGTACACTGAGCTGTATCATTAACGCGAGAAAGGCACCGCTGACGACTTGACGGCCCGTAGAAGCAGAGGTGTTGGCAGCTGCTTTAGCGGCGGCTTGCACGGTCGAAGTGCAAAACAGTCTCGCCAAGAGAGCATCGTCCAAACAAGCAATGGCGGGCACCATTGTGAGCCAATTCAAAAAGCTGAAATTGCCCGACGTAATCAAGACGCCTTGAAAGGCGATTTGAACTATACCGGCCGCACGTCGCCACGCCACGGGCAATACGCCCGGTACAATCAATAACCACGGAGCAATCAGTTCGACAACATGATTCGACACGACTTCTTGTTTGTGCCACCACATCGGCAACCAATGATAATAACGAGTAAGGGGGTTGGGCACCGGTTGTGTCTCGTAAAAATACTTCATGGTGGTCAAGTCTTTCCACTTGCGATCGCCACTGCGAAATTTAATTAGCCCAGCACCCATCATTATGCGAAAGAGGAACCACCGGAGTGTCCAGAGAACAATCG
>Ga0307978_1003957_pt1 | contig 9995 bp, 6 predicted proteins | sample OrgLakmetage1056_FD_203151 | JGI IMG/M metagenome (GOLD analysis project Ga0307978, IMG submission 203151) | Saline water microbial communities from Organic Lake, Antarctica - #1056 | ecosystem: Environmental > Aquatic > Non-marine Saline and Alkaline > Saline | place: Antarctica: Organic Lake...
CGTTGCGCGCAATTCAAAATCGTAAATAGGAAGTGCGTAGAGGCTAGGAAGTTTGGACTCCCCCTCTCTCTCTAAAGTGGAAACTGTTCATGAAATAAATGCTATGGCGGTGCAACGGGCGTATCGTCGGTCGATAAAGTGGCCTTCGGCGTCGGTGCTGGAATAAGTAGCTAGCTCGGTACAGGAACAGGAGGGCTCGTGGGTTTGGGTATAGGAAGGCTCGTAGGTACCGGGATTGGTAACTTCGTGGGTACCGGGATAGGTAGCTCCGTAGGTACTGGGATAGGTAACTTCGTGGGTACCGGGATAGGTAGCTTCGTAGGTACTGGGATAGGTAACTTCGTGGGTCCTGGAATAGGTAACTTCGTGGGTGTTGGAATTGGAAGTGACGTGGGCACGGGGATGGGTAGCTTGGTTGGTGCAGGAATAGGAAGACTCGTGGGTGCAGGGATAGGAATTATCGTAGGCTGTGACGTTGGTAAAGGTGTTGGATGCACCGTTGGTAACGGAGTTGGCAGTGACGTTGGTTTTCCTGTTGGCAATGGTGTAGGCAATGGCGTGGGCTGCGGCGTCGGTAAAGCTGTCGGCTGGGGTGTCGGAAGTATCGTCGGTAATGGCGTTGGCTGAGGTGTAGGCGTAAGGGTAGGCAGCGGCGTTGGTTGCGGTGTAGGCACAGGACTTGGTTGGGGGGTCGGCACCGGCGTGGGGGAAGGCGTTGGCACTTCTGATGGCACTGGCGTTGGCAAGAATGTGGGCTGAGCAACGCAGTGTATGTCGAGGCGATAGTTGCCCTCGTTTGAGCGCCGAGTGGTGAATAAATCATCAGCTGCAAAGTTTCCAGAAGAAATGACGACGCAGTAGTCTCCAGCCGGCAAAATGATTGGATCGGTAGTGCTTGCAAATTTATTGGAGATAGTCGGCACAGGAGTCGGTACAGGCGTAGGAGCTGGTACGGGCATTATGGTAGGGCGAGGCGTGGGCTTATGTGAATTTGATGGTAGTATTGTGGGTAGTTGAGTAGGCTGATAGGTTGGTTGCGGCGTGGGCTGTGGAGTGGGTGCAGGGATGGGCAGCTTTGTTGGCACAGGAATGGGCAGTGAGGTGGGCACAGGAATGGGCAATGATGTAGGCACAGGAATGGGCAATGATGTGGGCACAGGAATGGGCAGTGAAGTGGGCACAGGAATGGGCAATGATGTGGGCACAGGAATGGGCAGTAATGTGGGCACGGGGACTGGCACCGGTGTCGGAAGAACTTCAAGCAACGAACGGCGCTGGGCGTAAGGATTGTATGTGCTGCTGCTAGGCTCTTCAATGAGCGAAAGGGGCGGAAAGTCTTCCTCGAACAAACGGCGGTAAGCATCAGTGCACGTGTCGGTGTCGCTCACATACAGGTTGGGCACGCGATCTTTGGTCACACAATCAGAGTCGTACATTTCAATGGTGCTGTCCAAGTCTGTGTCTGAATTGCATGTGGTGAGAATCACTTCTTGCAAGGAGCCCAACCGGAGAGTGTAGAAAACCTTGTTCTCAGTGCTAGTGACGGTGGCAGGAGGAATTTGCGACACATTAGTGTAAGTGTCGCAAGAAAGTACTTCAACATTGTCGTAAATTGTGAAAAGCGCGCCCCAAGTAAACTTTGTCCTGTCAGTTTCATCGACCATGCATGCGTAAAAAGTCCCCGAGTCGCCTGTCCACTTCGTTGTCACCGTGTCGTTGGCCTTGTACGTTGAACCCATGGTGTATTCGCACGAATCCTGGTAGCAGGTATTCTGAAAGTCAGCCGTAGCTGCTTTGCAAGCAAAAATAGTCATTTTGTGGTCACAGCGCGAGGCTTTCATTGGGAAGGATACGCTCTCGTACTGGTACCCATATGCGTCTTCACCATACGTAGTACCGAACATTGTTCCAAGCTCCATGGCCATGATGCAATACCAAGGCTCAAAGTAATCGTACGCAAAAGACATGTCCAAGTCTTCAACGCAAAAGAATCGGTGGCCCAATTGAATCGTGTTCGCGGCAATTTCAATGGAGTTGACGAAACCGTCAGCAGTAAAGTCCGTTACTGTGCCCAAGAAATTGCACGTTGCCGTGTTTTGCGAGCAACGAATCTGGGGCTGATAGTGGCCACAGTCGTAGATGCTTTGCGCTACATTACACGATCGGGCCCAAGTGAAGGTGACCAGTTCTCCTGAGGTAACGCCCGCAGTATGCGCAAACGTGCCGGCATCGTACCGCAACAGCTCTGACGTGCGCACCGTGTTGTTGTCGCCCCCGAGAGGTCCTGGCGCACCCGTAGTCGTGTAGAAAGCGTTGTCGTCCGTAGTGTTGATCCCGTAACGAGGGTCAATTTCGTCCCAGTTGATGCGGTCACTCACGTTGCCTCCTGACACGCTAGTGAAGCTGAGGTTTTGAATGCAATGCTGCGTGGGGTGCCACGCGTAAGCGTCTGATTCGGAAGTATCCTGCACGCAAAAGTGCACGTAACCCTCGAGCTGAACCTGCGACGCAGTTGCGTTTATCTGATTGACGAAATCGTGCGCGAGGCCGCGTGTGTTGATGTGCTCAAAATTCGTGGTGTTGGCTGGATCTTGGTTGGTGGTGGCGACCTCAATGACTTGGCACACATCTTCGCAAGACAACGTCGGGATGTAGTCGCGGCAGACCCACACTCGCTGGTTGACAACGCAGGTTTCCGTCCATGTAAAAAGGAATGTGTCTTGCACTCCTCCAGTGCCTGCTAATGCGTAAGTGGTGCTCTTGGTCAAACCAGAGCTGCCGTTGATCACTGGGAACGTGAGCCACTGCACGCAGAACAGACCGTTGCCGCGACCGCCCATGTAATAGTCGAAAGCATCGCTGACAGTGGCAGTGCCATCGTAGTGAGTAACCGCCGTCTTTTCTGCAGCTTCATCCTCGACGCAAAAGAAAAGGTTCCCCGACCACAGCTCAACAGCACCTGCTTCAGTTGCAGCGGGGCCTTCATCGCCCAGAGGAGACGTGTAATAGTAAAGCTCACTCGCGTTCGCAAAGAAGTGGTCAAAGTAGCTCGACGGGGAACGCTCGTCGGGGCCACGCCCGCTCGAGTCGCCAACGCCGATGTAAGTGGACTGAAAGCATTTGCCTTGGGCCATAAACTCTGAGCAAGTGGTCCATTCGGCCGTGTCCGTGCAGTAGTACAGAGTTTGCCCCACTTTACAAGTTTCGTTCCAGGTGAACTCAATGGTGTCTGGTTGCCCGGATGCGGCCAAGGTCTCAAAGACGTACTTGAAGCCATCGTCGGCGACACCACCTTGGGGGCCGATTTTCCCGTCGGTTCCCCCCTTGGGGCGGTGCAATTCCAGAAGTTGCACGCAGAACAGGTCGCTGTAGTCGAACGCCGCAGGGTTTTCAGCGTCTTGCATGCAGGCATATTGATAGCCCGTAATCGCGGTGCGGCCCTGGAGCACGATGTTGTAGTCTTTGGAATCCACAATAGAATCGTGGGCTGATTCACCAGCAGTAAAAGACCCCAAAAACACGCAGCTGGGGTTGTCGCCGCAGGTAACGTCCACGCCGTCGGCGAGTGGGCCCAAGCCGTTCTTGTCCGTGCAATACGACACGTTGAGGTAGTTCATGCACGATTGCTTTACGGCCAGAGTAATGTTGTCGTCGCGGTACGCATGGGTCGAGCCTGCCACAGGCGCCGTCATGTTCAAATTTTGCACGCAGAACGGGTCCGAGAAGTCGAACAGCTGGTAGCCTTGGGTGTCTGTGCCGTCACCATCGGCCTTGTCGTCTTCGACGCAGCCGTAATAAGTGCCCGTGAGGCCGCCGTTGCCGCCATGGTCCCACGTGTACGTCAAGTCCAGCGAATTGTTGAAGATCCGCGTGCACACCGACGGGTCGTACGAGCACGTTTCGTAAATGTCCGAGTAGCGGTCCTTGTCCCCCGAGTAACCACCAGGCTCCACCAAGTCGCCTGGGGCCCCACTCGCTGCTTTGCAGAAGTAGAACGATACCGGCCGGGTGTTGCACTGCGACGGCCACGAGAAGCTGACGGGCTCGTCCATGGCGAAAGTGGCTGCGCGGGCACGAGGCGCGAGCTCGAAGGTGAGGGGTTCCAAGCCTTGGCGGCACCAGGTGGGCTCGTGGGTGGGCACTGGTGTGGGTACGGGCGTGGGTTCGGGCGTGGGCAGCGGCGTGGGGAGGTGTGTAGGCGATGGCGTAGGTCGAGGCGAGGGGATCGGCGTGGGCAGAGGAGATGGCTGCTTGGTTGGTGCGGGAGTTGGCAGAGGTGTCGGCTGCGGAGTGGGCCGCGGTGTTGGGGCCTTCGTTGGCGCTGGCGTTGGCAGGTAGCTTGGCACGGGTGTGGGCTCAGGGGTAGGCACAGGCGAAGGCAGAGGCGAAGGCTGAGGTGAGGGCTTAGGCGTGGGAGCCGGTGTAGGCAGAGGCGAGGGCTGAGGCGAGGGCACTGGTGTGGGCTTAGGTGTAGGCGCGAGAGTAGGCAAAGGCGAGGGCTGAGGTGAGGGCTGAGGCGTCGGTAAAGGCGTGGGCTCAGGCGTGGGAGCACGTGTGGGCACAGGTGTTGGCGTCAGAGTAGGTACAGGTGACGGTAGGGGTGTTGGAATACGCGTTGGTACTGGTGTGGGGAGCGGGGTAGGCGCAGGTGACGGTAGAGGGGTTGGACTGTGCGTCGGTGTAGGTGTAGGCTGAGGTGTGGGAGAAGGCGTAGGAGTCAATGTCGGCAATGGTGTAGGAGTAAGCGTTGGGACTGGCGTAGGTGCTGGAGTGGGCATAGGGCTGGGCAAAGGTGTAGGCAGCGGTGTAGGAGCAGGTGTAGGAGCAGGTGTTGGTAGCGAGGTAGGCGCGGGTGTGGGTGCTGGAGACGGCAGTGGGGTGGGCACTGGCGTGGGCTGTGGGGTCGGAGTATGTGTCGGCATTGGCGTGGGCACCGGTGTAGGTACCAGTGTAGGCAACGGCGTGGGCGCACGCGTGGGCACCGGTGTTGGTAGTGGCGTTGGCACCGGCGTGGGCAATGGCGTGGGCACATGAGTAGGTAGTGGACTTGGCTGCGGCGTTGGGTTGTAGGTAGGTACCGGGGTTGGCACATAGGTCGGCGTTGGGGTAGGCAGTGGCGTGGGCACTATTGTAGGGGACGGCGTTGGCGCGTGACTTGGATCTGGGCTGGACCACCCTGGGTGAGGTGAAGGCAACGGAGTGGGCACGTGGGTTGGCTGGTAGGTCGGCACAGGCGTCGGCACTGGCGTGGGAGCATTGACGGGAATATGGGTGGGCGCTGGGGTAGGCAGCGGCGTGGGCGGTGGTGTGGGACTAGGCACGGGCACGTTGGTGGGCAAAGGCGACGGCATCGGCGACGGAAACGGTGTAGGCTTCGGGGTAGGAGCACGCGTCGGCACTGGCGTGGGCGGTGGTGTAGGAGACTGCGTTGGTTGTGGAGTTGGGACACGCGTCGGCAGTGGAGTGGGGATAGGCGTAGGCTTGGAAGTGGGTAGCGGCGTAGGCACGCGCGTGGGCACTGGGGTGGGCATTGGAGTAGGTGAAGGCGTTGGAGCTGGAGTTGGAGTGCGCGACGGCATGGTCGATGGGCTGGGGGTAGGCGATGGTGTTGGTGCGATGGAAGGTTCCGGAGTGGGTGCTGGAGTGGGAGCTGGTGACGGTTTCGTGAAAGGTTGTGGCGTGGGCACGCGTGTGGGCACTGGCGAAGGCACCACGGTAGGCACCGGAGTAGGGAGCGGCATGGGCACTGGGGTGGGTGCCGGAGTAGGTACTGGAGTAGGTGGAGGCGAAGGCAATGGAGTTGGAGCACGTGTGGGCTGCGACGTTGGTACTGGCGTAGGAGCAGGTGTAGGGTACGGCGTAGGCACACGCGTTGGCATTGGAGTGGGTACCTGCGAGGGCAGTGGAGTGGGCTGCACTGTCGGCACCTTCGTAGGCACTGGCGTCGGCACAAACGTGGGAGATTGCGATGGCGGGTGCGTAGGCTCTGCCGTAGGCAACGGCATCGGCACGGACGTTGGCACTGGCGTTGGCAGTTGCGTAGGCAACCGAGTGGGCATTGGCGTAGGCACTGGGGTGGGGGCCGGAGTGGGCATTTTTGTGGGCCTTGGCGTTGGCAACGGTGATGGGACCAGCGTGGGCAGTGGAGTCGGCTGAGGGGTTGGTACGCGAGTAGGGACCAAGGATGGCGACAAACTAGGTAACAGAGTGGGTGATAAGGTAGGCTTCGGACTGGGGACTGGAATGGGCACAAAGGTAGGCACGGGCGAAGGCAGAGGTGTTGGCAGGCGCGTTGGCATTGGCGAGGGCACCGAGGTGGGCACTGGCGTCGGCAAGGACGATGGTACGTGCGATGGGACTGGAGTGGGCACCCGAGTGGGCGAGCGGCTCGGCCCGCGAGTCTGTTCGGTGGAAGGGCGGAACGAAGGCTGCCCTGAATTTGGCTCTCGCGTTGGCACGGACTCGGGCACTTTCGTGGGCGCTGGCGTCGGAACCCGGGTCGGTCGGAACGTGGGTTCTGGAGTGGGCACCCGGGTCGGCTGCTCCGTTGGCGGGTGCGAAGGCGTGCCCGTAGGCTTTTGCGTGGGCACGTAGGTCGGCACGGGGCTTGGCACGTAGGACGGCAGACTCGATGGCGTGCCCACAGGCGCGTAGCTCGGGACAGGGCTCGGCACCAGGCTCGGCAACAGGGTCGGCTTCTGGGAGGGCACGAGAGTGGGCAGCGGCGAGGGCGGCCGCGTGGGCAGTGCCGTGGGCCGTGGAGTGGGCACCTTGGTGGGCAATGGAGTGGGGACCAAAGTGGGCAGCGGCGTGGGGTGCGGCGTGGGCACTGGGGTAGGCGGCGGCGTCGGCACGGACGTTGGAATCCGGGTTGGGACTGGCGTTGGAATGTGGGTCGGATTTGGCGTTGGCACTGGTGTGGGGTACCTGGTGGGTACTGGGGTGGGGACGGGCGAAGGTGGCGGCGAGGGCACTTTGGTGGGCAACGGCGATGGCATAGGCGAAGGTACGGGCGTTGGCAACGGCGTTGGGTCCATGGTAGGCACGGGCGTAGGCTGAGGGGTGGGGAGCGGGGTAGGCTGCTCCGTAGGACGGATAATTGGCGCCGGAGACGGGAACGGCGTGGGCACAGGTGTGGGCTTGGGAGAGGGTACGTAGGTTGGTAGGATAGTGGGCACCGGGGTCGGGACAGGCGTTGGCAATGGAGAAGGCACTGGCGAAGGCAGTGGCGTCGGCATAGGCGTGGGCACAGGTGTCGGCAACGGCGTTGGGTTGATTGTAGGCACCGGCGACGGCAATGGAGTGGGTACTGAAGTCGGTACCGGCGAAGGCACCACCGTTGGCAACGGCGTCGGCTGCGGGGTAGGCACCGGAGTCGGCGAAGGGCTCGGAACGTTGGTCGGCACTGGGGTAGGCTTGGCCGTCGGCAGAGGGGTCGGCTGCTGCGTGGGTTCGGGTGATGGAACTTGGGTTGGGCGTGGAGAAGGCACGTGCGTTGGCACCGGAGTGGGAACGATAGAGGGCACAATCGTGGGCAAAGGCGTCGGCACTTGCGTTGGCACTGGAGTGGGCACCATGGTCGGAAGAGGTGTCGGCATGGGCGTAGGCACAGGTGTTGGCAGCGACGTTGGTACGATGGTAGGCACTGGGGTGGGAAGCGGAGTAGGCACTGGCGTAGGAAGTGGTGTAGGAACCAGAGTTGGCACCGGCGTGGGCAACATTGTAGGCACAGGCGTAGGCATCGGCGAAGGTACCGAGGTTGGTAACATCGAGGGCACCGGCGTGGGCAATGGGGTAGGCACAGGCGACGGAAATGGCGAAGGGATAGGCGTAGGCTGAGCAGTAGGGAGTGGGGTCGGCTGCGCAGTCGGCAATGGCGTGGGTTGTGCGGTCGGCAGAGGCGTGGGCACGGGAGATGGTGGCCGCGTTGGCAGCGCGGAAGGCGCCGGCACCGGCAGCGGCGACGGCTGCGGGGTGGGCACGTGGGTGGGCACGGGGGTCGGGAACATCGACGGCACCGGTGTGGGGGCATGCGTTGGCACGTAAGTAGGCTGGGCCGTGGGCAGTGGCGTGGGCACTTCGGAAGGGGTGGCGGTGGGGCTGGGCGTCGGCTGCAAGGAGCGGCCGAGGTCGTCGAAGTCGGGGCATGGCGTTTTGAACCGGCCATGCATTTTGGACACCGAAAGCCTTTCCTCTTCCACCAGCGTCGTCGTCACCACCTTCTCTACGACGCCGTCCACGCGCAAAGCTTCCACCGAGGTTTCCGTCGGCGTGATGGTGGTGCGCGCCACGGTTACTTCCAGCTTGATGTATTGAAACCCCCCACACACCGCGTTGGAGACTTCCACTTTCACCACCGCGCCAGCGTCCGAGCTGGCCTGGCCCGCTTGCGTCACGTTCGCGCGCGCCGCTTCGTCGTGCCAGGGGTAGACCTCGTCCGACAGGTGGTCCTCGGGGCCCGGGTGCTGGCCAATGTTCTTGACGCGCGCGTCGGTCACTGCCACGAAATCGAGTGGGGTCGCCACGTCTACTTTGAAGGTGGCAAACGCGGTGAACGGCGCAATTTCGGCGGTGGGCACGGGGGTGGGCACGGGGGTAGGGCTGAAGGTGGGGCAGTGCGCGCCGAGCAGGGTGTCCCGGTAGTCGAAGACCTGCAGCTGGATCCCGAAGGGGGGCAAGAGGCCGCACATGCCTTCGTTGGAGTGGGTCTTGAAACGGCTCAAGTGCGGCAAAGACGCCAGCGAAGTCGGCAGCGATCCCGTGAGCGAGTTCCCGTACAGCAGCAAAGTCTTGAGCGCGTTCAAGTTGCCCACTTGCTCAGGGATGGTCCCCGTCATGGCGTTTTTGGACACGTACAAAGTTTGTGCGTGGGTCAAAGCACCGAGCTCGGAGGGGAGGGTACCCGTGAGGGAGTTGGTGTGCAGCCACAGTGCGTTCAAATCGGTCAGCAAGCCGAGCTCAGTGGGCAAGCTTCCGTCCAAGTTGTTGCGCGTGAGCTTGAGCTTCACCACGGTGCTGGCCAAGTCTTCGTCCCGCGACTCGCAGGTCACGCCGTACCACTCCGCTTCGCACGGCATTCCCACCATCCAGTTCGTTTTCACCGTCCAATCGGCGCCGTTGGTGGCTTCGTACAGCTTGCGCAACGCCAGGTGAGGGTCCGTTTCGTAGGCTGAGGGGGCAGGCGACGGCACTTCAGACGGAGCACCCGTGGGGTAGCTCGAGGGGTTAATGGGGTTCAAGGTTGGGCGTTCCGAATGCGCCAGCGACGGTGCCTACAGTGCCAAAACAACAGCAACAACAACAAATAGACGTGCATTGTCAAGTACTTTCATTGCACACGCATGCGAGGCTTAAAGTTTAGGAAGCGACTGTCGTTTTCTTGCTCGTGCCCTTGTGGGGTCGTGCAGCTAAGAAAGTAGCGGAAAGCGCATGAAGCGTGGGTGTGTGCGTGCCATGTTTCACTTGACATTAATTTAACAGAGTGTGCGCGCAAGGCGAAAAGAAAAAAAATAATGGCATAAAAGCAAAGTACCAGAGTGGGTGGTTTTGTTGGCGAGAAAGTTGGAGCAAATGAGTCGGTTGGGTTCATCGAAGGCGCGGGCGTAGGCTTCGTTGGTACCATCGTAGGCGAATCGGTTGGGTGCGCCGACGGCTTGACAGAAAAAGTGGGCGAGGGCGTGGGGGCATGCGTAGGCGACGGCGTAGGAAAATGGGTCGGGTTACGGGTAGGCACCAAAGTTGGACTCAACGAGCGGCTCGGCGCTGGAGTCGGCTCGGTGCCCGGGTCAGGCGTTGCCACAATCGACGGGCTATGTGTCGGGTCGGGCGTTGGTACTGAAACGACCTGCGTGCCGCGCAAGAAGAGTACGTACAGTACGGCCAACAGCATGGCCGGAGAGGCCCCAACACAGGGCCTCATCTTCTTCTAGCACCTTAGAAAGGAAATGAAACCAGGCTCACTCGATAGTCGCGAAGCACTTCAAAGGCTCCTCGAT
>Ga0307978_1003959_pt1 | contig 9993 bp, 9 predicted proteins | sample OrgLakmetage1056_FD_203151 | JGI IMG/M metagenome (GOLD analysis project Ga0307978, IMG submission 203151) | Saline water microbial communities from Organic Lake, Antarctica - #1056 | ecosystem: Environmental > Aquatic > Non-marine Saline and Alkaline > Saline | place: Antarctica: Organic Lake...
TGATCGTACCGTACCGTTCCCAAAGTGAGGTCATGATGGTCAGTGCTGACACATTTCCAAACCCTGTGATGTCGTGGCTGAGGGAGTTGACGTAGACGGGAGGAACAGCTGCAAGGATGAGGTTGCGCAACGCTTGATCAACGACTTGGTAAGTGTTGAATGTTTGTTTCAACTCCAAGCAAGTGCATACGATTCGCCTCCGTGATCTGTGGCCCGGTGGCGCCGACTGCTTGTTCTGGCTGCAGCGGAGGGTTGAGAGGAGGAACAAACGCGACGTTGCCGGTGATGGCAAGATACTTGGCTTCAGATATGGTCAAGGCAAGGTGGCCTTGCCGTCCGTTGCCTAAGAGCGAGCTCACTGAGGCTGCGTTGCCGCTCAGTTCCTTCTGCCGGATGGTGAGCGTGGCGTAGCTGGGGCGAGACGTTGACGGAGTCAAGGATGGATGAGGGAACGCTGAGGTGATGTCGTGAGCGTTCATGGTTGGTGGAATGCTGAAGAGCGGTGCGAAGGTGGCGGCGATGGCCTGTGCAGGTTAGCTGAAGAGCGGTAACGGCGGCACTGAGAAGTGATGGAGGTTGAAAGGCTTGGGGGGACTAAGTAGTTCTATTGATGAAACGATGTCAATCCTAAAGATGAACTACTTGGTTTATGGGTAAGTAGTGGAAAGACCACTGAAAGCTGCTGCAAGATGCGTTGGCAAATGGTCGTAGTCTTTGTAGTCGTGTGAGATCGTTGGTGGAGATGAGAGCTAGGCGATACGGCTTGTCTGTGGTCGGGATCTGCGTGTAACCCGGAAGTGGTAACGCGGCAGGTTCTCACTTTTGCAAGCTGGCGCACAATAAAACGAGCTAGTCTACGAACGAACTCGTTGATGATATGAACAAACGACAAACGACACTTCGCGCCGCCAAGCAAGCAAGCACGTCTGTACCGTGCTCGTATGAACGACATACAGGGACCGGTATGTACGTACCGTACGCACGTTACAACCGGTCGCATGTCGCATAGCGCAGAGAGCTAGCAACGGAATACGGCGTTCTATTTGACAAAGATCAAGTTCCACGCCGTCCACTTTTGGTTTTCGATCGAAAAACTGAAACCACAAAAGCATTCGTCGCATTTCGACGACCATGGGATTTACGATGACACCAATTCAGGCTCTGTTGGTCTCTCTACTCCTAATCACAACTTCAAGCTTTCAACAGAGTCCAACATGGCGTAGAGCTAGAACAAAGCAAGCTACAATGAAGCGAAACAGGCGGCTCGAGTTAGTTTCGTTAAGGGCCACTGGTGGCAGCGGTAAAAAGAGCTGGACTGCCTCGGAGTTTGCCCGGCGGGAAGAAGAGAAGAGTAGACTGGAACGAGCTGGAGACGTTGTTATTGGAAAGACTTCAGCCTTGGCTGGTGCTTCCGACTACGTACTAGACCCCAAGGCCACGGCAGAAGAATGGATGCGACAGGCGTCTAAAGTGGAGCAGGAAGTGTACCGGCAGACTGAGGAAGGCATGGAGATGCTCAAGATGCTCAGGCTGGAAGAAGCCGATAAGGCCTTTGATCGAGTGTTTGAGTTGCGACCTGAAGCATATCTGTGGCAGGCGGGTATTGCCAAGTACTACTTGGGCGATGTCAAAGCTGCAGCCGACATTTTCACTCGGAATGCTGCCACCTTTGAGACCAAGTTTTGCGAACCAGCGAGTGAAGAACGCATCTGGCGACATGCCTGTGAGCTCAAAATCTACCATACCATGAGCAAGGATGAGAAGAAGCGTGTACTGGAAAGCGGGGGAATCGAGTCGCTGCTACCACCAATCCCAGAGAATGATAGCACGGTAGAGCTGCTTCGGTCGGAGAGTCGAAAGGCCATTCGAATCACGCGAGAGCTCTTTTCAGCCTCAGTAGCAGGCGACTACTCTGGACTAATTCTTGCACGAGCCAAGCTTCGCTCGATTGGCGGTGCTTTTGAAGAACAGCCAAAAGCTGATCGAAAGATGTGGAAAATCAACGCTTGGTTTTATCTTGGTCTTCACTATGATGCTTTAGGCAAATATGAAGAAAGTAAAAAGTGTATGAAGATGGCCCTACAACTGTGCCCGAGCTTTGGAAATGGCGTTGACATTGTACACACGCTACCCATGCTTCACATGGCTCAGAGGGACTGGTTCGACGACGACGATTTTGTAGAATCGTGGACCTTATCTGAGAGTACGGAGAAAAGCAAGAGAACTGACCCAAAAGTATCAGATCCAGCAGTGACCGACCCTGTTGTTGTCGAGTCTATAAAAGTAAGCATCGCTGGAATGAAACTCTCTGAACTGAAGGATGCTCTCAAAGTACGAGGATTGAAAACCGCAGCCTCCAAAGAAGAATTGCAGGGAAGGCTGTTCCAATCGCTCATGGACGACACAGGGCAGTAAAAGTATTAGAATAATGTAGAATATACGGTAGTCATTACGACTTAGTAGCTGCAAGATTCTCGAGCTCTATTCCTGTGAGGTGCGTCTTCTCATCGCTGGACAGCGACTTCCACACATCATCACCCGCAACCCTCTTTGCCTTCATCATGGCCATCGGCATTAGCTTAGCTTTCAGAGCCGGATCGATCTCTAGCTCTTTCTCCTCGGCATCTTCCATAACAGCATCTTCCTCTTCAACATCATCCGCATTCTCTTCTTCGTCATCCGATTCTTCCAAGGTGATACTGGACTCTCGGACTTTCCGAAACTTGATAGCTGCGTATAGCCGGGAGATCTCGTATTCTTCTTCAGAAACGCTGCCGCTTCTATTCAAAACTCTCATATTGTACAAACTGCTGTGCGCGCCGGCGTTGCTGCTGGGATCGGAGCGCTTTGAAAAGAATTCGTGAAAGTTTTGGGCATAGACGAGTTCCAATCCAGCTTCCTTGGCGAGCGACTCCAATACTGGAATCGGTGTAAGCCACTCCGGAAGATTGACAGCATCTCCAACGCCTGCATCGTGGTCAGATCCCTCCACGAGCGTAAAGGTATACTCGAGTCCAAAGAGGTCATCTCCGGACTTGGAAGAAAATATTTTCTCCACAATTTCGGGAGTGAATCGAATGCGACAAGCTCCACCCCCTACCTGAATAATGGCCTCGGGCTTCTCTTCTGTTCGATTCTCGTCAAAATGCAAATCGAGACCAAGCTTCATAATGTGATTAATAACAACACGAGCGTCAATCGTAGTCGCAATGAGCTCGCCACCAATCTCCAGAAGCTCACTGGCAGTTTGAAAGAACCGTCTTGCACGTTTCTGGCTCGACATCATGTAATGAATCGCAAACTGGACGGATATCACGTCAAATTTGTCGTCCATCGAGACGCCACCACCGCGAACCATTTCAAATGCTGGTGGATTCGTTTCGTGCTCCGCCTCTCCCTGTATCGACCACGACGAGAGCTTTTGCATCTGAGTCCTACTGGGCGATTTGAATCGACCCGGAACGTCAGCTCCCAAGTCGGCCACGGTAAATGTGCACGTTTTGAGCTTTTGTCGCATCTGACGGGCCCGAATCGCCGCATCCACAAGAGAGCCTCTCGCCACATCGATACCCACATAGTTGCTGACCGTTCGAGAATGCAAAATCCACTTGCCCAGGTCACCACCTTTACCGCAAGCTAAATCCAAAACCCGAATGGGTCCGCCCAATTTCTTGCTACCTGGCAGTCTCGTCTTGGGGTTTAGCTCTTGAATCTGTGTCGCCTTGACCCATCCATTAAAGGCTCGCATGTGGTAGAGCCGCGAATCCGCGCGGGTATCCAGCGATCGAGTCAGCTTGCTGTAAAATTTGTCGGCGGCGGCCGCCCCTGAATCAGCATGGAACTCTGACTTGACAGCAGGCTTGTTGCTACTACTTGATTCATACGCGACGGCACTTTCGTTGAGTGCCGGTGGCTCCCAAGCGTTTGATTCCGCGGTTGCCGCATTATCCGCAAAGGCAAATGCGCCGCCACCACCGGACGGTGGCTGCCAAAAATTTGTAGCAGTTGTAGTTTCTTCATCTTCTCCAGCGCTCGGTGGTTGCCACAGGTCTCCGCCATTTGTTGCGCCAGCACCAGTCGCATCTGGTGCACCGGGTGGCTGCCAAAGCCCCCCGTTGCTGCTTTCGCTACTAGTCGCAGCTACAGGGGCGGCAGCCATGCCTTGTGCGAGAAAGTCCTTGACTTGTTCCACGTTTCCCACGTGACACGCCACCACATAGTCTGCCGCTGGCTCTGCCGTGTCTCGGACGGGCTGCAAAATACCAAATCGGCCGTACTTGTCCTGCGCCGTGACGGCCACGAGCTCTTCAGCCCGCAGTCGATTCACCAAGGCGCCAAACGCGGCCGAGTTGATCACATCCTTTTCGCGGAGCCGTTGGTGGTACGCACCGTCGGCGCGTCGCACGGCAATCTGACAGGTGGTCAAACACGCCGCAATAATACTGTCGTCGTCGTCGTCATCGTCGTTGTTATTATTCCCCACCAACTTGCGAACGGCCGCTAGAGATTGATCGGCCACACCGATAATAACCAAACTGCGACTGAGAGGAGGAGTGGGAGCGTCGTCGTAGGAAAATACGGAACAAATGGCTTTTAAATCGTCAGCCGGCAGCGGTTGTTGGAGGGCGCTAAAGAGGGCCGCCGTGTTGTCAAATCCAAAGTGGTCCTTGAGAGAAGTAGTCGACGAGTCGGGTGGCAGTCTGGGACTCACTAGATCGTGCTTGACGACTGGGTTACCCATTGGATACGTCATTCTAGCAGTGTGTGTGTCGTGTTAACTCACTCGTTCTCTAGGAGACGGATAGCGGATTTGAAAGAGGACGGAGCAGGGCGCTCATGGATCTCGCCATTGTCCAGCAGTAGTCTGTTCGATTTTGTGCCCACCGGGTCGAATTTCTTGGAAAAGAAAAAGTGAAAACCGCGCGAATCGCGCGGTTGGTTGACTTTGAAAAAAAGATCGAGAATTAAAAAAGCCGAACAAAAACGCGACCAGCAATAAAGACGTTGATTGTTGGTGTCAAGGTCAAGGGACCATGGCGACGAGCCGTTTATACTATTCCAGCTATTGGATAGACAGTCGAGCCAGTATGAAATGGTTGTGGCCTTTTGTGGCGCTGCTAGGGGTTTTGTCAGCGATTTCACCAACGTACGCCTTTTCACCGCTCCCATCCAGCACTACCGGTAGTAACGCTAGGCAAGTCAAGACGGCAATCACCAACATTAGTAGCAGACGCCGACAGTCTTCCAGCTCATGGTCGCCCCTGTTTCCTCCCGCGTTCGATAATTCACCACCCGTGATCCTACCGCTCCGTCTCTCAGCCTTGTCGGATAGTATCAACAGTGATGATGACGATGACGACGACACAGCGTCTCCCGCCACCAACCCGAACTCCAATGTCAATCACCACCAGAATAGGCGCACGGCCCGAGACGCCATTGGCGCTGCCACGGGCGTGTCTCTCACGGCCGCCCGCGCCACCTTGCGCGCCGCCACGGGATTTTCCTTGACCACGCTCTACGCCAGTAGCTTGGTGGCCACGGGACAATGGATTCGCACCAGCATGCAGCTTGTCTTGCAGGTCGTGCCGGCTCCGTTACGGTCCGTCTTGCAACCATTTTTGGTCTTGTACTACGCACCTCTCTTTATCGTGCGCAATTTGACGGGGCCACGGCGGGCGCAAGCGCGCAAAGTCCACGAGACGGCCATGGAAGGGTGGAAAAAGGCCGTCGCAGCGACCGACACGACTGCGTCGTACTGGCCTGTGCATTTGGATTCGGAGGGCTATCTAGAAAAGGACTTTGATGAAGTGGACGTCAACGAGGCTGTCGTCGAGGCCATGGAGATGGAGCTGGAGGGCAAGACGAGAAACAACGATGAAACAAAGTGACGGAGTTGCGAACTCTTTTCTGATCGTGTAATCATGTATCTCAAGCATGATATTATATCTGTTGCTAAGCTGTTGACTCATAAACGCTACGATTGCATTGTACGCTACATTTTACTAGACATGCTCAGTATATTACTTCCCACCAGTTCCGCACCCGTTCTCATTCTCGTTCCTTTCTACAATCCCTGCTCACCAAACACCCATTTTCTTCGCTGTCATATTTGCATTCATCAATGGCTTGACAAGGCCACAAATTCCTGCTCTGCTCGATCCGACTCTTCGCTGACCTGCTGGTAGACCGCTTGGACCTGACGCAAGCTACTACGCAACTCGGAACGCTGTGTAGTGGAAACAAGACGACGGGTATCAGTGAGATGACTGAATACTAAACACTCCATGACGCGCAATATCATTCATCCATTTGTCCATTCATTACTAAAAGTACGTACCTGAACCAGTGACGATCGCACTTGCACGGCCAACGCTTGCACGGCATAATTCTCTTGCGACTCGTTCGTTTGCGATCGTTCCATATCCGCCCCCATTTGCGTCTGTTGGGCGTGCCACCAATCTTGCTCCCCATCCCAGTCATCCATATGTTGCCGCAACACCACCAGTCGGCGTTCCCTGTTTGCCTCGCGCTGCTCGTGCGCTCGAATCTGACCCTGTACGTTCTTGGCGTAGAGTTCCGTCTGACACTCGTGCTGGGCAAAGAGGGACTGCATGGTGGTGTCCCAGGCTGCTTGGCGCTCGACAGTGTTTTGTAGGATTGTTTCCGTTTCTTGAATCATGGTATCAATAGATTGCTCGCACTGGAACTGATTCTCCTGCTGCTGTAGTACTTCCAATTCGACCCCGTGTCGATTGCGAATTTCTTCTAAATACTGGCGACGAATCCCAGCATGCTCTTGCTGCAAATGATCCAATCTTGCACGCTCTTCTTCCCAAGCCGCTTCCGTCTCACGCAGAATGTCACGTTCCTTTTGGAGTGTCACGACGCGCTCCTTCATGCGCTTGGCGACGGACGCAATGCCGTTCGTGTCGGCAGCAGCAGCAGAACCACCACGAGTGGAGCTGCCGCGCGGTAGGAATCCGTCCGTGACGCCAAAAGCGGTGGAATTCATGGTTGCAAGAATTCGAGTGACGGCACTACCGACGGCTAGATGACTGTACTACGTTGGCAAAGCAACGGCAGGTTCAGCGCACGCGGCCAGAGCAAGAAATGCGGGAATCTCCATGGTGCTCTTTTCTTTCCGTTTTTCGCGCCAAAGCTGGTTTGTCGCGAGCGAGCAAGCTTTATAAAAAACGCGCGAAAATGAGAAACGCGACCATGGCCGATCTTTCGTCTCATTCGCCGCAAGCGCACTCCCATTCCACTCCAGCGCACTCCCATTCCACTCCAAGGAGCCAGCGTTGCAACCATACACTTCTTTGTCACTTTCCCTTACATCCTGGTGCTCGCAACGATGCAGTCTACCGAAAGTACTCTGCACGGAGAAGGCAACAAACACATCAAAGTGATGCACACTTTGGCCGAGGATGAGTCTGCTGCCATTGTCGACAAGAACGCCAAACAGCCCAGTGACAGCGTCTTTGAAGACACCTGCACTCCTACCAAACGGTTCAAGGTATCGCAACCTGTTACGTCCATGGGATCCTCGAATACCAAGACGGTGGTGGACCCGTCCTCCTCGCTCGTCACTCCCATGCCCACCATGCATCCGTCAGCACCGCAACAGAGCAGCAATCACCACCCCACGCCACTTTCCAAGCAAGAAATCAAAAATCTCCTCTTGCAAGAAGCCAACTATTGCGGAGACACTCAAGGCCAAAAGAAGCGTGCCGACTATATCTCGTGGGACGACTACTTCATGGCGGTAGCTGCCTTGTCGGCTCATCGTTCCAAAGATCCAGGCCATCCAGCTGGAGCTTGCATTGTCGACGCTCGCAATCGCATTATTGGCATTGGCTACGCGGGATTTCCCGCAGGCTGTTCCGACGATTGTCTTCCTTGGACAAACACTACCAGTAAATCAACAACAGCACAAGTGCCTTGGCTTCACTCGCCCCAACCTTATACAGTCCACGCGGAAATTAATGCCGTGCTCAACAAGTGCTCGGAATCCGTCGCGGGCGCCGTCTTGTACACGGACCATTTTCCCTGCAACGAATGTGCTAAAGTTCTGGTACAGTCACGCATATCTTCAATTGTGTATCGTATTGATAGCCAGCCAGATTCGGACAGCAGTCGAGCCAGCCGCATCTTGTTTCGAATGGCGGGAATTTCGTTGCGTCAGTACCAACCCTCCCAGCGTAGTTTGCAGTTGGATTTTACCCCGACACTGGATGCCGGCGATTGCTGCAATGGTGGTGGTGGTAGTGGTAGTGATGATGCACATGCCATCGATGCGACTGCTGTAGCCCAAGCCAAGCGAGATTCTGCGACAGCAGTTGAGCAGTACCGCGACTTGTTGATTCAAGAAGCTGGTTACGATCCAGTGGAAAGAGGTTCCACCAAGCGCGAGGGCTACATTTCGTGGGACGACTATTTCATGGCAGTGAGTTTCTTGACGGCGCAACGTTCCAAAGACCCCAACACACAGGTGGGAGCTTGCATTGTGGATACCGACAAGCGCATCATTGGCTTGGGTTACAACGGATTCCCAGCTGGCTGTCACGACGACATGCTTCCGTGGTCTAGAGAAGGCGAGTCTGCTCTGCACAAGAAATACCTCTACGTGTGTCACGCTGAAGTGAATGCAATTTTGAACAAGTGCTCGGCCGATGTCAAGGGTGCGTGTCTGTATGTGGCGCTCTTTCCTTGCAACGATTGTGCCAAGATGATTATTCAAGCAGGTATCGTCGAGGTGGTGTACATGAGCGATCGATACCACGATTCGGATGCATGCCGGGCATCCCGCATCATGTTTCAAATGGCAGGCGTCAAATTACGCAAACATATTCCTACCATGGACTCGGTCAGTATCCAGCTCGACGATGCTTCTTCTCCTCTCACGAATGATAATGGCAACAACGAATGAATGAATAGAGAGACAAGAGTCACACAAAGAGTAGCTTAAGACGCGGCGTTATAAACTTGTTTAATTTCCCACAAGAATGTTGTTGATGGGAATATGAATCAGCTTGACAAAGAATCCAATAAATCCCATGATGAAAAAGCCGGTGGCGGTTGCTCGGGCAATAGCGGTAAACTCCTTGCGATCGGGCTTGGTGCACTTTTTCACCAGGTGCATCGAGTCCTTGGCAAACTGCTTGAGGGGCTCAATGAGCACCTCGTTGAATCCTTCCTTGTCGGCCATTGTATACAATAATTCTGAAACAATCAATAGGGAACAAGGCGTGTTAGAGAGTCATCGTACACGCCACTGGTTACCAAGCAAAGTCCGCTACCTTCCCGGCCTTTCCAATGAGACGTGTGTAGTTCCACTTTCATTAATCATTCCAACAGTCTTCTCTATCCACCTGGTAGTCATAAGTAACCATTCAATACTTCAAGGGAGCCCTCATAACACACAACAACGCCATCCTCCCGACCGCCATGGTCACTTCCACGTACCCTCGTCAAAAAGTGCCGCGCAGCCTCTCGCATCGAATTTAAACCCATAACCCGGTACTCAACGGACTCATTCGACCCAGCACCTCCCACCACGAAAAAAAAACAATCGAGAACAAATCGAGAATGGCATTTTAGTGTCGTGATATGCGATCTACGGTGATACATCAGTGCTCTATTCGATATACTGTAGAGAGACACCACCACCATGGAAGACGCCAAGCTGCAAGCCTTGCACGACAGTCTAGCCAAGTTGAAGGGGCACCAGGGGCTGGGTTCGAATTCCATCTATTCATGGCAGAAAAAGGGCAAGGACGACGAACCATCAGGCCCACGGACCGACGGCTTGCCGGCCAACGCCTTGTACAACCACTTTGTGCCGTCGGGAACTTATGATCCCAAACTTAAGGCTGTTAATGATGGAGATGGAAGAAGAATCAAGCGAGACTTTTCGGATACCGCTGGCGGTGACGATTCCGACGAGAATAATGATGATAGCAGCAGTAGTAGCAGTAGCGACGACCAAAAGAT
>Ga0307978_1003960_pt1 | contig 9993 bp, 9 predicted proteins | sample OrgLakmetage1056_FD_203151 | JGI IMG/M metagenome (GOLD analysis project Ga0307978, IMG submission 203151) | Saline water microbial communities from Organic Lake, Antarctica - #1056 | ecosystem: Environmental > Aquatic > Non-marine Saline and Alkaline > Saline | place: Antarctica: Organic Lake...
GGCCAGTGAATTGCCGCCTTTTTTAGCACTTCCCTCTCCTCGCGCAGAAGGTGGACTTCTTTGCAAAGGCGCGTATTCTCCTTTTCGACGTCGTCATGAGGTCCTGACATCAGGTCATCGTGCTCCCTCTCGGGATATTGCTCCGCAATACCCTGTCGGGCAGTGGATGTTGCTGAACCCATTTGTTCAGCGTCGATAGGCCAACCCCCAAATCCGATGAAAGCTGCGGCCGCGTTAAACCACTGGTCGTCGCGATCCGCACAGCATCACGGCAAAACTCAGCTGTGTATCTCTGTGCCATTCCATATCTCCTTCATAGTAAACATTGCTCGAAAGAGACCGGAACTAAACCGTGACAAGAGCAGATTCCTATGATGTCTGAATGAGCGAACATTACTTTGTCGTGACAGATTGAATGTGGCAGAAACTTGAACCGCATATTCCGGGCAAGGCAAGGCAAGGCAAGGCAAGCGTTGCCGGAGCCGCCGTCAGATCCGCCTTGATGTTCAGCATTAGCCCCATTTGGAAAGTGATCGGCAGGAATGCCCGGATGAGTAATGTTAGAACGTGGCGCGATAAGGTGACAGGACGCTACGCCACTTTAACGCGAACATGTGCTCCCATCTGAGGCTTTGCTGATAGGTGACAGGATCTTGTGCGGTTCGACCGTCGACAAGGTTCGAGATCTCCCTGTGCCAAGCGTCAACGGACCCATCGCCAACAGGTATCGCCCCGTGAGCAACATGATCCACCAGACCATCGACCTTGTTGACCAGCAACTGACGCCCCGCTGACATGGCCTCGATGGCCACGAGCCCATACGCCTCCCAGATCGACGGCATGGCAACCGCATCCACCGCTTCTATTGCGGCGATGGGGTCCGCTACGAAACCCATGAATCGAATACGCGGATCGCCCTCCGCCGCGCGCCGCAGAGCCTGCTCCTCGGCCCCTTCGCCATAGATGTGGAGCGTGATGTCGGGCCGGGTTGTGCGGCGGAATGCCTTGATCAGCGTATCAAATCCCTTTTGCCGGTTCAGCCGCCCGATCGCACCGATCACCCGGATCGGTGCCACTACCGGGTCGACCGCGCGGAATGCCGCCAGATCAACGCAGGACTGGATGACCGTCAGCGCCGACGCACGCACTGCGCCGCTGCGTTCAAGCCACTGGCCCTGGGCGTGGCTGACCGCCACAACGCGGTTAAACAACCGGTATGTGATGCGCAGAAGCAGGGAAAAGCGGCGGTGGCGCGTCACGTTGGCCGCGACGAATCCCTCTGTATAGCTATGTTCGACGTGAATAAGCGCTGTGCGAGAATGCCGTGCGCGCAGGCTTAGCAGCATCGGTAGGATCCGCCAGCTGATAGCAAGGTGCGACACGATGACGTCTGCCTTGACCGGTCCGGTGAGCAGAGTTTTTCGGTCGACAACACGCAGGCTGTGATCTGCATCCAGTGACAATTCGGGTGCGGTCAAGAGGTGGTCAAGCACCCGCATCACGCCTCCGGCTGTCGTATCGTCGACCAGGTGAACGACGCGTAGAGAGCGCATCAGACCGTCGCAGCAGTACGCATGCGCTGCGCAACGTTCATGATGCGGCGCAGCAACGACCTACCGCAGACTCTTAGGACTAGGGCTGCCGCAAGCGTCACGGCGGATTTGGTTGGCTCCTCGATAAGTGGCGCGACGGATTGGGCCATCCAATCGCGAGAGAGTTCCATGGCGCGGGCGCCGTCAAGATCGCTGATCGCCCGGCGGGATAGATAGCGCAGTTGATAGGCGCGCGCGACCGGTGTGTTAACCTCAAAAAACGCAGGGTTGAGCGGTGTCAGCTTTTCCACCATGCGCTCCCATGCCGCCAGCTGGCGGTCAGTTGCGGCAGATAGGCCTCCGGGAGTGATGCGGTACTGGGTCCACAGACCGGGAATGCCCTCGAAGGTCCACTCGGTGCTCAGCGCGATGCGCAGCCAGCATTCGATATCTTCGGACTGGCGGAACGTCTCGTCGAAGTACCAGTTGCGCGACTGCTCACCGTGTGGGTGGTAGGCTATGTCGTCTAGTACGGCGCGGCGCAGCACTGGCGCGGACCCATTCCCGATTGGATTGCGCTTGAAAACACACGCGGCGTCTACCTTGTTCAGCCGTGGACGCTGCGCCTGTCCGGTCAGACTGCCCTGCTCGTTCATCAGCGCGGAGCCGCAGTAGCTGATGCCAACATGCGGATTTGCATTGAGGTGCGCGACATGCAGTTCCAGTTTTTTAGGCAACCACAGGTCATCGGCGTCGCAAAACCCTATGACATCACCGCGGGCAGCGGCAATTCCAGTGTTGCGCGCCCCGGCTAGGCCGCGGTTGACTTGGCGGATGATGCGGACCCGCGGGTCACGGGCAAATTGGGCCGCAATCTGCGGTGTGTCATCGATCGAACCGTCATCGACGATGATGATTTCGTAATGTCTGTAGGTCTGGTTCAGCAGGGCGGTCAGGGTGGCCCCGAGGGTGGCGGAGACGTTGAAGGCGGGAACTATCACTGAGGCGAAGATCATGGGATGTGTCTTTCGGTTTCAGGAAAACAATGATTGGCGAATGGCGCGGGGCAGTATCAGGGCCGCTACGGCGCCGATAAGGGTCGGCAGGCCCCGGCGCGTTGGGAGCAAAAAACCCAACGGGCTGTATGCGATTCCGGACAGGGCAAGGCGCAGGGCCTCTGTGCGTCTCGCTCCGGTGCGCAGCGCACGGCGTGCGAGGTAGCGGTGGTGGATCGCGTGGCTGTGGTTTGAGGGTTGAACGCCGAATTTGGCTGCTGTCTGGAGCGCATGCTCGTGTCCAACCAGCATCGCGTCGAGGTTTGTTGAGAGGCCGCCGGGGCTGGTGCGGTACCAAGTCTGTAGCTTGTCGATCCCCACAACACGGGCTCCGTGTCCGACCAGACGGATCAGCCACTCGAGATCCTCGTTGTGCACCATCGACGCATCGAACCCACCGGTACGTTCGAATACCCCGCGCCGCACGGTAATGTTGGACATGGTGCAGACCGGGTTTTCGCCAAGCAACCTGTCAATGGTCAGGTCACCTTTGGGAACACCGGAATAGACGCGGGTATCGCCCAGCTCCTGCTGGAAGAATCCGGTCTGGCCATAGACGGCGTCGATGCTGCGGTCGCTGAAGGTATCGCGCACCTGCAGCAGTTTGCTAGGCACCCAGATGTCGTCCGCATCACAGAACGCAAGGAAGTCACCAGTTGCGCAGGTCAGAGCGGCCATGTTGCGCGCCATACTGGGGCCTCTTCCAGTGTTGCGCACCAAGCGGATGCGCGGGTCTTCCTGTGCAGCCTTGCGGATCAGGAAGTGTGTAGCATCGGTAGAACCGTCATCTACGCAGATCGCTTCCCAGTCAGTAAAGAGTTGTGCACTCAGGCTGTTCAGTGTCCGGATGATAGTAGCCTCGGCGTTGAAGCAGGGCAGGATGATCGAGAAAACTGGCATAGTTCAGACCTTTGCAGTTTTGTGGCCAAAGGCCTGGAACAGGACAGGGAGCGATGCGCCAACCATCACGATGGTCGCGACGATGGCGTAGCCGGTGGTCACGATCGTCAGACCGTAGGGCGCCAGCAGCGCGGTATTTAGCATGAGTGCAGCGGTCATTGCGGCGGTCACCCAGAGTTCGCGCTGAGCCCGCCCGGTGGCGCGCAGCCAGCTGGCAGTGGCGGACCACAGCGTGGTGGGGATCGCGACGAGGCAAAGGATCGACACAATTTGGTCCAACCCACTCCAGCCGTCGCCAAACAAGATAGGCACATAGTAAGGGGCCAAGATCGCCTGAGTGACGACGGCGGGCGTGATTAAGCCCATGGCCAGAAGGATGCTTTGACGGAGGGCCAGGGTCTTGTCGGTGCTAGCGCAGAGATGCGGGAACAGCACGGTGGAAAAGGCCACGGAGAAAGAATTGGCGAGGCTTAGTCCCGCATTGAAGGCCATGAAGTAAAGCCCGAGTGCTTCGGTGCCCATCAGCGTGCCGACGATCAGCTTGTCGGCCTGCAAGCGCATCGCCTTGACCAATTCGACGCCCAGTACGGCCCATCCAAAGGTGAGGAACGGACGCAGCGGTGCGAAGCCCCAGCTAAGATCTCGCGTCCAAGGATGCAGGTGTCGCATTGCAATCAGCCAGAAGGGGGCTGTCAACAAGCGTGGCAGGATCAGCGCCAGGGCCGACGGCCAGAGCAGCGCCAGCGCAGCGGAGAGGAGGTTTGCGCTGACCATCTGTGCGCCTGAGATAACTGCGGTCTGGCGCAGCTTGCCCGCACGCATCGCCAGAGCGGTCTGCACAAGTCCGGCCGGCATGAACAGGTATTCGCCTGCAAGCAGCAGGATCAACATCAGCAACTCGAAACTACCGCCCCATGCGTAGAGCGCGAAGCCCACGGCGGACTGCGCAAGAAACAGGCCGACACACCAGACCCAGAAGATGCGGTGCGCGGTGGCGCAGGTCTGCGGCAGTTCTGCCTCAGGGGCGGCGATTATCCGCTGTCCAACGCCGTTTTCGGTCAACGCCTTGAGGATGTCTGCCGCTGTCAGCGCCGCTGCCGCTACACCGATCTGCCCGAGGTCGAGTGAACGCGCCACAGCCACGACGACCAGCAGCCGTGACGCCTTGGACGCCACTTCGGAAGCGCCATAGGCGAAAAGGTTCTGTGCAATGCGCGATGTTGTGGGAAGGGCGGTCAACGGTTTATGTCCAGTCATATCTATTGCACTCACTCTACGCGCATTGCAGGCCTTCTGTCCCTGACGCCACCGGTGAGGCACGGGGCGCAACCGAGTTGCATCATATCCGAATTGATAGGTCGCCAGATGCCGCCGTCCTCTCGACCGCGAGCGAGGAAGTGCGTAAACTAAGTTCAACCGTAGGCAAAAGCGAGTATAGGCATGTCTCAGGCAGTCAAAACCGGATCCGTGCTTCTGGCTGTGGTCGCGCTGGGCAACTGCACGGGTTTTGACACCCCCGACAACCTCGAACCAGTGTCCACGGGGCACGCCTACCAGGCGCAGTACCGCACACCAAACGTGAGCCGCAGCAACGCGCAGTTCCTACGCTCGGCTGACATCAACGCTAGCAAATGCCGCCCAGTTCGTGGCGGCGCAGGTGGCAAGGGTTCGGGTCTGGTCGCCGACGCGCTGCGCGGAGAGCGTCTGTCCCGCAACGACCTCGTCGATATCCGCATTGCCGACGACGATACCTTTAGCGGCGACTACGTGGTGTCGCGTGATGGCACGCTCAAGCTGCCGTTCCTGTCGCCGATCCCCGCCCAAGGGCGCTCGACCACCGAGATCGAGAATGACATCTCGGCACAGCTGCTCTCGGGCGACTTCTTTTTCGACGGCCCCCGGATCTCGGTGCGCGTCGCCGATTTTGCCTCTGTTTCGATCGGCGTGTCGGGTGCAGTGTTTGAACCGCACAGCGTCGAGATTGGCGTTGTGTCCGGCGATCAGATCGACAGCCGCCGTCAGAGCGCGCTCGGCGCATCTAGCGAAGGGCGCAACCTGTCGGTCGCCCTGCGCGCTGCTGGTGGAGTCCGCCCCGATGCGGATATTTCCGCAGTCGAAGTATACCGGGGTGGCAAACTCTATACCATAGATATGCGCGGTGTGTTCGAAGGGCGCAACGCCGTCGACATAATGCTGCTGACAGGGGACGAGATTTCCGTGCCCAGCCGCGAATGTTTTCAAGAAGATCTGATGCGCCCCAGCCCGATCAGCTCGCCGGGGGTGTCGATGTTTCTGTCCAACCTGACCCAGCCCGCAACCAGCAATGCCACATCCGCCGTTGGGCGCGACGTGCGCGAGATGCCGTATGGCACACGCTACATGCAGGCGGTGATCGACACCAACTGCGTCGGCGGAGCGCGTGCGACCAGCGCCGACCGGTCAGCAGTGCTGTTTTCGCGCAATCCGATCACGGAGGTGTCGGTCGTGATCGAACGGGACATCGAGGACCTGCTGCGCCGCGCCGATCGCGACGACTATGACCCGTTCCTGCTGCCGGGCGATTCAATCGCCTGTTACGACAGCACCATCACCAACGTGGGCGAGGTTGGCAGGTTGATTGGTATCGTCAGCGTTACAGCGCTCGCGCTTTAGGTCTTTGACCTGCTGCGGTCTGCGCCACCTGTGCTTGCATCATGGGGGTCTGCCTTCATTTGATGCCGCGTGACGTGCCAGACGGCGGGAAGCGCGCCGATCGCCTTTGCCATGCCTTCGGCGTCGCCGGACTTTGCTGCGTTTTCCACTTTAATAAGCTCAGCCCGCAGGTCTACGGCGCCAAGGGTGGCCGCACTACCGGCGATCCGGTGAGCGCGGGCTGCAATTTCAGCTGTTTTAAGACCGGCGTGATCTTTCAGAAAGGCGAGGGTGTCGTCAACTTCAGTCGCGAACCTCACAAGCAGTGGGCGCAACGCGTCGATCCCTATCGTGTCACGCAGATCGTCGAGATAGACGTTGGCGACAGCCTTGGACGTGTTCGCCTCGAAAGAGATGCCTTCGGGCGGGAGTTCGGCGTGGTTCGCAACCACCCGCATAAGCTCATCGCGGGTCAGGGGTTTGGTCACAATATCATTCATGCCGTCCGACAGGAATGCCTCCTGTTCGTCGGGCATGGCATTGGCGGTCAGCGCCACGATTGGGGTCTGTGCACAGGCCCCCAAGCCTGAACGTATCGCGCGTGTAGCATGGCGGCCATCCATCACCGGCATGCTGATATCCATCAGGATCAGGTCGAAATGCTCTGCTGCCGCTAGATCCACAGCAATCTGCCCGTTCTTGGCCTCAGTCACGATATGCCCGGCGTTTACAAGCATTTCCCGGGAAACCAGACGATTGATCTCATTGTCCTCCACTAGCAGAATCCGGCTGACCCGAGTGGCCTCAGTGCCCGCATGCTTTTTGGCGGCGGCTTTTGGTGGATCAATGGGAGCGATAGGAAAACGGATGCAAAAGGTGCTACCCTCGCCAAGAGTGCTGTTTGCTTTGATCGAACCGCCCAATGCGTTGACGAACCGTCTGGCAATACCGAGTCCCAGACCGGTGCCGCCGAAGTCACGATCATAGGAGCTGTTGCTGTCGTGAAATCATCGAAGATCTGGGTCTTGAGGTCCTCATCCATGCCGATCCCGGTGTCGTGTACGTTGATCTGCAAGTCGGGCATGCCGTTCTGCGCCATCACAACCTCCACATCGACCGCCACTCTACCCTCGTGCGTGAATTTCACAGCATTGCCGATGACGTTCATCAAGATGTGCTGGATTCGGCTGCGGTCAGCATAGATCCAGTCGGCGGGTGTGCCGATCCAGCCCCATTCTAGCGTGCTGTCATTGGCTGAGGCCGCACCGCTCTGGTTGTCGACGATGTCCTGAAACAACGTGCTGATGCTCATCGCGGCAGGGCGCAGGCGCAGCTTGCCCGCGTCGTATTTCGTGATGTCTAGAACGTCCGAAATGTGGCTCATCAGCAGCTTTCCGGATGTATCCATGTACTTGATGTAGCGAGATTGCTTGGCGCTCAGCTTGGTGTTGCGCAACAGTGCGAGGTTGCCCAGCATCCCGTTCAGGGGCGTGCGGATTTCGTGGCTCATCGTGGCTAGGAAACTAGTCTTGGCCTTCTCGCCCGCCAGCGCATGGTCGCGCGCGGCCACGAGATCCTGTTCCGCTTTCACGCGGCTCGAGATGTCGCGTAGGAATGCGACGAAAATCTCGCCCTCGTCGGTTTCGGCTGACTGGATCGCAAATTCCACCGGAAAAATATCGCCGTTGGCGCGCTTGGCCTCGAGCTTGATCAGTCCCTTGCCCACTGCGCGCTTTTCGCCGCTGGCTTGCATCCGCGCCATCCCGGTCGCATGGGCTGCGCGGTGATGGTCGGGCACGATCAGCGCCCCAAGGTCAGCGCCGATGGCGTCCTCGGCAGAGTGTCCAAAGATCTGTTCGGCTGCGGCGTTAAAGTCGAGGATAAGGCCTTCGGCATCGCATACCACCACCGCGTCAAGCGCGGTAGTGGTGACCATTTTCATCCGCTTGCTGGCCTGAATCGCCTCGAGCCGTCGACGGATGTTCTGCGCATTGAGATAGGAAAGATACAGCGTCAGCAGCACCAACGCCACGAGAAGCACAGTGACCACCACCGCCATCTGCGTCAGGGTGCCGGCAACATCAGTGCGGCGACGGTCGGAATTCTTGGCAAAGTAATTCAACCCGGAAATTGCCAGCAGGCGCACATTTTCGCGAACATTTTGCGCCTGCTCCAAGAGGTCCGGCAGCGCCGATGTCAGTTCGGCGTCGGGCGCGTCGATTGCATCTACAGACTTATCCAGGAAAGTTTTGACGATCCGCAGGTTACGCGAAAATTCAGGTACAAATCGCAGGGAAACATAGATCGACGATTCTCTGAGAGTCGTCACCCGGCTGTAGAAGATGTCAAATTCCTGCCGCAGGATCTGGAGGTCCGGTTCGGGGACACGTACAAGCTGGGCGAGTTGCAACTCGAATTCGAGAAACTCCACCTCCGTCTGTGACAAGTTCCATTGCACGTTGTCCGACCGGGCCGAATGCAGCAGCCGCAGGTCTTGCACGACTGCGACCGACATGTCGATCATGACCGCCACACCGATCCCGCCCAGTAGCAGTGTGAGCAGCAATCGCAGGGGAGAAGCTTTCAGGTACCGCATGGCAGACCAATCTGGTTGGGACGGGCCAACCGCACTGGCACCGGATGCGCCGCTTTCTAGTTCACCACCTCGATACGGTCGAGTTGCCAGATGCTACGCGAGTAAATCACCTCTGAGCGGTAATTGGAATTGGCGTCGTAAGGATAGATGACCCAGAGCGGGCCCTTTTCGCGCAGCGAAATTGTTTCGCCATCAATCCTGTAGGCCAGAATGGGACCGCCCTCGACCGCGTCCGACACTGGGATATTGACGGCATAGTCGTTGACTGCGGTTGCGCGCAGCGTCTCTCCCTCAATTCCGAGATGGTCGACAAGGGCCACCAGTGACACACCGGTGAAGCTGTTTTGTTCATTGGTCCAGATAGTAGTTGTCTTGAAGGTTGTCGCATCCAACGCTTCTAGCATTTCGAGATCGAACTGTGCAGTTGCGCCGACATTCGTGGTATCGAGCTGGCCGGACACGGTGAGGATAACCTCGCCTTTGGGCACGGAAAGGTCTTCTGCCAAAGCAGGAAAGGCGATTAAAGCGACAAGTGCGGTGGCATGGAACAGCGCGTGGTGCATGGGGATCTCCTCAATATATTCGTAGTTCTTAACATGAAACGCAGCTGTTGCGTGTCGGGCCATACGGATGTAAACCTATCCATTCGGATAGGACGCCTCATTAGACGGCTCGCCGCTGCTGGGCCATTTGGTTTCCGGTCAAAGGTAATAAAGGCTTGCTCCAGCTCAGGGCGGTCCAACGCGAAGGCCGTCGTTGCCTGCACTAACCCCAACACTGATCCGAAATCAAACCGATCGCCCTCGAACCGCTCGCCGGTTACGCCGATCTGGCGCACATCCGCGTTAATCGCATTCGTGAGCGATAGCTCTTCGCCCGCGCCTGAGCCTGAGCCTGAGCCTAAATTGGCCAGACTAGCAAAAATTGACTGCTCTAGAATTTAACGCCCAACCACACCGCTGGTCGACGGCACCAGCACCAGCGAGGGATTTTCCAACAGCGCCGGGCCAGCGCCAGCCGACCACTTTCGCGCGCTACGTCGAGAATGCCCTGAGGCGATGGATCCGCCCGCGGCGCATCCATCGTCACAACTATTTGGCCCCATGTTTTGGCCTCATGTCTTGGCATACGCCGCGACCATCTGGCTGCGCGGCAGGGCTCTGTTGCACAAATCCCATGAGGGATTCATCTCGTGAATCCAGCATGGTAGATGGGATGCATGATCAGACCTACACCCCGAACCTACAAGACCAAGAACTGGCCAGCCTACAATGAAGCG
>Ga0307978_1003962_pt1 | contig 9992 bp, 7 predicted proteins | sample OrgLakmetage1056_FD_203151 | JGI IMG/M metagenome (GOLD analysis project Ga0307978, IMG submission 203151) | Saline water microbial communities from Organic Lake, Antarctica - #1056 | ecosystem: Environmental > Aquatic > Non-marine Saline and Alkaline > Saline | place: Antarctica: Organic Lake...
AGTTGGCACTATAAAACTACGATTAGAGAAATCCGCAAAGAAAGACAAACCAGGGCCCTGCGTCGTCTCCGTGCACATTCAAAAGCAAGACATTGCCAATCGTGTCAAGGAAGCCCATAGCAAAACCCTGCGTTGACACGAGCGCGGCTAGGGCACCAACAACGGTCGCGAAGGGAATCAGTGCAGTGGAAACGGAAGTTAAGGCTAAGCTAACACTGATGATCCCGTTTCCTCGCTCAGGGTACCAGTCGAGCAGGACGCCGCCAACCACTGATCCTAGTAAGTAGCCGCAAGACCTAGCCGTGAAGACGTAACTTAAGGTCTCCGCCGATGCACCTGTTTGCCTTTCAAGTCCAAGCAGCGATGGCCCCAACGATGCAATCAGCAAACCAAGAGACAAGAAGCCAAATATAATGATGCCTGTCGCAACATGCCTGTAATCAAGGCCCATTTGAAGCTGCAAAGCAACGTGATGCTGGCTAGTCGTCATTGAGTCATTTAATCAAAACCCGTGCGACTAGCTATTGGTTGATGACTAGATTTAATAGGCCTACAGTCTTTTACTGCTAGGCGAATGCAATTAGTTACTACGTGGCGCGGATCTAGTCAGACTGGCGAGCCCCGGGCTAGCTCTTTGAGCTCAATGCTTGATTCAAGCATGGTTCAATTGTTCACGAGGAATTGCTGCTCGACGACGACACGACGACTGCTTGCTTGCTTGCGTGCTTGCTGCTTGCTTGCTTATTGCTTACGTGCTTGACAACTGCTTGTTCTGCGTGCTCCTATCTCAATTTGTACATTATATAAGTAAACCATTTGGTTTCATTGTCCATCGCTGGCCTACTTGTATCTCATATTTGCATTTGATTCCGATTTTAATTCATGCGAGTGCGAGTGCGCGTCTAGCGTCTCGTCTTGGCTAGGACTATGGACTATAAGTTTCTATTAGTGAATAGGTAGTTCAAAGCCGGATTATCTCTGCTAGCAACCTGATCTCGCGTCGGGGGAATTGGAAGACGGAAGTTTCCTTCTTTGGAGGAAGTTTTTTCTGTTCTCTTTTAGCACTAGTAATTATATTTCCAACGAACGATTCAATGAGCACACTTCAAGGCAAATACCTGGTATCTGTGGTGTCTGCTGCCGCCGCTGCTGCGGCTGCCGCAGCACGAGTCACTCGCTTGTTGGTGAGTGTAAGAGCAGCGGGAGAGTGCAAGAGCTGACTGGCTTCGCGTGATTTACTCATTTTGGGCGCACTTCGGCGTTGCATTTCCGACTCAAATGCCCCCAACGCAGAGCTAATAGAACACCGAGATCTCGAGGAAGATCGAGCATTCTCGAACAACGCAGTATCATCACCGAGTCTAGAGTCATAAAGGGCACGGGCGAGGCAGACTGCATCGAGAAGTGCTTGGTTTGCGCCTTGGCCTTTGAAAGGTGCCATTGGGTGAGCTGCATCTCCAATGAGAGTTGAAATGCTCAATACTCGTGCCGCTGGAGATGGAGAATCCTTAGCACCACCGTTTGCCTCTTCCGTTGATGCTTCTGAATAAGCATCATGACGCCATTCTGGGCGGGCGCTCGGCCGCAGTAGTTCAGGTGGGCTCCAAGGTGTCTGGCGGTCGTAGATGGGATATCCAGTCACAAGTTCAGACTGCGTGCTATGTATCAGCTCTGCTACGCCAGGAGCTTGCCATGCACCACATCGTGCCTTCGCAGCAGCCAGCAACCCACTCGGACCCTCAGCAGCGAGCTTTCGCGCGGCAGCTTCGTCTGGCTCCGGAAATGAGAGCTGCCACATGTCAAGGTCGAGCTCACTTGATTGCGGCAGACTTTTGCTCCGGCTGTACGGCATGTAGTACACACGATTTTCCCCATCGACCGCTTCGTTGACAGATGGCGGTGGTAAGGACGTTGAAACTTCCTCTGTAAGACTACCGGCTTTAAGATGTGCTTCATCGTCTCGTGACAACGCTGGAGCAATGCCGAGAACGACAACCATCCCCAAGTATTCAAGGCCCGCATTTGAATTCATATCAATTGGAAACGACGACGAGGTGACATTCATTTCTGCAATTACAGGCAGATTATCTAGAAGACTTCGTATGCTCGAGCGTATACCGTCGGCGCCGACCAAAGCAGACACCTCTAAGAAGCTTCCGTTCAACTTACCGTTGAGGTGCAAGCGTAAACATTCTGCGCCCGGTTCGGCGGGAGATTGTTCGACAAGATTGACACTTTCAACGACGGTGTTCCATTCGACAGTGCCAGGTGCCAAGTGTTCGAGCAAAATTTGCCGAAGATTTTGCCTCGACAGAATCAAATTTTGCAGGTGCGCTGCGCGGGCAGTGCCGTTGCGTGGAGTACCGCCTCCGTGGGTTCCTAAAAGTTGCCCATCTGAGCGGTAGCTCTTGTGCAAAAGAGCTGCTTCACTTGTTGTGCCCTCAACAGGTTCGCTTAAAGCACTGGCAGCGCGGCATGCGTCTAAAATACCGAGAGCTCGTGCTGCTTTGGCACCTTGCTGTAAAGTCAAGCCATAGCCCTGAGCCCGCTGGTCGGCACGAGCATCTTTCTCAAGCACCGCGCACGAGATACCGCGTTGTTGTAGTGCTAATGCAAGAGCTAAGCCACCAAGCCCACCGCCTACTATTGCAACTGCGCATTTGCGGTTGCCAGGTTTGTCGGTACTCACTGCATCGCTAGAGGCCACGGGGGATGCCGCCGAATCTGAGCTATCAGGAGTACGGACTAGCCCGCATCCTTCACATGCAGGACACGGCACACGAGGTGCTCTTTGGAAGTGGTGCATTGGGTCGAGTTGAGAGCGCAACAATCCATCATATTTCTCTGGGGTATTCTCCAGGAATCTGCGCGGGCGGTTCTTTTTCTTTGCTTTGACTTCTCCGAGGCCTTGGCATCGGCTGCAAGCTGAATGTTTTAATCCTATGCTTTGATGGTACGATGACGAGTGCAGGAGCGTAGAAAGTACCTGTCTTTGGAACCGAATTGCCGTCGGTAAAGCGTGAGTCAAGGCCATCATCGTTGTCACGACAGTTAGGATGAAGCTTGGTCGCAAGCCCATTGCATGTAACTATATTAGACTACACGCAGCACCAGATAAAGCTAGAAGATTGACCCCAGGACGAAACGGCATTCACCATCGTGCCAATGCTTTGATGAATTCTTCAACGATACTGAAGTAGATTTGGCACAACTGCAACGCTATTGATTGCACGAAGGAATCAATAGACGATTGTGATGCGTACGGGCACTTTGACTGAGCTTTACAGAATTTCTGATTTTGGCATGCATATAGACACAGTGAATTAATTGTTGTTTAGAGCCTAGCTAGCTAGAGGCTTACTCTAGTTTACTAGCTAGCTAGCTAGCTAGCTAGCTAGAGGATGAGCATAGCAGAGACCAGAGACCGAGAGAGGGCAAGGAGGCAGGGCGGTCTGCCGGACCGCCGACCTCCAATCTTTCCTTTTTCGGAAACCCTCTCGAAGAGCGAATTTCTAAATTCTGTACAGTATGCAAGCACTTTCGCTTGAAGTACTCGCGTGGCTACCCGAACATGTTCGGCAAATTCCGGGAATGGAAAGACGCTCGAAGGAGGCTTCGGGTCAAGTCATATCGATGAGACCGTTTCTGGACCTTAAATTTTTTGGGACGTGAACAGCTGGAAGAAACAGCCAGCAAAATTGCCAGGCGGATCCTCGGTCTCGCCGTCAACGACATCACCAGAAGGAGATCTTTTTCAGAGTTGAGAAGCACACAACTGCTCGGCATCGAATCAGGTCAGCGAAAGAAGGGCTGAATTCGTGATGCCATGAAGACTCACATCTTATCTAAGCAATATTTTTTTGTATTCCTCTTTTAATTATCTCCCGAGAGTTTTGAATTAGATGGCTTCGTACCACCTGCACCTGCTTATCTGCTTCTTTCCTTGATTGACAACTCAAGCTTTGACAATCATTTGAAGGCACACATTGTGCTCATCTCTTCCGCCGTACCCTGGTATCTTTCAGAAGGCTAGCTAGTCGCGCATTTACTCAAGTGGCAAATCCAGATACCATGGTTTTGTCTTTCCTTTGGGAGAACGCGGGCTCCGCCATTCAGACAGCGATTTTCCTGTGGGCTGCCCACTCCTTGTGGACGTTCTTCATGACCTCGGACGATGGCAGCATGGACAAAGCCACAGAAGCATACCTTCAAGCTAAGAACACGGTGAGTGTATATGATCCCTTCCAGTATTCTCATGGTGAGGTTATTTCTTGACCTATACCTATCAACAGACAACTCGAGCACACTTCAGGATTATATGTTCATACAAAGCACTCCTTCTCCCGCTGCCATTTTTTTTAATTGCAAAGGTGCCTGAAGGCCAATGCACCAACATGGTGAACGCTTTGGAAACAGCACCGTTCACCGAGGACGAATCTACATGTGCGGAGCAAATGCGCGCCATCGTGCTCGAAAACCACATCCCGTACAAGAGCCTGATCGACTCCCCCGAAACCCTGCTGCGGGTCTCCGCGGGCCACATCGAGAACGGCGCCCTCTGGACCCGCTTCACGGTGCAGTACAACTTGTACGCGGGCTCGGTGGTGGCCCTGGGCAGCGACGCGCAGCGGCAGCAGCTGGTGGAGAGCCAGGGCGACGGGGTGCTCGGGTGCTTCGCCTTCACGGAAAAAGGTGCCGGCGTGCTGTCTGGCGCCGGCGTAGAGACTACCGCCACGTTTGACCCCAAAACGGATGAGGTAGGTGCTTTATTTTAGGAAGTGCGTCTTGTTTTAACTGGAGTTTGAAGCAGGGTGCCTATCATTGATTCGTTGGCCCATCCTCATGTCTTATGAATTGCGTTTCGGCTCCTTACGTTCGCACCATCTCTTGCTCCTTCACGTTTCCTTCGTAGTTTGTGATCAACTCTCCAACGCCATCGTCCGTCAAGAACTGGATTAGCCAGGTGCGTACACGTGAAAAGTTGTCTGCGAAAGTGACTTTCTTCGAGGAGCCCGTTTCGTTTGTGTTTCTTCTCATTTTGTGTATGCGCCTAACGACGTCGCGGTATTTCATGCTGTATTGATGCATTTGAACTTCGAATCTCCTTGCCTCGTACACTTGTTTTCCCATTCTACTGTCTACAGGGCCTTTATGCTGAAGCAGCTGTCATCCTCGCCGACCTCATTGTGCGTTGAGTAATTAGGATCATCTTTCCTCTTGAGGCTTGCCAAGATTACTGCCCTGGATGTATTTGAAAGAGATTGACAGGGAGTTTAAAAAGCAAATCTTCGCTCTATTGTCTGCTCATTTTTCTCCTCGTATGTTTATTTCTGTCGATAACTCTGCTCATATGTCCTCGAATTAATCATCAACACTTGGCACTTTTACTCCAGATTGACGGCGAGTCCAAGGGACCGCACTTGTTCTGGTCGCGGATTGCTGAGCGTCCCAAGGGTCTTTTTGGCAAAGGCTCGGGCGCGAGGCCTGTGCTTCTTCCGGGAGTCTCCATGGACTCGCTGCCTTCCAAGACTGCTCTGAAGGGCCTTGACAACGCTTCGGTATGTCTTTTTTTGTCTGAGCACATTTGGCTATTTGGCTAGCTAGTAGACAGCATTTCTTCTTGTGCGTAGAAGTATAGAAGGTAAAGGTAATGAATCTCCAAGTCGACTTCGTTAAACTATAACGTAGAGTGGCTATCCTTGCCAGTCATCATGCTCTCTCACTCTCCTTCTCCTCTGCCCGTATTTCAGGTCACCTTTGCCAACTTCCGCGTGCCTCGCTCCGCGCTCCTCGACCGCTTTTGCTCGTTTGCGCCTTCGGAAGGAGAGGCCACTGCGGCCAAGGCCAATAACGAGGAGAAAGCTGCTCCTAAGGGCATGGTCTACGCGACCAGGCTTCCGAAAGGCGTCTCGCGCATGCTCGACTTGCTCATCTTTCGCCTCTTGACGGGGCGCATCGTGCTGTCGGAAGCCACCACTTCCATGGTGCTCGGCCGCCTGCGCCGCAACTGGGCTTACTGCCAAAACCGCGAGCTGTGGAAAGGCCGCAAGCCTGAAGGGCCCAAAATGGCGACGATGCCGCTGACGTCCGCCTGTTTCCGGGACTACGGCCGCTCCCTCGCCATTGTGGCCGCTTTCGTGGCAGAAACTCGCGAGGTGGTGGCGGACTCGATTCGCCGCGACCAGTTTACGTACGACACGGTAGAGGCCACCTGCATGTGCAAGTTTTTGGGCACGGGCTTTGGAGTCGACGCGTCGTCCGCGGTGCGGAAGATCATGGGCGCGCGCGCGCTGCAAGCAGAGTCCGGCCTGGGCGCCGAGTCTTTCTTGCCCAACGCCACCTCGGCCGCGGAGGGGGACAACACCATCATGGAGCTCAAGATCGTGCAAGACGCGTTCCGCGGGCGCACCTCGAAGATTCCTTTCGAGCTCATGTGGCGCACGGTGGGGTGCGCCAGTGGCCGCAAAGCCAGTGCAGCCTACATGTGCCGCTTGGTGAAGGCCATTTGGCTCGGCAAGCAAGCCCTGAAAGATGGGCAGCTGTTGAAGGACTTGGCCTGGGCGCGCGCGCACTTGCGGGTCATTGACGTGTGGCTGCAAGTCAACAAGAAGGATCCAAGCAAGCAAGCGTGGATCGATTCTTATGGGAAAGTGCTGGTTCAATTTCCAGCGCCGCTTCAGTGCTAGGTTAAGGTTAAGAAAAAAAGGGATAAAAGAGGTTTCTTATCGCATGGTGGAAATGAGCTTTTTTTTTCTATTTATTCGCACTGGCGCAATGGCGGGCTCCCTTCAAATTAATTCCTTGAGAATTTTGACGTGAATACGCCAAGTCAAATTTGGATTGAGATTGAGGAACTGGCAGCAACGAGCTGCGAGATAGAACTTTGAACTAGATCTCCTATTTTTAAAATAAAAAATCAGTAGTCTTAGTCGGCATGAATAGCGAAATTATTTATGATGAACTTCTATTGAGCTACAGTCTACTGTTGATTCATTTCAATTTCGGTTCTATCCTGACTAATAATCGAAACGGCCTAATATACAAAGCAGCCGGATTTCCGGGGGAATTGAGAGCAAGGAACCAATATCCACTAAAGCAGTTCTACAATCCAAATCACAAGCCAGGCCAACGCGCTTGTGCTTGTATCATAAGCAATCTCTCAGAGCTAAAAAGCCGAAAAATCGACCAAGCCCATACATAGGAATGCAAAGCCCATAGGAAATTCAGGGCCGAAGCAAGCTCGAGCCTTCCAGTGAGCCACTAACACTCATAAGCGGGCTGTTACCTTCATCATGGCCTTCTTCTTGGTTGTTGGCTGCTGCCATGTCTTGCTGGCCCTGGGCGTTGGAGCGAGCACTTAAGCGCCGGGACAGAGCGCGCGAACCTTCTCCCCCTACTAGGGAACTTTGTTGCAGCTTGGTTTCTCGCGCCATCGCTGCGATCAAGTCCCGCTTGAAGGACTCAGTGATCGGCACTGGCCGGTGGAGCCGCCTCGACTTAGGCACGGATGTTGCGAACCCTGACTCCGCCGCAAAGGAGCTGCCTCCTGCGCTCAAGCCCAATCCCGTAGTGGCCGCGCGGTTTGCTGCAGAGGGCACCGACGACAAGGAAACCTGCGAAGAAAGAACCCCCGCGCGAGATAGTTCAAGCATGTGGCGGCGTTCCGCGCGAGTCAAATGCTTGAGCTCAGCTTCAGTGGCGCCCACTGTAACAGGCATGTTCACGCACTTCAAGAGGCCGCCAAACGGGGCGCTCTTGTTGTCGTCATTGGTACTTGGGCGGTAATGCAAGGAGCTGTGGTGGAAAACCAAGCCCGGTGGAAGGCCCTTGGGGGGTGGCACCGGGCCTTGTTTCGGAGAACCATGTTCTTGGCTTCCAAAAGCCTTGCTCGGGCTCAACCTACCGTTGACGTTGCCTCGTCCTTCGCTAGCATCGTCGTTCATGCCTCGAAAGCTCATCCCAGGTGAATAATCTGCCAAGGAGACATTGAGGTCGTTGCCCAAAGTGTCAAAACTGCGCAGCGTGTCCGGGCTTCTTGCGCTCCGCGCATTAGGGCTACTGTCACCAACGCCGACAACACCACCACCACTGCCATCATTACCACCATCACGGCTGCCAGCTTGCTTCCTTCTGCTGTCGCCGCCCTCCGGCTCTCCTCCGCCACTGCGGCTGCGCAAGGTGCGGGCACCGTTGGTAGGCGTCGACAGGGCGCTCCGCGCTTTCATGCGTATCGCAGCCTCGTGCAGGGCACAATCGGCCCAGCCGCGGTCGTCGCCGTCCATGGTTGCTTGGTACGCCGCAGAGGCGTGGAACACGGGAAACCGCCCCGATTGAACCACGTGCCTCTGGTACACTGGCCCCAAATGCTCGCCGGCTGGGCGAGCGGCGTTGCTCCCAAAAGGGCTAATCGGCCGCGCGTCTTCCTCAACAAGCCCACCGCCGCCCCCACCGTACAAGGTTCCTCGAGGCTGCTGCTCGTTGGGAGCAATGCTTTTCTTGTCGCCTTTGATGCCAGGACGGGTGCCAACACCATCTGCGCTGCCGCTGCGGCTGCGGCTGCCACCACCACCACTGCCTCGAGAATAGTTTCGACTTGCCGGGCGGCTGCTGCGTAAAGGTGGCAGCGTTTTCATCAACTCTGCTGCTGGGTCCACCAAGGCACTGCTCGCTGTAGTGCTGCCTTCTTCTTCGTCATCGTCGTTGACCAGTGGGCTCAACGCAGAAGCCATGGAGAGCGCAGATGCGTTGTCGTCTTGGTCGTTGGTGGTGATGTCATGTGGGTGAAGCGGAGGCCAAGGCCCCAGCGGTGGCGCCCTTTCTTGCTGCTGAGGCACATGTATGGCAGCGACAGCGCTAACAGGCTGCCCACTCCCGCTTCCCGCTGACGCTGCTGTGGCTCCTGCGTCGATTGCGACCGATGACGAGGATAACGACTGAATCGAAGCGTCGCCATCACTCGGAGCGGTTGCTAGCGGCACTTCGAGCAATGGCGGAGCTCGTTCAGGCGTCGCGCTTCTCCGCGAGTCCGGCGAAAGGGACACGGGTGGTGGCACCGGCTGTGATCGACTGCCTCGCCATTCACTGCCTGGAGTGCCAGGCCTGGAATCGAGGAGCGGCAAGGGCTCGTCATCCAATCGTGCCGGTAAAGCAACGCTGCCTGCGCTGTTGATGGCACTCGCTGAAGCTGCTGAAGTCTGTGAATGACCAGTGGTGGAACTGGTAGCAGAAGCGTATATTTCTTTGTTAGGCTTTGCAGAAGAGTTCATACTTGGCAATGCACTGCCATCGCCACGAGTACTCTCTCCTTCTTCAGCACCGGTCAGAGACTCGACCATGCCACTGACGCTCATGCTCCTGCTGCCTTCCACATAAGGCTCGCTTTCGGTGCTACCACCATCGCTAATGTTGTGGGCATTACCATCCTGCGCGCGCGCTGGGTGGGGTTTGAATTGCCATCTCGCGCAGGCCGCCAGCTCCTCTGCGATTGGATCCTTGAAGGGCAGCGCCACCGGTAAGGCACCGGGCTCAATGGCAGCACGATGCTTGGCCAAGGCCATCATGACTTCGTAGTGTGAGGCTGCAGGCCGCTCTTCGTCGTCTTTGCGCGAGACTGCCCCTTCTTTTGCACCAACATCACTTGCCCCGGTTTTCTTGCTTGCTTCCAGCTCCATTTCTTCGCTTTCTCCCTCCTGTTGGGGGTCAACACCACAACCAGTAAACAGGAGGCCAATAGTGGTGCCGTCGCCACGGAAGCCGCGCGGAGGCGACACGCCTGGCACGTCCAAATACCCATGTGGCTTGGTGCGTAAACCCATGGACCCTAAGCGCGCCTCGTGAGCGGCAGTCACTACCATAGCGTCCTGGCCGGGTCGGGGAAAGGGCACGGCAGGCACGGCGCGTTGTTCTTCGGCCTCGGCCCGGGCCACACGGGCTGCCAGCGCTTGCCGAGCTCCGCCGCGCAATTCATCCACTGGGCTCGGCGCCGTCGTCCG
>Ga0307978_1003963_pt1 | contig 9991 bp, 10 predicted proteins | sample OrgLakmetage1056_FD_203151 | JGI IMG/M metagenome (GOLD analysis project Ga0307978, IMG submission 203151) | Saline water microbial communities from Organic Lake, Antarctica - #1056 | ecosystem: Environmental > Aquatic > Non-marine Saline and Alkaline > Saline | place: Antarctica: Organic Lake...
TCCGTGGGCTCGCCCAATCTGACCTTGTCTTTCACCCAATACATGAGTGAGGTGAGCCTCTTCTGTTGCACCCTTGTGACTGTAAATCTTGTCGCTGTAGGTCTCTTGGCATAAGCGCTACATGCCACCTGAATGCCCTCGGCATCCTCATCGTTGAGGTGACCGATCCCTTCTGGTTCGGTCAACATGTCGTCACGTATCGCGTTTGTTGCTTGAGCAGTGGTAATGCCGATCAATCCGAGGATCTCGATCGTCGTCAAAGTTGCTGCTACGGCTGCTGCCATCGTTTCTGTAGCTCTTGAAGCTGGTTAAAATCTAGGTCTGATAAACCGTGTTAATACTACCGATGAACGTATCGAGGTAAGCTGTAGTAACTGCAATACTAAACTAAGCTATTCTATTGTTTAGACATTCATAAGTGAGAGTTTCACCAGTTGAAGTTTTCGGGTAAAACTCATCCAGGATACATGGGTGGCTCCGGAGCATCTTGACTGTATCTCTGATTTGCATACGGTCATTGCTGCGCGCATCGTCACGAAACGTAAGACGCACGGGCTGACCTCAGTTGGCGCTGACTCCGTGGACAACGGGATTAATTCGGTGACTGTTCATTCTTTTTTATTAATCCCATCATAAGAACAGTTTGATTGACTTTTCTTATAGATAGACTACCGAGGGTCCTGACACACTACAGCCGAGAATTGAAGGTTCGAGGCGTGATCAGATTCTCCATAGAATCAACACTAGGACCCAATGCACCATTGCTCCCCTTGTGTTGCAATTGTACCCATGCAATGAACCCAATGCACCCCTTAGTGCATCACCTGCTTTGACAGTTGGTTCTTCTTATGGTGGGCAACCAAGAACTTTGTGAGAAGATCCGAATGATTTGTCTCACGGGGCGGCTCCTTCGTAACACGAACAATGGTGCCAGCAGCAACGCAGGAACGGACAGTGTACCTTGTGATAGTTCACAGAATTGAGCTTCTTCTTGAGTGTAGACAAGGGCAAAGTAGAATTCAACAGGACACTCTGTGTATCACAGAAAAGATTTGCCGGATCGTCCAGCGCAACGCCGAACATGCGCAGCTTGTAGCCTAACGCTTCAACCATCTTGACAGGGACACGTAGAGCAGCCAGAAACTTGCTCTGACCCAAACGTGGAGGTTTCGAGAGTTGCCTGGCGCTTCAACAGCCACATGATAGGCAAACCGCTCATAAAGATGCTGAGAATCCCAGTGACAGACTTCTGCGTCACCATATCTGCTACGAAAGACGCATCAGCAAATACTGTGATCTGCACCGACTCCCCAAGAGGACAAGGCATATCATCAGGAATAGCTTCCACTGAACCCAGATAGTAACAAGTCCAGCTGTACTCAGGAAAGTCAAACTGATCCATGGTACGCTTGCAACAATCCATCACCAAATTGCTCTTGATATGGCCCTTTAGCCACATGAAGATCCTTAAATTAGCTAAACTGCGCAAGTGGCCAGTCCTTGGAATACAGTTGAACTGTGCCATAATGCTGACCTCAACCGCGATGTCAATACTACCCAATTTGACAACCCAATGCACTATACCAATCAAACTCTGGTAATTGCTGGCCTTGTTGTCGTCGTCCATTTCATCAGTTTCGTCCAACTCTGGACCATAACCAGATTCCACAGGCGTCTTCACGCCTCTGCACTGCCTTGCCAAAGTTGAAGGAGTCACCCTGTTGATCCTCAACAGTCTGAATAGTGAGCTTCAGATACTGCTCCACTGACATCAACCAAAACTTGTGATCTGCCGTCAGCTCCCCTGATTCCATGTTCAGCCATTTCAGCACCCAAATGCAAGTTGGTTGCCGACGTCGTTGCATCGGTAAGCCAAGTTGCTCAAGGCTTAATTAAGGAGCCCAACAGAATCTACAGAGAGGCAAATAAAGCCGAGGGATCTGCTTACTATTGCACTGGCCTGGTTTGAATCAAAGCCCGACGCTGCAATGTACTTAGGTGTGCCTGTAGGAAGGGATCGAGTTGTGCATTGCTTTTACGGAAGGCTGCGTTTTTCGCTATTGGCGACCAACTGGATCCAGGTTGATGGAGACAAACACCCCAGCAAGCACTATGAGTCCTCAAAGGGGATTTGTTTTGGGGGCATTGGGTTGTTGTTCAAAAAGGCAGAATCGTTCTACGACTACAGCAGCCGATATTAATTAAATACTCTATAGCTGTTTTCAATCTGCCGCAATTTCAAATCGTTGAAAGAGTACCCTCACCCGTTTTTCTCCATCTCCTTGACCAGTCTTTATATGTCTCTTGGGTGGATTCTGGTGTATGCAGACCGAGGTCTACTAGAACAGTGGACAGCTTCCGAGTTCTGGTGCGTAGAGCAAACACAACATCTTTTGTGGACAAACGTGACAAACGCACGTTCAAGAATCATAGTATAGCAACGCTTCAGGCACGGTCGTGTATGTTGACACATCCTTATGGTGGCCCACCACAAGATGGCGAGAAATGTGTACGTCGGGTAGATTCTCTGTTGTTTTGAATGTACTCGCAAATCTCCTCTGGTATAAGTTCCATGAGGGCACAAGGAAAGAAGGGAACTTTGATACTTATTTCTTGTGCTGAACTTTCAGCATTGAGAATCCACACTCCATTGGGAGTGATGTCTTTCTTGTTTTCAGTAGGAATCACCGGCGTCAAGAGCCCCTCTTTGAAGTAAGTGTAATTAACTGTCAGTTTGGACACACCAATTGAACACAGAGTAGACAAACTCTTGCTTGGCTTTGTACAGCTGCTTCTCTTCTTCAGTTGCTGGAGTGTATTGGGTGTCAAATACATCACTGACGTCGTGAGCACGAGACTGAGAAATGACAGAGTGGTTCCAGTTTTTGAAATGCTTGTCATCATTCAGGACCGGGTACGCGTTGGTGTCGCGACAAATGCCTCGCATGAAATCAGAAACACAATAAGCTGCAGCCATAATGGAAGGGTAGTGCCAGCAGAGATACGGTAGGTGTCAAAATCCTGTTGCGTGAGGTTGTTCCAGTCACTCAGGTTGAGTTGTTCATCCTCAGAGTTGGCAAACTTCAGTCAAATCCAACATTGGAATAGACAAATGATATTGTGATCGTTGATGTTGATAATGACGGCTGCTGGTCACGCGGTACTCCCATCCTCTGCACGAGGGAGGTAGTTGAGCAACTTAATCTGCTCATGCGATAAACATTCACTAGATTGTGAACATTCACTATGCCCGCGCGCTCAAATGTCAAACCAAGTGACAAGAACCCTTCTTCCAGGCCAAAGATTTCAGGTTTGATCCTATGATTGAGGATAGAAGCAGCTTGACTGCCGCTGTAGAAGGCGGGTACCAATGGTAAATATGCGATTGCCCAAAACTCAGAAAGCGAGCATTGTTGCTTTCACTGACATGGAATCTGATTCTTGACCTTGACCTTGTATCGTAGTATGTGTTGTTGACTTAATAAGACGATGTTAAGGGTCTGTCCAATTTAGGCACCTGGGCCCTCCGACACGCACGCTGAACGCTGTGCTACTGTCAATAAGTAATTAGATAGGATTTCTAACCCGCGCTGTAATAATTTAGGTGTTGTGGCACAGCAACCTTCCATTGGTGTGGCTTAGGTAACCAAGCTGAAGAAGGTAATGAAGTGTACTGGTGAGCTTTGGCTTTGTCTACCTTACTGCTTCTGGATAAAAATACGCGGTCCTTTCTTTTTGCTAAATTTTTGTCATCGAAGAATGTCTCGCCAACAAGAACGCTGCAGGAGTGAGCGGTTGTTGGCCAACCAACGGCTTATGCATTTCTTGTTGTGGCCCGGTTAACAACTCTAGGAGTTGCCTCTGACAACACAACAAGAGCTTTGATGAGTACGTCGACGAGTGACACGAATGTCAAAAATAAAATGACGAGGAATGTTTTGAGTCAAAAAAGACTGTTAATCTGACAGAATTATAGACAGAAATTGTGTTGATGTTACACTGGGTGTTGTACAACAAGTCAATACAACACACAAATAGCGGTCAGATGGAGGAGCAACAAGAGATTAATGTCACAGGGAGCATCGGGAGTAGACGACCACGAGCAAGATCACCCCAAGCCAGACCCAAGAAGTCAATGCAAAAGTACCTTTTAACTTCCCAAACAGGAAGGTAGTTGGTCTGGTGACTGACTGGTGGAATGTGAGCTCTTGAGACACTGCGTTGAAAATGCAGGTGGAAGCGAACAAACACAATCAAACAAGCGGTCAGCGGTAGTTGAAGCGACGACGTATTCTACAACAATGAGGAAAATTGGTGGTACGAGGTGAGAAGGCAGAAGGCTTTGATAGATGGTTTCCCCACATTGAATTGTCTTCAGAGACTTGGTGGTGGTGAGACTGGCGCACTAGGCGGTTGTGATACCGGGGAAAGGGAGTTTGTCGCCACCAACAGTGACGCGGACGCGGTTTTTCTCTTCTTTCGTACGGCGGATCGTGGACACGAGGCGGCCGTAGGTGACAACACGGTCAGGTGGGACGCCGGCGCGAGGAATAAAAAAATAGTGTTTGTTCCAGTGGGCATGCGTGCGCCACTGCCTTGGGCCAGGCGGCCGAGATCATTGGCGAGGGGCTGGGTCCAGATCTCTTTGTCGGGTCCGCGGCTGAGGTGGCGATATTCCAAGGACTGACCAGTGGCTTTGTTGATGACAACGTTAGCAGTGCACGCAGGCTTGCCAGCAACCAGGTGAGCAGTGGTGTCAACGTAGCGGGTGCGAAGTTGATAACCGGAGGGCATGGTGGTGACCGGGTGGATGTTAGCACCCTCGGAGAAAAGGCAGGGACAGACATCCGCGGAGATGGGACTGGGGCGGTCACCCTCGGACAAGATGGGACGGGGACAGTCACCCTCGGCGAAACAGGGACAAGCGCTGAGGGGGTGGCATAAACGGTCGCGTTATCAAAGATGCGGGACACTTGTTTGATGGCCTGTAGTTGGGCGTCGCCAAGGTGCGAGAAAGGGAAGGCTGGTAGCGGGTTGGAAAGGGCATCGGCAAGAGCGCGGGCGGCTTCGGTAGCAGCGTCGGCAGAAGATGTTTTGGGGACAGGGCAATTGTGGGGGAAAAAATCAACGGTGTGTGCTGTCCGTTCGGCGCGGGTCTTGGGGATGTACACTTTGAAGCACCGGTGGTGTTCGGGGGCGCTTCCGATGTACCAGCCATCAACGCCGTGGGCTGCCCAGGTGCGTCGCTTCTCCAGATTCTCATAGAGAAGAACTCGTGTGCCGGGCGGCGCAAGAGGAGTCTGATTGAAGCCAAAGGCGCCGTTGAGTTGTGCTTCGGCGGAGAGGCGCAACTTGATGCGCGAGAAACGGAGAAGATTTAAATGTCAAGGTGGCCTGTGGGAAGAGGCGATCCCAGAGGTGCATGGGAAAACTGGGATCATAGCTGCTGAGACCGGCAATGAGGTGATCTTTGTAGATGCCGATAGCTTTCTCTGCTGCAATGGTATGGTGGAGATAGGGAGGGACCAGTTGGAACTTGATGTTGTTGGAAGACATGAATGTTTTTAGTGCGGCATGACACTCATTGTCTAAAACCTGGAAGTTTGGTTTGAGGCCACATGCAGAGAGGTAACTGTGGAGTTTTGGGTATGCGCGCACAAGTTCTGATTCACTGCGGGACTTAATGGGCTCGGATAGGATGGCATTGCTGTCATATGCGTAGAGGACCATGAGATATTTGCTGCCGCGGCTGGAAGTGTGAGGAAAGCGCCCAGTCTGATCGGTGGAGACTTTGCCGGTGAACTCGATTGTGTCGAGAAAAACAAGGTCGGGGCGAGTGCAAGGCTCGGCAGAAATCGTTGGAGCTGGTGGGACTTTAGTAGAGCGAAGCTTTTTTGGGCTTTGCTTGAGATGGCCTTTAGCAGTAGCGAGGGACTTGGGAAGATGCTTGCGCTCAAGGTCCGAAGGAAGGCCGGGCCAGGTGGTGAAGAAACCGGCGTCAATTCCTTTGGTCCAGGTGGAGACAACTGGGCTAAAAGCAGCGCGGTGCAGATACAGAATCAGGTCTCGCTTGGTTGTCATTGCATAAGCATTGAGAGAAGCAGATTCGATCGATAACGTAGGGAGAGAGGGAGTAGCGATAGGGCGCGGTACACGTGAGCGGACTGCGTTAGTGGATGCGAGGTCAATGTAGTAGAGGCCGTCGCATGAGTCACGTTTTCTAGAGATGAGAGTATCAAGTTTTGAAATCCGGACATCGGAGGAAGTGAAGTTGACATCGAAACCGTCGTTGCAAAATTGCCCGATAGAAAGAAGTGCGCGGTTGCCAAGGGCTGGAAAGACCGTGGACTGACGTGCAGCAAGAGACAATGCTGGAAAAGGAAGTAGTGCCGTGTGCGTGGAGCGCATGGTGGCACCGTTGGTAGTCCAACAGAGAGGCCGTTTGGAGTGGCAACTTTGTTAGAGATGGGAGAGTTGCTTCCAAGGAAGTGGCTATTGCAGCTGGAGTTGGCGATTGCTCTAGTGTGGGGCGCGGGAACAATAGATGTAGAGGTAAGGTTGTGGTAACAATATCTCTATAGCTAAGTGCTCCCAATACATTTCAGGTCGCTGCAGCTGGCTTGTTAGTGACAGAGCCGTCTTTTATGTCAGAGGCTTTGACGAGACGCTCGTGACCGGCGGCAGGATGCTCGCATTTCCAACTAGAGTAGGTGCAGCGGTATCCATGAGTCCAACAATAATAGATGTGGCAATCGTCGGTTGGGGTAGTGGGATTTGTGTTCAGTTTGCGGCGAAGGTCAGCAACAGTGTTGGTCAACTTGGTGATTTCTTGCATCGCAAGAACCAGTTTGCCATGGCAGTTGGCGCAGTCCGAGACAAGCGTGCTGTTGGTGGTTGTGAGCAATGCAACAGCAGAGCGGTCATGCGCAGTGGCTGTGGCAAGGTTGGCAATGGCGTCAACAGTGTCGTGCTGGTACACAGCGTTAGAAGAAGAGCTGTATCCGGTGCCGGCCGTGGTGGCGTGAGACTTGCGCCATTCTTTGTGAGCTTTAGAGAAGAAGGTTTTGAAGGCGGGCCATGTCTTGTTGCCTGCATCTTTGCGCTTCCAGGCTTTGCAGTCGTCGGCAAAAAGGCCAGTTTGGAAGAAAAGCTGGAAGGCAGCGTTGACCACCTGAACAGGAGTGTAAGGAGAATTGCCGGCGGCAGCGATTTCAACAGCGTTCTCAACTTGATCAAAAATTGTTCTGATTTGTAAATTGGCGTCGGAGGATGCTTTAAGGCGGGTGTTGTTGTCCTGCAGGGCCGTGGACAAGATGTCGGCATACGCGGCGTAGAGATGATCAAGCAAGCCTCGAGTGGACACGTTGCTGTAACCAATGTATTTGTGGCGGAGGAAGCGCACATACATTTCGTCGACGGCGCCAAGAAGAAGTTGCTTTAGGGCTTTGCCGGTGTTCACGTTGATGTTGAAGTTTTTTGTATCTTCTTCATACGCGTACCGGAGGTCCGTGATGGCGGCTCTGGTGGCGTTGATGGGAAGGTTGGCTTCAATGCCGGGGTTTGTAGGAATGACGAATGCCACAGGGGAAAGTGTGGCTTAAACGGCGGATGACACGGTCAGGATGATGTGACCCAGAGTGCCACAGCCAAGGTTGGAATGGACAGAGGCGGAGTTTGAGTTGAGCTTGTTGTGAAGCTCAGCGATGCTTTCGTAGTTGGGCTCACCAAGGATGGGAGGGATGGTGGGAAAAGAGACTTAGTCAACGATTTTTTCGATGTTGGAGGCCATGGTAAAGAAGTAGTAACGACTGACAATACTAAGGGTATGGGGTCGAGAGTGAAGAAGAGGAGTAAAGTACGTCGTTAATAACTTAATGAGCTAAGACGGAGAGAGAGAGAGAGGCATCGTCGACATGGCGGTTGCTTCGGTGGCTGTGGCAGAGTGGGACGTCAGGAGCGTGGGTGATACGGCATTCTGGGACTGGATTAGACATGGACGCGCTTGTTGAACCTGCCGCGTAACCACTTCCGGGTTACACTCAGATCCCGACCACAGACAAGCCGTATCGCCTAGCTCTCATCTCAACCAACGATCTCACACGACTACAAAGACTACCACCATCTGCCAACGCATCTTGCAGCAACTTTCAGTTGTCTTTACACTGCTTACCCATAAACTAAGTAGTTCATCTTTAGGATTGACATCGTTTCATCAATAGAACTACTTAGTCCCCCCAAGCCTTTCAAACTCCATCACTTCTCAGTGCCGCCGTTACCGCTCTTCAGCTAACCTGCACAGGCCATCGCCGCCACCTCTTCACCGCTCTTCAGCATCACACCAACCATGACCGTTCACGACATCACCTCGGCGTTCCCTCATCCATCTTTAACACCGTCAGCTTCGCGCCCCAGTTACGCCACACTAACTGTCTGGCAGAAAGAACTGAGCGGCAACGCAGCCTCAGTGATCTCGCACTTGGGCGACGGACGGCAAGGACACCTTGCTCTGACCATCTCTGAAGCCAAGTACCTCGCCATTACCAACAATGTCGCGTTTGTCCCTCCTCTCAATCCTCCGCTGCAGCCAGAACAAGCAACCGGCGCCACCGGACCACAGATCACGGAGGCAAACCGTCTGCACCTGGAGTTGAAGCAAACCTTCAACACTTACCAAGCCGTTGATCAAGCGTTGCGCAACCTCCTCTTAGCCGCTGTTCCGCGCGTATATGTCAACTCTCTCAGCCACGACATCACCGGGTTTGGAAATGTGTCAGCACTGACAATCATGACCTCACTTTGGGAACGGTACGGCACAATCACGCAGGCCAAACTCGCCCAGAATCTTACCCGCATGAGCTCCCCCTGGAATCCGCCTCAGCCAATCGAGGATCTTTTCCTCCAGCTCAACCGCGGAAGCCAGTTTGCCTCCGATGGCTCAGAGCCCATTGCGCTTTCCCGAGTTCTTCGCATCGGCTACACGCTCATCGCGAACACCGGACTTTTTGCCGACGCATGCCGCGAATGGCGCAAAATTCGCGACATCGACAAAAACATGGACACATTTCAAGTTATCTTCACAGAGGCCGAGCAAGACCGCTCCTCTCTACTCACGACTGCCAGCCAAGCAGGATATCACGCCGGCAACGCCGCAGCCGTTATCGCCACTACGCCTTTTGCGCCAGCCGCTGCCGTTCCACCCCCGACGGAACACGCACTGGCCATGGCACGCGTTCAAGCCACGGCCGACGCCACTCAAGCGCAACGCCGACGCCACTCAAGCGCAACTGGCTACCTTGATTGCAGCAATGAAGACCCAAAACATCGAACGCCCCAACAACAGCGGCACTTCCTACTGCTGGACGCACGGACACACCACCAACAGCGCCCACACCAGCGCCTCGTGTAAAAAACAAGCAGACGGCCACAAAGTCACTGCCACCAAGACCAACACGATGGGCGGCTCCGCCTACGTCTACGGTTGCTAGGAAAGAGGGACGGCTAATCCCACTTCGACTCGTTTTAGTCCAACACTAAACTTACTAAAACACCCTCGAACTGAATCAGATTATGCTTCCTCCCCACCAAAATCCCCAGCTATCCTCGACACCGGCGCAACTGGACACTTCGTTACCACCGACGCGCCATTCACGAACAAACGGGCCGCGATCCCCGGCATCAGTGCCCAACTTCCCGACGGCGGCACCATCCACTCCACGCATCTCCATTGGGCTCCTGTGCGATCATGGATGCACAGCATTGTTCAATGCTAGCACCGTGACGGTAAAATACAAGGACTGCATTGTTCTCACCGGCACTCGGTCGTCGATTACCAAACTATGGAATCTCGACGTCCCTCATATTGTTTCAGCACCGCCATTGTCCGTTGCTGACACCCCTGAGATCAACAACCCACCCAGCAATGCCAATGCCGTTATCAACAACCCCAACCTGGCGGAACGCATTGCTTTTTACCACGCGTCCCTGTTTTCAC
>Ga0307978_1003965_pt1 | contig 9987 bp, 16 predicted proteins | sample OrgLakmetage1056_FD_203151 | JGI IMG/M metagenome (GOLD analysis project Ga0307978, IMG submission 203151) | Saline water microbial communities from Organic Lake, Antarctica - #1056 | ecosystem: Environmental > Aquatic > Non-marine Saline and Alkaline > Saline | place: Antarctica: Organic Lake...
CAACCTTTCAGCCAACCCCTGAGCCTACGCCGCCGCCCACGCACGTGCCTGTGCCGGTGCCTACTTCATTGCCATCACCATCGCCAACGCTTCAACCAGCGCCTGTGCCAACGAGTGTACCCATACATGTGCCCACACCGGAGCCTACGCCTGCGCCAACACACGTGCCAACTCCGCCACCGTCTGGAAGGCCCACGCCACAGCCAACAGAATTACCTGCCCCAGCGCCTACAGCAGTACCAACGTCTTTGCCTACTTCGGAACCGACACCTTCGCCGACGCACGTGCCAACGCCTCTGCCCAGTGCATTGCCTGTTCCGAACCCTACCAGTTTGCCGATGCCTGCTCCATCGCTGAAACCTTTGCCTTTGCCTTCAGCCAACCCTACATCTTCGCCTACGCACGTGCCAACTTCAATCCCATCGTCTCTGCCCACCCCTGAGCCGACGCCTCAGCCCACGCACGTGCCAACGTCAGGGCCTACCTTCGGGCCCACTGTGATGCCCACTACCTTGCCCACGCTCCAGCCTACCGACCAACCAACGCTCAAGCCGTCACTGCACCCCACTGCTCTGCCCACGCCCGTGCCGTCCCTGACTGCGTGCACCTACGACTTCTTGCTGTGTGGCTCCACGGTGCAAGGATTCAACGGCCCTGGCGTGGGGTCCTTCGTTGGGAATCCCTCGGGTGAACGGCGCTACTTGATCACGGCAACTAGCCGCATGTCCATCTCAGCCACCACCTGTTTCTCAAGCACCGAAATCAGCACTTCGCTCACGCTCTGGAACGACTGCCCGTCCTCGAGCGGCGCAACACTTCTCAAGAATCAATCGTCAGACTTTTACTGCTCTATTTTAGAGTACGGCATCGTTGAATCGGGGACTTATTGGTTAGTGGTGGAGGGCAGTACCGCAAGCGAAGAAGGCACCTACGAGCTGAGCTTGAGCTGTACTGGAAAGCCTTCTGTAGCCCCTACAGCCAAACCGTCGCGGCTGCCGTCTCCTAAGCCAACAACAAGCCCAAGCTTGCCTCCTTCACCAGCACCCTCGCTCACACCCTCAGCTGTGCCTACCCATGCACCGTCGCCGATCCCGCTGCCCGAGCCCACTGGCCTGCCATCGCATGTGCCGAGGCCGCTGCCGTCTCCGCTGCCCACTCGCGAGCCTAGTCCGCTGCCATCCGAGCAGCCATCGCATGTGCCTTCGCCTTTGCCCTCGCCTAAACCTACCCTCCAGCCGACCCATGTTCCAAGCCCGGGACCATCGGGATTGCCCACGCCTGAGCCCACGCCGCAGCCCACACATGTACCGACTCCATTGCCCTCGGGACGGCCCACGCCACAGCCTACGGTTATCCCACTGCCAGCGCCTTCAGAACAACCAACGGCGCAGCCAACCCCGGAGCCTACACCTCCGCCGACACACGTGCCAACGCCGTCACCATCGCCGCAGCCAACGTCTAAACCTATTCCAGCGCCTTCACTGGTGCCGACACCGCTGCCTACATTTAAACCTACGCCTGAACCCACACCTGAACCCACACATGTGCCAACTCCAAGTCCATCGTCGCTGCCTACTCCGAGGCCAACTCCTCAACCGTCAGGTGTGCCTACTTCTGAACCAACTTCATTGCCTACTCCGGAGCCTACACCTCCGCCGACACACGTGCCAACGCCGTCACCATCGCCGCAGCCAACGTCTAAACCTATTCCAGTGCCTTCACTGGTGCCGACACCACAACCTACATCCAAACCTACGCTTGAACCCACACCTGAACCCACACATGTGCCAACTCCAAGTCCGTCGTCGCTTCCAACTGCACAGCCGACACCACTTCCTTCAGCCTTTCCAACTTCTGAACCAACTTCGTTGCCTACCCCAGAGCCTACACCTCCGCCGACACACGTGCCAACGCCGTCACCATCGCCGCAGCCAACGTCTAAACCTATTCCAGTGCCTTCACTGGTGCCGACACCACTGCCTACATCCGAACCTACGCCTGAACCCACACCTGAACCCACACATGTGCCAACTCCAAGTCCATCGTCGCTGCCGTCTCCGAGGCCAACGTCTCTTCCAACGAGTGCACCAACGCACGATCCGACCATAGTGCCTTCCTTGGAGCCAACTCCACTGCCAACACATGTGCCGACGCCTATGCCAACTCTGACGCCTTCGCCGAAACCAACGCTACTGCCGTCTCTTTCTCCGACACCACAGCCGTCATCAATGCCCTCTGCGAAGCCGTCTCTGTTGCCTTCCCCGAACCCCACGCTGCCTCCTTCGCTGGCGCCCAGCCTCAACCCTGTGCCAGCCCCGAGCGCTCAGCCAACGCCTTTCCCTACTCCTGACCCAACCTTGGATGCGTGCTCGTACGATTTCGCTACATGTGGTTTCTCGATAGTGGACTCCAATGTGGGCGTGGGGTCTCACGTTGGGAACCCGTCAGGCGATCGGCGCTATTTGTTTACCGCGTTTAATCGTGTGTCCATCACTGCGACTACCTGTTTTACAACGACAGATTTCAGCACTTCGCTCACGCTCTGGAACGACTGCCCGTCCTCGAGCGGCGCGACACTTCTTGCCAATCAATCATCAGACTTTTACTGCTCTATTTTAGAGTACGGCATCGTTGAATCGGGGACTTATTGGTTGGTGTTGGAGGGCAGTGTCGCAAGCGAAGAAGGCACCTACGAGCTGAGCTTAAGCTGCACTGGAAAGCCTTCTGTAGCCCCTACAGCCAAACCGTCGCGGCTGCCGTCTCCTGAGCCGACACGTCTACCAACACTGAAACCAGCACCGAAGCCAAGTCTAGTACCTGTCCCAGCTCCAACGTCTCAACCTACCGTGATTCCCACTCCGGCGCCCACAGTACTGCCCACGCACGTACCTTCCCCCGTGCCCTCGCCAGATCCGTCACAGCGCCCGATTCCAGCGCCTTCGTCAGTGCCGCTGCCGGTGCCTACTTCGCAGCCTACCGTGAGACCAACTCCAGTACCCACACATGTGCCCACGCCAGCACCATCGGGAACACCCACACCAAGGCCAACTTTTCAACCAACACACGTGCCTTCTCCAGTGCCCTCGTCGAGGCCCACTCCACAACCTACTCAAGTGCCTGTACCCTCGCCAACGAGTGCTCCCTCACCTGAGCCCACGCCTGAGCCCACGCCAGCTCCCACGCACGTGCCGTCTCCATCACCGTCGGGACAGCCTACGCCGCAACCTACAGAGTTGCCAATCCCGGCGCCTACACAGCCGCCCACTTACTTGCCAACCCCGGAACCCACGCCGCCACCGACACATGTGCCTTCGCCGCTACCATCGCCGCGGCCCACTCCTAGGCCAAGTTCAAAGCCAACTGTGTTCCCAACGCGCGCTCCCACGCCGCAACCGTCGCCTCAGCCCACGCCAGCACCGACGCACGTGCCGACCTCAGAGCCTACTCCACAGCCTACTCCGCAACCAACACTGCTACCGACGCCGGAGCCATCCCTGGCGCCGACTTTCAGACAAACAACGTCTGTTCCCACCCATGTGCCTTCTCCAGTGCCATCTTCGCGACCCACTCCACAACCCACCCCGCTGCCTTCTTCATCTCCGACTCATTCGCCGACACCCGAACCAACGCCACGACCGACACCTTCACCGATACACGTGCCAACTTCACTGCCAACGCCACAGCCTACTCCACCGCCGACGCTTTCGCCATACCCATTGCCCACTTTCATTCCTACGCCACTTCCCACTCCCAAACCTACGACGCCACCGACAGGCAGTCCGTCGCCTCCGCCGTCCATTGTGCCGGTGCCGCTGCCCACGCTGCTGCCCACGTCGCAGCCCACTCCACATCCGTCGTCGAAACCTTCTCTCGAGCCTTCGCCTCAACCCTCGCACGTACCGAGCCCAGTGCCCACGCCGCTGCCTACTCTCAAACCCATTCCAGCTCCGTCGCCAGCGCCTACGGGGCAGCCCACGCCACAGCCTACATCTCAGCCCACCTATTTGCCTAGTGCGAAGCCTACAATTATGCCCACTCTCTTGCCCACTCCGAAGCCAACCTCAGAGCCTACGCCGCAGCCTACACACATGCCGTCGCCTGAGCCCACCATTGACTCTTGCTCGTTTGAGTACATCAAGTGCGCTGAAACCGTGCAAGGCAACAACGCGCTCGCCACGAACTTCCAGGGAAACCCTACAGGCGGTGAGTACAAATGAAAACGGTGTCTTGCTCTTTATTTCCCCACGCGAAGGACTCTTTGGTTCATTCGACTGACTCCTCGCTTTTTCTACTCCTCTGTCTCGTGTCCCCACAGACGTCAATTTCTTGTATTTGGCCTTCGACACGGCTCGCATTGTGGTGAACACCTGTGGCTTTTCGTCGTCGCACATCAACACGCGCGTGCGAGTCTACAACAGGTGCCCCACCAATGGGGGCGAAGTCGTGGCCAACCAAAACGCGGCCTACGAACCGTGCAGCGTGCTGACCTACGACATTCACTCCCCCGGCAGCTACTGGATTGTAGTCGAAGGCTACGAGGCGCCAGGCGACGAGGGCACTTTTCAAATGTCGCTTGCGTGCACCAACGTGCCCACCCCCAAGCCATCACCCGTGCCCACGCACCTCCCCACGCCCGTGCCGACCCACGCCCCTACCCCGGTGCCGTCGCCACAGCCGACGGGCCGGCCGACGGGACAACCGACGCCGAGCCCGACAATAGTGCCGACGCCGCGGCCGACAACTCCGCCCTCTCTGCAGCCGTCGCCACTGCCGACGCTCGCGCCCACGCCGTCGCCGTCACCGCTGCCGACTCTGTTACCTACGCCAGATCCGTCTGCGTTTCCTTCCCCTCAGCCTTCGCCTCTGCCCTCGGCAACACCTACTCCAGCGCCTACCGGTGCACCGACCCCACAACCAACACTGCAGCCGACGCCAGCACCGTCGCCGTCGCCCACGCCACAACCTTCTTCGTTGCCTACCCTAAAACCTTCGCCTCTGCCGACAGCGAAACCTTCTCCTGTGCCAACGCCAGCGCCCACCTCAGTGCCAACACCAAAACCCTCTCCTGTGCCTTCCTTAATCCCTACTCCGCTGCCCTCGCCACAGCCGACGCCGGCGCCCTCGCCCACGCCTACTCCGAGGCCCACTGCGACGCCTACGCCAAGACCGACGGCAGCTCCCACTCCAAGACCTTCGCCGCTGCCAACCGCCAAACCCACCCCGCAACCCACGCCATCCCCGTCGCCGCTGCCTACCCCTCAACCCACGCCCGCGCCTACCCCACAACCGCGGCCCTTACCGACGCCCCAGCCGACCCCACAGCCCACCCCTTCGCCTTCCGGCCTCCCTACCTCGGAGCCTACTCAAGCGCCCTCGCCTGAGCCCACGTCGCAGCCCTCGCCACAGCCGTCAGCCAAGCCCTCGCATGCGCCGACGGGAAAGCCTTCGCCACAGCCGACGCACGCGCCGGCGCCCATCCCGAGCCCTCAGCCCACAGCTTCGTCTTGCTCGTTTGAGTACTTGCAGTGCTCCACTAGTTTGTACAGTGGCACCACGGCGGGCTACCGAGACGACACGGGCTTTGATTCGCCCGAACGCCTTTATGTGCTGGTGGTGCGAGAGCCCATGCACATCACGGTGCGCCTTCTTCTCATTTTCATCTACGCCTGTTTCTGAAATTTTGTGAAGTTACTGACCCGACACAAGAGATAGAGTCTCATTTCAGCATTATGAGATCAACGAAAGAACCTTGACTTTTTTAATGCTAACTGTTTTTAATACTCTTATCTTTGTAAAAACAGGTGACGACCTGCCCGATTGCTGGCGTTACTTACAGCACGACCACCAATTTCAACGCGTACCTTCGCCTTTATAACACTTGCCCGACTTTCAGTGGAGACAGCGCGGTGCTCTTGGCTGAGAACGATCCTGCGTTCTTCTGTGCTTACATGACTTATACCATCCTGGAGAAAGGCACTTACTGGTACATGGCTGCTGAGTGCAGGAATATCTATGAATGTGCCTTCTATTGGTGCTCGGAGAGTGCACTTGCGTGTCTTGATTTTTAGTGTTTCTTGATCGCTTGAAGCGCCGCTCTTTGTTATCGTTCCACCTAATTCGCATCTCCTTTTTGCTATCATACTGTAGGTTAATGCTCGAAGGCACGTCAGCGAATCAATTCGGCAACTTTGAGTTTTACTTCGAGTGTTTGGATGCGCCCACGCAGACTCCGACGCCACAGCCTACTCACGTGCCCTCGGAAGCACCCACGGTCACTCCTACAGCGTTGCCCACACCTGAGCCCACTCCACAGCCGACACCTCTCCCCACTGCTGTCCCTACGCCGCAGCCTACCCCAAGCCCTTCGTTTCAACCCACACCCAGCCCCAGTTTTCGGCCATCTCCAGCACCGTCGCCTCGACCTTCGCTAGCGCCCTTGCCGTTGCCCACCCCACCGCCCACGCCAGCCCCCACGCCCCACCCCACTCCAGTGCCGTCGCCAGCGCCCACTTCGCTCCCAACGCCGCAGCCCACGCCATCGCCAACGCCTGCGCCTACCCCCAATCCTACGCCCGCGCCTTCCCTCATGCCGACGTCATTGCCCTCGCCAGCACCTACGCCAAAACCTACGCCAGCACCCACTCCTGCACCTTCGCTTGCGCCCACCCCACAGCCGACACCACAGCCGACGCCGCTGCCTACACCGGTGCCTACGCCCAAACCAACTGCACTGCCGTCGCCAGCACCTAGCTCGAAACCGAGCCCAGTGCCGACCCCACGACCATCAGCGTTGCCTACGCCACTGCCAGCACCTGTGCCATCGTCTGAGCCTACCAGTGTGCCTACTAGTAGCCCCACTTTTGACCCCACGCCGCTGCCCACCTCTGAGCCTACTCCACTGCCGTCAGCGTCCCCCACTTTTCCTCCTTCGCCAGTGCCGACTCCGGAGCCCTCTTGGTCACCTACGCCGCTGCCTACCGCTCAACCTACGCCGCTGCCGTCGTCGGCTCCGTCGCCACGGCCTACGGCGCTGCCTACTCTAACCCCCTCGTTTGCACCTACCCTAGCGCCTACGACTGAGGATACGGTGGGCGTCGACGTGACCTTGGAGATTGTGGTGGCCTCTTGCCAAAACGTCACCATGGAGTACATGTATGCAGCATTGGAGCCTTACCTGGTGGGAGTTAACACTGCAGACATTCGTTCGTTTGAAGTGATTTGCACCAGTAGTGCTCGGCGGTTGGCGGCTCTGCGCGAAAGCAAGCACCTCAAGACACCACCACTGCTGTCATCGGCGTCGTCTCCTGCTTCACTGGAAGATGAAGAAACCATGATTGGCGGGTCTAGGCGGGCCCTCTTGTCCACGTCGGTGGTGGTCTCGTTCGAAGTGGTGGGCACTCTGGACAGCATGAACTACACCACCGCCGACGAATTCACGCAAGCGGTGACCGATTCTTTGAACGACGCGGTAACCTCAGGAGCTCTCGCACAGAGCTACAGCACACTCTGCGATTGCTCTACAGAGATTCTCAGCGTGGCCGTCGAGCCACTGCAGCAGTTCCCTACTCTGAGGCCTTCTCCGCTGCCGAGTGAGATCCCCACGTTCAAACCTTCTCTAATTCCCACTCCAGCACCAACCCCCAAACCCAGCAGTGCTCCAACTCCGGCGCCCACCCCTGTACCAACCTTGAAACCAACGTCGGCGCCCACACCTGTGCCCACCCCAGCGCCTACTCCAGTGCCCACGCCTCAGCCAACCCCGGAGCCATCACCGGTGCCCACCGCCCTGCCCACTACCTTACCCACTGCTGCCCCCACCGCGTATGACTGCAAGTTTGGCTACGTGGACATGACTTGCGGGGACACCATTACCTCGCCGCTCCTTTTGAACGTTTCCGCGCCCGAATACAGTGGCCTCGTACTAGGCCCCAATTTCGAGAACCGCACCAAGGAAGTCGCCGTGTTTCGGTTCCAAGTCCCCTCTTTGGCGGGGTTCACTTCGACCATCGTGGTGGACACTTGCGGCGCGGGGACTACGTTTGGCACCTTGCTCTCCGTCTATGACGAATGCCCTGACCCTTGGGCCGCGTCGGAGCAAGTCAACTACAAAGATCGGGCGGTGGGAATCAGCGATGATTCTGCCGAGTGTGACGCTAGCAGTGTTTCAAACGGGTAAATCAATTTCTTTTCTTTTTCTTTTTTCAAAAGATTTTTTAAATAATAAATGAGTCTTTCCTGGTGAATGTGTGTCTATATATATGGGTATGCTTTGTGCCTATGTGATCCTCAATTCAAAAGAGCTCCTTGTCCTTCTTCTTCCTTCTTCTCGCTCATAACTTCTTTCTCGTGTCAGGTATGCCCTTTCGTCAGCGGACGGCACCACCAGCCGAGCCAGCCGCGTTGAAGTGATTGTTGACAGCAAAACCACGGAACTCTTCGTGCTGGTCGAGCGGGATGCTAGCACTGACGTGAGCTCTGATATGGGGACTCCGGTAAGTAATAGAATCGTTTCTTCTTTTCCTTATTTTCTTTTTTCAAATAGAATACTTCGAAGGGCAGTCGTTTTGAGATCTCATAAGATAGTCTGCTGCGCATCGTTCTTGTTTCTGAACTGCCTGCGGTGTGGTTTTATTTGCGTTCCTGCCTGATGCTAAATTCTTTACATTATTTCTTTCCTCTCGATTCTCCAACACGGTTCCTTCCGCAGATGTTTGAGCTTTCGGTTACCTGCGGCATCACTACCCTCAAACCTTCTCCAGTGCCGACTCCGGTGCCGACCTCGGTGCCGACCTTTGAGTTCGTGACTCGCCTCACGCTGAACGCCACGATGCGCGTAGAGTTTGCGTCCGTGAGCGATTTCATGTACCCAAATGCCCATCAGGTGAGCGCATGATTCGTCTTGTTTTTGGAAGTGCACATTTTTGAAACACTCTTACCGACCACAGTGTTAGGGTTGAAGGCAAACTTTCGCCCATTTGCCTACTGCACCCTCTTCATGTAATGTGTTTTTCGCGTGTGCTTTGATACTTTCTTTTAATTCTCACCTACTTATCGGTACTAATCCTACTCTTACCGCGTACTTCTTCATCATCAAAACAAGGCCTTTGCGGAGTCGTTTGCGGAAGCCATCAGTTACACGCGCGGCGATGGGGTGCTCATCAACCGTGTCGCCGAAGCGTCATCGTGTCGCCAAATCGTGCCTTCTGCCAGCCCGACCATGCAGCCGTCTCCACTGCCATCGGGCCAGCCCACGCCGCCTCCCAGCTCCTCCCCAACCCAATCGCCGACGTCGAGTCCTGCTCCGAGTGCCCTACCCGTGCCTGCGCCGACGCCAGAGCCCACCTCCACTCGAGTGCCCACGCACTCCCCTACTTCAACTCCTTCGAGAAATCCCACTCCAAGCCCCACCACCAGCACCCAACCTTCCTTGCCGCCTTCGCCGGAGCCTAGTGTCACGCCGGCCCCTTCCCTGAGCCCTTCAGCAACACATGGCCCTACGATGGGCCCTACGCAGCCGACGGGTGCACCAACGCTGCCGCCATCGCAAGTGCCGACAATGTCGCCGACGAAATCATCGGTGTCACCTGACCCTGACCACTCGTGGGACTTCCGGTAAAAACGAGAACTCGTAAAATGAGAAGTCGTCTTTATCTTCTACTTTCATCTGCCTGGCGTGTGTATTGTAAAAACGTCGGTGTACTCCGCTTTGTTTGAATTTTACCCTCCTAAATAATCGTATCTTCGCTGTAGTGGCTTTTTGTTTTTCATTCGCCCCCTCACGCATACTTCTTTCTATGCCAACATGCACGCAGATATTGCGACACCAACGACGTTGTCGTTTTTGACACCTACTCCAACCTCACTGCCACTCTAACCAACGGCGTGACCTGCGTGCCGGGCACGGGCGTTACCCTCGATGGGATCGACGATTACGTGAATTTGCAAGATTGGGCCTTTGGGGACGCCCCAATGACTGTAGAAACGTAC
>Ga0307978_1003966_pt1 | contig 9986 bp, 10 predicted proteins | sample OrgLakmetage1056_FD_203151 | JGI IMG/M metagenome (GOLD analysis project Ga0307978, IMG submission 203151) | Saline water microbial communities from Organic Lake, Antarctica - #1056 | ecosystem: Environmental > Aquatic > Non-marine Saline and Alkaline > Saline | place: Antarctica: Organic Lake...
CATTCCGAAGTTCAGTGCCTTGGCATCCATACTGGGAAGTTTATCTATTATCCACGAGATTCTGGTCCTGGATCGACGAAAGTTGAACCGTGTCTATCATCGTCTGCTTCTGGTCATGAGCGTATATGACGTTATCGAAAGTTCATGGAACTTTCAGTCATCGTGGCGCATTCCTGAAGGCACCGAGAACGTGGCCTTTGCGCTAGGAAACACAGCGTGGTGCACAGCACAAGGTTTCGTCTTCAGTTTGGCCTGGCGATTCCCATTCTCAACGTTTGTCTGTCGATTTACTACCTTCTCGTCATCAAATACTCTTGGAAAGAGGAGGACATCCGCAAGTGGGCCGAGCCATGGTTCCACACAATAAGCTTGGGATGTGCTCTTGTTACGAGTTCACTCGGTGTCCGCAACGGTCTATTCAACGATAGCGATCTCTGGTGCTAGTACGCTCCATACCCACTCGACTGCAAGAACTCGTTCACCTACGGTGACGAAGGGGATTGCACTCGTGGAGACAACGCTTGGATCTATCGGTGGGGCGCTTACTACGCCCCTCTTTGGCTATGTTTGTTGATGGTAGTCTATATCATGGGGAGCATCATTCAAACTGTGAAACAGACCGAATCTGCCAATAATCGCTTCCTGCGAAAGACTCTACACGGTGTAAAACTTTCCCAGCTCACAGGAGGCAACAAACGAAGAACTTCGTGGACGAGACAGGTAATGAACCAAGCTATCTGGTACATTGGAGCCTTCTACGTTACGTTTGCCGCTGCCACTACCAACCGGCTGATTCAGCAGATCGCAAATAAAACCTACTTTCCTGTGATTTGCATACACGCTCTTTTTGAACCCAGCCAAGGTTTTTTGAACTACCTGGTATATCTTCGGCCCCGCTATCTCAACTATCACGAGAAAAATCCCGATGTTACCAAATGGCAGGTCATTCGCTTGGTGTTTGCTAGGAATCCCGAAGAAGTGATGTCACAGCAGTATTCCTCCTCTGTTCCTTCTTGCGATCAAAACTTGGAAGACGCTTGCCGCAACGAGTTGGCGAGTTGGCGCCGTTGGCGCAGGGTGTTACGACACAGCCGGAAATCCAAAATGCGTGGTAGTGTTAGCGTTGCCTGGTGCGAACGTGACGATGTTATCGACGAACAACGACACTGCCGAATGTCCACATTGGATATCGAGCCTGACGACGTAGACCGAATCGAGAAGGCGGTTGCTTGCTCGAGTCGAAGTGAGTCCCAGGACGTCGTCGATGACCTAGCACCACAAAGGAAACGAGCATTCCCGGTACAGTCTGAAGACCCCCCTCTGGATGTCGGCACGTCTTCTGATAACTTGAGCGACGAAGAGGGAAAGTCTCCAGAAGCCCCCGCTGTCTGTTGATCATGTCGATAGTCTAAGTGCATACATATTTCTGCTTAGTAGTTTATCTTACTTTGTATTATCAAAGGCTACAGGACAAACACAAAAACTAGGACCTAGAGCGAGGAGCGAGAACAACTCAGCAGACGTTCAGACTCAAACAGAAAAGTGGAGCTACTGGCCAGGCAGTAAACGCATTCTCGAGACGGAAAATGGAGCAACAAGTGACCCGGGAAACAGCGACAGCGGGAGGACACATGGGGAACGAGACAAATGATACAAACGATGCAAAACGAAAGGAGGCAAGCCACGGCTCTCTTTCTTGTCGAGCATGTCAATGAGACAATTCTACGAGAATAACACTGTCCCGTCTAGCGGGTCGCCAACTATGCTATAGAGGACTCACCTGCACCTTCCGTCGGAAGAAGAAAAGCAAATGGAATCATGGATAGATCCACCTTCCAGCACCTTTTCTGGGATACAACGCCACACCCCCTTCCGCATTTTTTGTTTGAATACACGCGGCTCTCTCTGGATCCTAAGTTTTGCTACAAGTTTCTCTAGTTTTGCTGTCTTATTTATTAATATTACGGTAGTCTAAATGTGATTGCTTTACCAGACAGCCCAGTTGATGAAGGAATCGCCAATAGTAGCTCGCGCAAACAAGACGGGAGCCCACAAGGCATACTTGTTGATGCCACGGCGACGGAGCTGGTAGAGAGCCCATCCGAGACCAAAGAGGACTGGCATATCCCAAGATGGCGCAACAGCCATGCTTCGCAAACCAACAAAGTACGGCATGACGAGACTGGCCGTATAACCATAATGATAATTACGTGCCGAAATGAGTCCCTTTCGAACCAAGGTCATGAGTAATGAAGCGAGCTGAATGGGAATGAGAACGGCGAGTGCATACCCTGGATTACCAACGTGCAGACACGCTAAAGTGGCCATAAACTGACTGTAGGCGTAAAAGGTCTTGAAACGTCGCTGCGTTTCTAGCGAACAACCTTCCCAGTAGGGCATAGTAGCCGTGGTCGACTCGTGACTGTCAACGCGAAGACGTCGCGTACCCTCGTCGGCCACTACGAGAGCCGTCAAAACGGTCACACAGCTTCCCCATACGGCGGTTCGGCGCCAGATGGGAGCGTGCGCCTTGTAAATGGACAACCAAGCCAACAAACTCGTCACAACGGAGCGGACACCAAACGCAATGTTATGAATGCGATACTCTTGCCAAATCATGGGCTTTCCGACAATGCGTTCCTTGGGAACTGTATGAAAAATTAAGCTCGATAGACTGAGCAAGGCGTGAGGAACAAGACAAAGAGCTGGAACAATACTGGGTCCTTTGCCCATGCGCATTCCCAGACCACACGAGGGATCAGAAAAGTACATTTGGCTGTACCGAAAGAAGAAGTGCAATAGCACAAAGATACCCATGGTCTTGTGAAATCCTCTTGGATCTTCCTTAGTAAATAGCTTTTGCCTCCACCGGAGAATCGTTTTGGCAGTGCTGGTCGCTGGAATGGCTGTAGCCACTGTCGCAACGGCCGTGGTTGCTGCTGCTGCCGCCGCCGCTGCAGGATCTGGGCTAATCTTGAATTGTTCCAGCATTTCATAGGCACGATGACTGTGTGTTGCAGCCTCAAAGGCTTTGGAAGCGTCTTTGTTGTGAAACTTGTGCAGAATGCGATCTCCGGCCGGATGGGCCTTGGCCCAGGCCGTCACGTTATATTGCGCGCCATGAATGGTGAGAATGCAAGGTTGCTCCGACTCGACGGCTGCCGAAGCGGTACGATCAAATCGATCCCTCTTATTGGCCGCTGCTGCCGCCGCAGCTTGTTTGCGAGCCTTGCCTCCAAAGGCAACGGCTGCCAGTGCTCGGCCGGTTCGCATCGACGGCAGCAGCTGAAACGGCGACGGGGCGAGCCCCGAGTGGAGCTTGTGGGACGGGATAAACGCAATAGTGTCATGCATTAATAAAGCAAGGAGCACCATCAGAAGGATGGGCGCCGTAGTAATTGTTGCCGCATGTTGTACCATGGTTCTTGGAGGTTCTCTTTGCGATCTTTGAAATGTGTCAAAATTGGTTTCAACAAAATGCGAGCGGGTTCTCAAACTCAAAGATGGAATGGAATGGAATGCGAAGCGTCGCGCGTCGCGCATCGACTCCGATCTGTTTCTGATCGACCCCGGAAATTCGGACAGCTCATCATTCTCGACGTTCTTCCGATCCTTATCATACAATGAGAGAGCTCTCCACTTTGAAACAGCACTCTGATTTCACGCCACCATGAAGACCTTTACCGCTCTGATCCTTCAACTCGTCGCGTTGGTACCTCCCATACATTGCTTTGTCGTTCCGACACACTCTACTAGTACCAGAGCCATGCAACGACCGGTAGTTTCGTTCTTCGTCCTCCAAGCTTCTTCTTTTAATAGTCCTCTGACCGTGTCGGCCTCCGAGCTGGAAAAAGACCTTTCGCCAGATGAACGCACCGTTGTCCAAGTGGTGCGACAGAGTGGACCCTCCGTGGCTTTTGTGACTTCGGTGCTTCCCGTGAATACGGAGAATAACAGTAGACGACAACGTGGAAGAAGACAACCACCGCCAGAAACGAAAACGTCAGACTCCAACCGCTTGCCACCCGGACGCTCACTGGGATCCGGTTCTGGCTTTATCATTGATTCGGCGGGCTACTTGTTGACCAATTACCATGTCATTGAAGCTGCGTATCGTTTGCAACGCATGGCTACCGATTACCAAGGCTTTGTGGACCATTTAACCAACAATGTAACGGCCTGGACCGGAGCCCCCTTGGCAGCGGTCAATTCCACGTTGCAGAATGCTCTGGGAATCCCACAACAGCGACTGCCGTCCGTGTACGTGAGAATCAATAGTGCAACCGACTACCAACGGTGTGAAATTGTGGACGTGCAACCCGCCCTGGACGTGGCCGTGCTCAAGATTATCGCTCCCAACAACAGTACGCTATTGGCCAAGGCCTTTGCCTTTGGTTCCTCTTCCGACCTGTTGGTGGGTCAAAGTCTCATTGCCATTGGCAATCCATTTGGACTCGACAATACCGTCACGACTGGCGTGGTCTCGGCCCTTAATAGGGAAGTGCGCACCACCGGTCGCAACGGTCTCGTAGCCCAGCAACCAATTCGTAATTGCATTCAGACGGACTGCGCAATCAATCCCGGTAATTCTGGAGTAAGTGGAAGCGACGACATGCGTGGATAGATAGATCTTTCATACTATTCACTCACACGTCTTTATTCAAACGTTCTTGCCAGGGACCCTTGTTGAACAGTAGAGGTGCCGTGGTGGGCATGAATACCGCTATTATTACTGTACGTGGCCCCTGATGATGCAGCGAATAAAAGTACCCCCCAGAACGCCCTGCTCACTCTTTCTCTTTTCACCACCCTACTTCGCCAGACGTCAGGAAGTAACGCTGGCATTGGATTTGCCGTACCGTCGGACCAAATTCAACCTGCCGTGCAGTCGATCATTCGCAACGACAAGATGAAGCAACGTTCCAACAACAACAAGCAAGCGTGGATGGGAGTGGTCATTTTGAAACAAACTGGCAGTATCAATTTTGATGATGGAAACAGTACACGGCAGCAGCAGCAGTACAATAAAAACTGGATTGTTTCCGTCAAGAAAGGATCCCCAGCAGCCGAAGCTGGCATGCGGCCGCTGCGAATTTTTGAGCAGGATGCGAGTGTCGTGTATGGTGACGCCATTGTAGCGGTGGGTGGCAACACAGTCGATACCTATACCCAGGTTCAAGCAGAGATTGATCGCTGCATACCTGGGGAGCAGGTTCCCGTGACTCTGCAAGACAAGGATGGTGAACGAAGAGTTGTGTATCTAACGTTGGTTGTCAGACCATGACTTGATCAAGGACGGAATATTCATTACAAAGCAATCAAATAGCTAATCCAACTCTTTGTACAATTTATACTACTCTGTGTAGTTTCTTCCAAACTTCTCCATACGATAATGTGCGTGCATAAGTGAAAGAATTCTATTTTAAAGCTATGAGACGTTCGGAAGTGATGATGTACAGTTTTGGTATCGGAAAAGACAACAGGGGTTGACAATCGGTGATCCGTGTTTTCGAAAGAAAACAATAGAACAAGAACGTCAACGATGGTTGGGACTAGGTGGAGGGCTACAGCTCGAACGTAGGAGTCATTTCGTCTATTGAAGTTGATCCGCGCCGACGGGTTCGACGACGGCCTCCGCAGCCTTTGTCCCGTCATGATGCTCGGCGGCTTCGGCAGCTGTCTGGGCGAGAATTGTGACCCACACAATCTCCACTAGATCCACCCACAAGAGTCGGTTTTCGGTGGGAATCAAACCGTATGTGACACAGTGTGCCAGTGGCCATAGCTTGAGTCCACTGACAAAGAGAGGAAACGTAGTCCGCTTCATGTCATCCCACACAGTCCCAATACTATCCCGTTTCATGAGACCCAGCATGATAATGTACGAGTTGTTCCAAATGGGACCCCATAGTGTCTGGTCAATCAAAATCTTGGGTACAAACGACCACCAGGCAGTGCAATGCAAAACATTAATAAAGAGATTGTCACTGAAATGGTACCACAAGTGCGACATGGGACCGTGGCCAATCAAGCCCGCCAACATGCTACGAAGAGTCCGCATGCGATCCAAGTCGCCCATGGCGGTACCTGTACTACGTTGAGCAATAATGTCTCCAATCGTGTAGACAGAGGCGCTCGTGGCAGCCTTGGTCAAGATTGGGTCACTAGCGAGAACTTTTGAGTAACTCGTCCAAGCCGCCATGGGAACGCGAGTCGCAAGTTCCCCAATAGACCAGCCACGAGAGATATCTCCGTCAATCACCATGACCTTCCACGCGACGAGGGCCAAGACACCCACTATAAAAGCAGTGTTGATGTAGTGGTCCATGTTTTTGGTTGCTGTGGGGCTGGCATCATTGTAGTCTGTCGCGGTGAGCTCGACCTGTATGGCCTGGATAGCGTCTTGTTGGTCCTGTAGCAGTTGTTCAGTTTTGTTGGGAATTTCTGTCTGTTCGTCCATGCCTAAACCTACTGCCATATTCAATGTAAATCCATTCGACTGTGCCTGGACAGGCACACCCAAGGACGCCTTCTTTAAAGACAACGAAACATCAACCATGGAGCGTTGCTGAACCTATAAGGAGTGAAAAGAACGGGGTGTGTGTGTGTGTGTGAGGATGTTGTGCATGTACGGTGCTAACAGCTGTGAAAGGGGCAGCGCCGCGCCATAGTTGATCCCAAATCGAGGCAACGTAATCGTTGGTTGACATGTGTGCGTTTCAGTCTCACAAAAACGTATTCGAATCGACGACGTAGAAAATGTACTGCATTCTACATGGGTGGGCGGATGACTGCCTCTCCGAGACGATGGCGAAACTTACCCCTCGAAGCCAAGGCGCAAAGCCTTGAGCAGAAGATGCGAAGGTCGCAGTGAGGACTACTGCGGTGGTGATTACTCTCATGGTTGCTTAGTAGTCGAATGTTGAGAGGGTTAAGGCGTTAACGGCTGTCTATTGTGTGCCGCTTCAGAGCCACCGCCCTTGATGGGATGCCTCTAGTTGTGTGTGCTGGTATTAAAGACTGATCTGCGTCGATCGACTTCTCTAAGGCTTCGAAAATGTGGTAGGAGAAAACCTCGTGGCGTTCTAGCCAACCAAATTTCGTGTTGGGAAAGACGCAGCGTACCGGTTCTGGGCTTCTCCTGACTCTTTCCAGGTTCACGGCAGTACACGTCACTTTCAGAAATAGAACGCTTTCTCACTTTTGGACGACGACGATTGATCGATGAGCGATGAGATCAATATCGCTGCGCGCGGCGACCAAGCTGCTGACACGACTGTCAATCTCTCATACTTTACCTGGTACAGTCATTCCAGTGCTGTCGTGGTGGCATGCAAGACTGAATCTATTTAGCATTCATTTGAAATCACGATCTCCGAGTGATTCAGTCACTATAAGTATGGATCGGCATGACGCAACAGAACTGAGTCACGCTAACAAAGGCAGTCAGAGCTCTCACTGTGGGAGCATTTTCAATATCCTCTTTTATTCTCACAATCAGCACATTAAGCACAATCGAAACAACAAACATGAAGTTATCAGCAGCCATCGCCTTTATCGCCTTCGTCTCATCGGCGCAAGCCTTTTCGCCCCACATGGCAAATCCGTCCGTGAAGAAATTCGTCGCGGCCGCAACCGAATTTTCCACAACCGAACCACCATCCGTCGCCTCGAATCCTCTGGACAAGCCGCTACGTGATCCCTTCGGTTTGTACCCGAAGGATGCGCCCGAGCGCACGGATGGACTACTGCAAGCGCTAGAGACCCAATTTGACCCAACGGAAAATACTGTCAAGGATCCTCTTGATCTCTACAATGACAAATCTGAAGTCGATACCAAGCTGATGTCTGTATCGCTTCCGTTCCTAAAGCAGCCACCCATGCTGGACGGGACACTCCCCGGCGACCGTGGATTTGACCCCTTTAACTTTTCCGCTGATAAGGACGCTCTGCAGTGGTACCGTACTGCTGAAGTAAAACACGCCCGACTGGCTATGTTGGTAAGTAATGCATGAATGCTGCCTCTATTGTTCTGCAGCAAGCGCCTCTTTCGAACGGTGTCTCACAGTTCATACTTACTTTCTAACTCGTACAGGCCGCTGTTGGATGGCCCATTGCTGAACTTTTTGACAAAAAAATTGCGCTTGCCTTCCACTTGAAACCCTTGCTGGTATTCCAAGACCGAGTCCCTTCTGTTTTGAATGGAGGTCTCTCTCGTACCCCGCTCGCTTACTGGGCAGCCGCGCTTGGTGTTGCCTTTGCGATTGAAACCTTTGGAGCAATCAAGGCCGACAATGTTGAAAAGGCTGGAAGAGAGTATACGCCTGGTGATCTAGGCTTTGATCCTCTTGGACTTGCCGGGGCGACAAAGGAAGACAGAAAGTTCAAACTCGAGGCTGAACTGTTTAACGGACGTCTCAGCATGCTGGCAATCACTGGCTTTGCTGTCCAAGAATGGTGGACTCAAAACGCGGTCATCAACGAAACACCAATGTTCTTTAAGCCTTTGAATGTGGCGCTTGAGCAGCTGGCTGATGCCGCCGCAAACACGATGTAGCTGCGTCCTTGAGAGAAACGAAAACATACGTAATAGATAAAGCTACGTAATTCGTAGCATTAATACACAATCCATGAGCTTTAACGCTTACACAAGTATAGGCTAAAAGCATTTAAATCCCTGCACTATAAGGCTGCAAAGATGGAACCACGCAGCTGTAGTGTCAAACACTTAAATCGATTAGATAAAGTTATATAACGCCTCGTACCAAAACTTGGACAATGCATGAATCGAAGCAACGAACGCATCATGAAGCTCCAACATATGGTCGCTGCCTATAAGATTATAAGACTCCTACTCCCAGGCGTGATGATGAATCTTGTCCTTCTTTGCCTGCTCCTGCTTTTTGAGTTCTTGCTCACGCATCTCATGGATCGCATGCACTTGCTTCTTGAATTCGTCGGCAGCAGTCCAACGAGGAGGAGTACTACTACCGACCGATTTACTATCCGGATGGAACTTGGGCTGGTGGTCCGCCGATACTTTCTCTCCGTGTTTGGGGGTAGGGGCGGCCTATGGAGGACAAGAACGTATGTATTGTGAGATCGAGAATGCCAGGGCGCTTCTCCATCTTTGTACGTCGCCTCGACTAGCGAGTACCACTCGACTCACCTCCTGCTGGCTGAAGGTGTTCAACATTCTAGCCACCACAGCACTGGGAGCTAACGCGGCTTTCTGGGCAACGCATCGATTGATGGTGACAAGCATGGTGGGAGATTGTTTTTAAGATCTTTGAGAACGATTGCTTGCAGAGATCATCGATCGTGATGGTGTATCGTGGTGTATCGTGGTGTATCGTGGTGTATCGTGGGGTGACACCAAAGATGCCCGGACAGAAAAATGAGAAGGGAGACCGATGTGACGTCATAATTTTACCGACTGACGTTGTTTGCGTTTCTCGTTTTGTTCTTACGGAGATCGGCATCAACCCGGCAAGAGCCTTATACTGTAGGTATGATCAGGTACAATAGGCTCTTGCATACCGCATATAACCTCCTCCACCGACCCTCTCAGATCATTCGATTACGCACCGTAGAAGCAACCTTCGAGTAACTTTCATCAAGATGATGGTTCAACAGATAAACCTTCGCCATTACGACGGTCTGTCGGCTACCGACACGTCGGCCGATTGCCTCGGCGCCTAGGCAGCTTATGGATCGGCCCGTCGTTTGACAGTCAGTCAACAGCATTGTTCATTGTTAGCAGCATTCCGGATCACTTGCAGAACCTCGATTTGGACTTTGCCCGAAAGCAGCCTTTATCGGTCGACGACTGCATCGGCTTGTTGATTGTTGTTGGAGCGTCTCGTCAAACTCGACAAGCTCAGTCTCCGATTCAAGGGAGGAGGCTGCAGCACTGGTCGTCGCTGAGGCTATCAATTACCTGAAACGCACATCACTCGCTTGCTTGGACCTTCGAGGAAACTGTA
>Ga0307978_1003967_pt1 | contig 9986 bp, 9 predicted proteins | sample OrgLakmetage1056_FD_203151 | JGI IMG/M metagenome (GOLD analysis project Ga0307978, IMG submission 203151) | Saline water microbial communities from Organic Lake, Antarctica - #1056 | ecosystem: Environmental > Aquatic > Non-marine Saline and Alkaline > Saline | place: Antarctica: Organic Lake...
TTGAAAGGCTAGTCTCCGTTACAGACGACGTAACCTTGATGGCGATACGCTCGTAAGAGGCTTATACCAGTATTCATCCGCCAGCTACGTGTAGCACGTCTCCCTGCTGCGTTTTCCGTAACAAGCTTTCAGCGACAGGATGCTCAAAGTGTCGGACATGAAGAAGCTGGTGAGCCAAGCGCGGCTGCAGTGGCGGCATGTATTCCGTGCGCCACAAACGTTGGACCGCCGGCGAGCGGCCCTAGTCAAACTGCGGACGCCAGCTCAGCTCAAGGCAGCAGCCAAAACCCATCACGAGAGTAAAGCCCTGGAGGCGAGCAACGCTCACAAGGGCCACGGAAGAAGCGCAGAACTTCGCCGGAGCGCCGCGTCCTTTGGCCCCTCCGAAACCTTAGCGTACGTGTCCCGGCGACTGATGCCGGCACACACCATTGTGCGGCGTGTCCTCGGCGAGGCATCCCACCTTCGACCGGGTGTCGAGCCGAAGCGCATGCTCGATGTAGGGAGCGGACCTGGCACTGCCATCTGGGCTGCTGGGCAGGTAAATAGGCCGCCTTCTCAGAAATTAAAGATATTTTAAAGCACGTTCTATTCACTTACGAGCTTATCTAGCCCATTCTCGGTGATATAGTTTATGGCTCCTTTATCCTACTACAAGTTGTGTGCTTAAAGCTTGCCATTGAATTTGTCCATGAAGGTGTTAATTCTTGCGAAACATGTTGTGTTTCATTGACCCATAGGTATGGCCCGAAAGCTTGCGGCACGCGCATGCAGTAGATCACCACCGCAGCATGATAGAAGCCCTCGAGTTCTTGTGGAAGGGCCAAGGTTTAAAAGTGCTTGAAGACGACGGGAAGACCTATCGCAAGCCACGGCCTTTCAATGAGCCAGAAAACGAAGAGGACGAGGACGACGACGAAGAAGAAGACGACGACGATGAAGAAAATGAGGACGATGGCGAAGTTGAGACGTGGATGCAGAGGCTGGAGCGTGAAAGCTTTGGATGGGCGCCGCCACCCGGCTTCACTTTGCGCACTTCCATGGACTTGATGGCCGTCATTGAAGCCGTTGCAGCGCCCAATCAACCTAAGAGTAATGCAGGACCTTCTGCGGCTAGAACAGGGAATGCTGCCACGGCTACCAAGAATGGTGTGGCATCACCACCACCAGGGGCAGCTGGAGCGTCGCCAAGTACAAGAAGCACACCCATGGCTCGCTTGGCTCCCTATGACTTGGTGACCTGCGCCTACGTGCTGGGAGACTTAACGGCGCAAATGTCTGGGCCCGCATCGAAAGGTGCCGCTGCAAGTGCGGCTGCTGCGTCAGTGGCCAGCATTGCTAGCACGAGCGATGGAAGTAGAAGCAGCAGCAGTAGCGACGACGTCACCCAGGCCTTCAAGACAGACGTAGCCCGCGCCGACGCTGTGAACGCAGCCCGCGCCGAGCGAGAAAAAGTGCACGCCGCTGACACCGCCGCCCAGCAAAGCGTGGCCGCTGCAGCAGCAGTGGCCTTGTGGGGCTGTGTAGCTCCCGGGGGGCTTCTCGTGCTGGTGGAACCGGGGGACAAGGCAGGTGCCATGCGGCTTCAGGCAGCGCGTCAAGCTTTATTGAAGGCCTATGCAGCACCACCACCATCGCAGTCTTCAGGGGCTGCTTCCGGCGCTGCTGCGCACCAAGCCAAACGAGCCTCGAAAACACCAACGGCCACTATTGTTGCCCCCTGTACCCACCATTTGATGTGCCCGTTTGACCCGAATGCCCCCAAGTCCGCGCTGGAATCCCTTGCGATCAGCGCTGGCGTTGGCAAGTCCGGTGGCCATTTAGGTAGGATCAATAGTACTGCTGGGCGCCGCAGTGGCACGAGGCAAGGGCGACCGGGCGACAGCCGCAACCGCAGCAACAACAGCAGCGGTCGTGGTGATGAGTTCAGCGGCAGCAGCAGTGATGCCATGTCTGCATCGGCGGGTGGGTGGTGCCGTTTCGTGCAGCGGGTGCCGCGAGAACGCCTCAAGGGAGGTCCAAACGCCGACGAACGGTTCAGTTACCTGGTGGTGCACAAGTCGGACCCTCGCAATAGCAATGGCAGCAGCAATGGCAGCAGCAATGGCAGTAGCAATGACAGCAGAAACCACAGTCGCAGCAATGACAATGGCAACGACAATGATGACTGCCAGGCAACCAGCCCCGCTGAAGTCGCCATCGAGTCTGGCGGGAGGCTGCTTCGAACGCCCTTGAAGCGCACAGGGCACGTGGTGCTTGACGTGTGCCGCCCTGCCACCAAAGCGGGCATGGGCACGCCAGGGGCCAAAGCAGCCCGTGCAGCGGCGCGAAGGCAGAACGCAAATAGCAGACGAGCGGCGGCCACAACAGGTGGAGACGCCGCTGGAGCAGCGACAGGTGATAGTCTTGTGCAATCGTCTCCACCACCACCAGTAGTGGAAGAAGAAACATTTGCCGCCATCGAACGACGGATTGTGTCGCGGGCGAAGCACCCCGCCCTCTTTGCGGCTGCTCGGAAGGCGACGTGGGGTGGAACCTGGCCGGCTGACGAAGCCCTGCTGTGGCGCTCGGAGAAGCCTGCGTCGGAAGAAAGCGCCGAAGAAATGTTCACCAAGTACTTTGGCCCAAAAGGGTTAGGGCTACCTCCCGACGAAGTCAAGAAACGCGTAGCAGTTGCGCTTCAGTTTCAGCAAGAGCAGATGGAAGCTGCAGAGTCGCTGGCGGCGATTGAGGGGGTCTATGCAATGGATGAAGTTGAAGACAGAGAAGGCAGAGACAGAGATGGAGATGAAGAAGTGTCGAGCAAAAGGCGGCGAAATCGCCGAGGGCGCCAGAAGCAAAGTTTAGGTAGTGAAAACGACGACAACGGCGACAGCGGTTTGTCCGAAATCAACGCCTTTTTGAGCCGAGTCCAGAAGTCGCAGCCAAGCGCATTAGATGGCTTTCAGGGCGACAAGGATATTGAGTCTACTTTTGGCGCTGACTTCGTGCCTCGGGGAGAAGAACAGCCACCTAAAAACAAGGACGAAGGATCCTACACTGTTGACCTACTGCAGCTCAACAAGAGGAATAACGCTCAGAAGAAAGAACCGAAGAAGAGCCAGGCTGAGGGTGAAAAACAGGGGGGTGGGAGGAAGAGACGCCCGCGCTTTATGTCGAAGCGCTTTGAGAAATGATTTGAGTTCTTATAGTGGAATATCTTAGGGTTTATTTGAAAGGGCGAATGGTGAATGCTTCTTATGTATCTCTCCTGTTGCTCCACTTTGATAGTTTTGAATTATTACTGGCATAATATATAAAGACCAATCCGACGAATTATTTTCCAGAACAAGGGCATTGCGAAAATAGAGATACGATGCTTATTATTGCCTTCACTTGATTATACTGGGTTAATCGATTATCGAACGTAGGCAAAGACGGAAGTTATAGTCATAGATCTGTGGTTTTAAACTCAAAATACCCATATCCAAATGATACATGTGGGAGGTGTTGTTTTATTGGTGAATTTCCCCCTATGTGGGGAAGGTTCGACTTACCGCATTTCGCATTTACGAGGTTTAGAGAGTGGGCGATACATTCTTTCCGGACAATCGACAGGGTGGGCCCTAGTAAACGCGACTTCACGCTGCAGTCTGATATTATAGTGTGAGATATATGGGTAAATTATGCGCAATAATTTACAATTTTTGTGCCATTTGGCGCAGCAGAAACAATGGAGAACGACCCATGTACCGTCGGGACGGCGCGAAATTACACTACCGGGACGGGGAAGAGACAGGGCACTTCAGCGCAAGCCAAGAAGCGGAACAGGCAGGCTTTTCAGCGCAGGATGACACAGAAGACGACGAGGATCCATGTCGCCGAGCGGGAGACGTCCCATATCCGAAATAACAGAATAGCAATAGCATATATATATATTATATATTTCAGATATATAAGAACCAAGTACCGGATATACTATGGTACTTACAGCTTACAGCTACGTCAAGTAGCCGCTCTTTTTATTTCCGGAAGGCCTTCTCTATAGGAAATTGTTGAAATTCCTTTACTTCTTCTCTATAACGAAGAACTTTCGTCGTGGTTACATGTAAAGGAGCGCGCTTGTTAGAGTTTTCCGTTGGGTTTTCAGTTCGTCAGTTCGCGTGCGTGTGTGTCGTTGGTATACGCCATTTCGCCGTTTCGTTTAAGTCAACGCAGTGGAAGGAAAGAATTGCATCGTTGGCATTTCTTCTCTTTTTGGTTTGGGGCCTTCGCCTTGAGCGGTTATCGGTTATATTTGGGTGCCTCCGCCAAGTGCTCCAAACGCTCCGCTGGCAAAAGTGGTCACTGACGACGCCGCCCCCGTCAGAAGCCAGCTGCCAAACCCGCTGGCTTCTTGCTGCGACAGCGTGCCTGAGCCGTCCTCATCCAAATCGTCGAACAGCTGCCCCGCCTGTAGAGAATGATGCAATCACCGCCACCCGCGAAACGGTAGAGAGTCAGCGAGGAAATGCACGTATATATTATAGATGGAAATACTCAAACACTTAAGGACGATCACGTGCGAGAGATCGCTCTCTCAGGTAACAATATGATGCCTTCCTAGAATACCTCAGCCGGAGTGATTCCGAGAAGGTCAGCACCCGCCACCACTTCCGCGCGAGTTAGCGTGCCGTCGCCGTCTGCGTCGAGCTTCTCAAAGAGGTCGCTCATCGACAAGCCTGGACCACCACCATCTCCTTGGCCCTGGCTGGCCGCACTCGCAGCGGTACTTTTGCTAGGGCTACCGCTCAAGACGTCAAACACACCGCCGCTGCTGCTCGGCAAGTTGAACATGCTTGACCCAAACGTGCTCGAGTCTTGCTTTTTGATGGGTTGTTTCGGTTTTGGCTTGGGCGGAGCGTCGGTCTTTTTCGCTGTCGCCTGGGGGTTGACAGTCTCGACTAGATCGTTTGGATCATCCAAGTCCAGACTTGCCTGAGAGCTGGGATTGGTGTCGACATTAGATGCGGCCTTTTCTACCTTCTTTGCCTTAGCCTCTTTCTCTGCTTGTGCTGCCTTTGCCTCTGCCTCTTTCTTAGCCTTCGCCTCTTTCTCTGCAAGTGCCGCCTTAGCCTCTGCCTCTTTCTTTGCCTTCGCCTCCTTCTCTGCAAGTGCCGCCTTAGCCTCTGCCTCTTTCTTTGCCTTAGCCTCCTTCTCTGCAAGTGCCGCCTTAGCCTCTGCCTCCTTAGCCTCTGCCTCCTTCTTTGCCTTCGCCTCTTTCTCTGCAAGTGCCGCCTTAGCCTCTGCCTCTTTCTTAGCCTTCGCCTCTTTCTCTGCAAGTGCCGCCTTAGCCTCTGCCTCTTTCTTTGCCTTCGCCTCTTTCTCTGCTTGTGCAAGCTGTGCTGTCTCTTCACCCCCTTCATCTTCATTTCGAACTTGTTCATCTGGTGCCACAGGTTTCGTCTTCGTCTCAGCATTTGTTTCCGCTTGAGGAGGAGGAGACTGTGCCTTTCCTTCCATGTCCTCTCGTGCTTTCCTTGCTTTCCCTTCAATGCGCGCGATGGACTCCTCTGCTGCTGCGGCCTCTTTCATCGCTTGCTCCGCCCACATCTTCGCTTTCTTCTTTTCCTGGGCCTCTTTCTCTGCTTGCGCTTCAAGCGCCCTTGCTTCCTCCTCTTCTTGCGCCTCCTTCGCCGCTGCTTCCGCCAGCGCAATCGACTTCTTCCGCATGAGCTCTGCCTTGCGCGCTGCCGCTACGACGAGCGCTTCGGCGGCCTGGGCTTCTTCTTCCTCTTCCTTTGCCTTGGCCGCGGCAGCTGCCGCCTCTACCTCCAAGGCAGCGGCTAATTCTGCCAACTGGGCCTCGCAATCGTTGACCTGTTCGCTGAACTCAGTGGTCAGAGGTTCTTGACCTTGCTCCGCCAACTTGCGAGCTGCTGCAACGCAGAGCTTCATGGCGTCAACGTCGCCGCTGTATTGCAAAAAATCACATCATCAGAAAGAACGCGCGCCCGTGTCAAAATAATCTAGAATAAGACCAACAAAACTTTACGCCGACCCAGACTAATATTTTGCCATAGAATCTGAAACAACGAACTTCAAGGACATCGTAAAAGGCCACTTCCTTCTTCACTCTCACTTGCATACACCCACACAACCACCCACCTTTCTGTGGCGTCCTCGAGCTTTTGCGCCAAGTTGTCCTCCTGAATGAGCCGCCCCAGGCGCTTGTGAACCAGGTCAATCAAGTCGCGGCGGCCGCGGAGGGTCAGCAAATCGCCGTGCAGCGTTATGCTGTAATTGCCCTTGTCAGTGCTAATGCTGCTGTTGTTGTTGAAGCTGCCGCTGCCGTTCTCGTTACCGCTGTTGTCGCCGTTCCTGCGGCCAATGCCGATAGAATCCACTGCCAAATCGTCTTCGGCAGCTCGCAGGGCCTTGAGGTCCCCGCCGTCGTGCGCGCACAGTTCCCGCACTTGCGCTTCGGCTTTCGCGAGCCATTCTTGTTGCGCGGATTCCACGGCTTGTAGGCGCTCCGCCAGGTGAGTGCGGTGCTGGCGCAAGTAAGGAGGTAACGTGTCGTTTTCCTTGCGGCTGCTGCTGCTGCTGCTGCTCTTGCCTTCTTTTGACTTTGAGCCGCTTTTCGAGGTCTTGAATGCAGCAGCTGAAGCCGAGAATTCTTGCGCCGCAAGATCGTCGCACGCTTTCACAGCACTGGACAAAGCTTCGCGGGTGTCGCTGATTTTCGCGGCCACGCACTGGGCCGTCAGCGATTCTTCGTCGGCGAGCCGCGCCACCCGGCGGGCCCCCGCGGCGAGGAGCTCGGGCTTTTTGGCGAGGCTGACGTGGTCGCCGTGCATGGTGACGCCTGATGCACATCGTGATGATAATGACGAGGATGTATGGCGTGAGTTGAAGGATGCATTCGTGGATTGGTACAGAAAGTAACGAAAGAGAAAAGCTGCCCACATGGTTAAAGCAAAAGAAGCACTCAATGCACCCAGAATGCAGCTTCATGTTCGGGCTTTTTTCGGGCTTCTAAGAGATATCCCTAAAATAGGTCTTACCTTCTGTTGCTTGTGCCAAGGCATCACGCGCGGGCTCCCACGCCTCGCCCTCCAGGGCCGCCACCAGAGCTGCTTCATACTCAGCGCGTTTTTTGGCCTGAGCCACGCTCATGGCCACGATTCGGGCTTTGGCAGCGGTGGCTGACAGCTCCAGGCTCTCTGGCAAAGGGCCTTGGTTGCGCAGTTCCTCACAGGCCGCGGCGGCAGCTTCCAACGGAGCTCGGCAGTCGACCAGTAAGCCGTTGGCAAACGCATCGGCAGCGGCTTTTTCCGCGCGAAGACGAGCCAGGCGAGCGCTTGCGGACACCATCAAGTCGTCGAAAGCTTCGTGAGATAAGTTGATCTGGGAAAAGGATGCGAGGACAAAAAAATGTTGATGAGTAGTTGGTGCAATGCGGTGATGTGAGGTTGAACATCTGGCTGTAGGACAAGTGCTACATAGAGTCAATATTGTAGCAAATTTCTCGTCACATTCCTTTGTACTTTGTGTTGCGTGCGGCAAAGACCTACAACGAAGACTGTCAATCACATACGCAACAGCTCTTTCTTTCAGCTCACCACATCGCCGTTCATTTCGACGCCTTCCGTAGCTAAGCGGTACGCGGCGCTGAATTTGTCCAGAGATTGGCCGTCTCCGATCCCCGGTGTGGCGTCATTCAAAAGCAACTCCAAAATGTCCTCGAGCTTCGCACGCCAGGCTTCCTGGGCCACGTAAATGGTTTCCACCAGCCCCACCGCATGGATCAACAGCTCCGAGAGCTCCGGGGTGAGGAGGCCCTCAATCCCGCCGTCCTCGAGCAAGGGTTTAGCTTCGCGGGCCCATTTGTTCAAATCGCGCCGGTGCTCGCGGGCCACAGCGTCGCTCAAGTATTTGAACACCGTGCGCTCCATGAACAGCCTCCTCTGGCAGAGCACGATGTCCTGCAAGGTTTTCAGCAACTTCAGCCCTTTCTTCTTCTTGTCGGTGGGGTCGTCGAGGAACACGTGCGTGGCCACTTGAGTCCCTTCCAAACTGCCGTCGGCTTTCTTGGCGCGCAAGACAAAGAACCGCGGGCCCGGTGGGCTCGCAGGGGTTGGCGCGTCGGTGCCGCTGCCGCCTTCGGCAAGCACGCTGAAGTTGTGGTCCACGAAAATGGGGCTGCCTTTTCGAAGTACGTACCGCCCCCATTTGTTCCATTTGCCGTACTCGATTTTGTCATAGTACACTTTTAGGAATCTACCCTTCCAACCTGACTTATAGTACCTGCTCAACTCGACGCGCTTCTTTGGGAGCATCCCTTCGAAGAGGGCTTCGCCCGATTTCTGGGCAGCCAATAAGCGGCGGCACAGTTGCACCGTAGTTTCCGTCGCATATTCAGGCGTGTCCCGGCGGCTTGGCTTGCGCGCGATGGTGCGGGCGCGGTTCTTCTTTGTTTCCGGTTTAGCTGTTGCTGTACTTTCTATGGGCTTGTCCATTGGAGGAGCGGGCCCACGCAATTGTTGCGCACCGTCCATGTCGATCTCTTCCTCGCCAGCGCTGGTGCCGGAATTCCCTTCGTCTTCATCAAGCGGCACACCTACACTAGCGGATGCGACCTCGGTGGCCTGATGCCGCTCCGCGCCTTGTATTGCAGTAGCTGCTTGGTTGTCCTGAGTACCACGCACGTAACGCTCCTGCGTGTCAGATCCTGCAGCAGTCGCTTGACGAACGGTTGCTTCCCACAGCTCCGCTTCCATGATGACGCTATCCCGCGCTTTCTTCCCAGGAATACCCTCAGCACCAGCCCCCCGCGAGAGCGTGGACGACGCGGAATCATTTGTAGTCGTCTCCTTAGCGGACGGTGTAGTAGCACCCAAGTGGGTACTTTGAATTGGCGTTAAGTTTGCTGCTGCTAGATCCGCAGATAAGTTCTCAGCTTCCATCTCTTCGTTCAGCAAAGCCCTCCACGCAATTTTAGAATCGCCAGCATTGACCGAATTTGGCGTTTCGAAATGGCTCAAGCTCCTGCTGGCTGACTCTTTGCTGTCGCTCATGCCACCTCCGCGTTCAAACGACAGCTCATTGAACGGGTCGTCGCCAGCATCCGAACCACCGAGCGAGGCGCTACTGAGGGAGCTTTGGCTTGGATGCTTCGATTGCAAGCCTGTAGCAAAATTGCCATCCCCGTGCTCTCCCTGGTGTTTTGCTTCATGAGACTTTAACTCTCTCCCAAACTTGGCTGCCATCTTGATACTTCGTGATTATATGATCAGCCCTGAATCACTCTCAAGCTACAATGTGGAAACTACAAATGTAGTACACGTTAAAGAGGGCATCTACAGTGACTTGTGCATCAGTACCACAGCTCAGACGCTGGTCTCACTCTCAATCTTCCTATTAGATCGTGGATCCGTAGCTCCGTTGCTCCCGGTCTGCCACCAATTCCGTCTAGCTAGCTATAGCGCTATAGCTAGTAGTATTAGCTGCTCAATCTACTCGGCCTGTATGAGTAGCGACATCCACCAATCACAAGATCACAAGTATCAGCACATCAGCCAGGCACTGCAAAGTAATAATACGCATTGCAAAGCTGCGATGCTCTTTGTAGGCCAACAATAAGTCCGAATATTGTACAGTACTGTACTCACTCTGTACTATTGCACTGTATCAGTTAAACCAGTTCAGTTGTTCAGTTACTGTGCTACTGTGCACTCCACTGTTTATGATTGCGTACTCTGTATTCTGCACTGTGCCAGTTCAGTTACTGTTTATGATAGCGAGGGCTTAATAATAGTACAGGTTGCCGAATCAATTCGAGGTCAGGTCAGCACACAGCGCAGCAGATTGGTATTGGCAGTAGTAAGAGGCACTCAGGACTTACGTCGAAGTGAAGGATGGTATAGCGAACGTCTAGCTAGAAAAATTTTATTTGACTGGATGATCAGCCCGTGACGCATTAAGGTTCAATGGCTACCCATTGGGAAACACATGATAATTGTGTA
>Ga0307978_1003969_pt1 | contig 9984 bp, 11 predicted proteins | sample OrgLakmetage1056_FD_203151 | JGI IMG/M metagenome (GOLD analysis project Ga0307978, IMG submission 203151) | Saline water microbial communities from Organic Lake, Antarctica - #1056 | ecosystem: Environmental > Aquatic > Non-marine Saline and Alkaline > Saline | place: Antarctica: Organic Lake...
TAATAAAGCTACAACAGAAACGCTCAGATCAATAGTTCTGCGGCATCTTGTGGTGGTTGGGCCATACCCAGTTCGGACAGTGTACACTAAAAGTCGATTATCTCGAAAACTGTTTGTCTCTAGGAATGCCGGTTTTCTAGATGGGCTGCCCACATATTATTACTAAGTACGCGAATGGCGAATGAAACAAAAGCCAATGCTTTACTAACGCGAAGTTTAGTTGTAAGAACCGGAAGGATGCGAGCTGGGCGCGAATAAGGCCTTTGCGAAGTAGGTCCACGGCCCCATCATCGCGCAATCCTCTGTTCCTATTCCTGTACCAGTCACTAAGCTTTACACACACTGCACACTGCACATGGTCATGGTCCAATAAGTTGTAAAATTTACCCCACCCTGTAACCTGGAGCTAATTTTTTTGAGGTCGGCAATTCGGCAACGATGTAACAAAGAAGCAGAGCTCAAGAGCTCAACAATCAATGCCGGCATATCGGGAGTACAGCTCTAGCTAGGCTACAGACAATGACTCCGCTTCTCTGAAAATCATTATACCTATTAATTAGCATAACCCTGAATGGTTGCAGTTTCCTCAAGAAATAATCTCCTTCGGAGCCTATCTTGGTTTACGTTTGGCTATAAGATAAAAGAAGGTCACCATGAAGATGATGGTGACCAGAACATATCGCTTATTGGAAGAGCCAAACGCCATGAGCAGAAAAATGTGCTTCGACCAGTTACAATATTATGCTTCAGAACTACTGACTGGGCTATCAAAAGTTACTACTTACCAACACTCGTCACGTTTCTCTTGATGATCTTGTCGCCGATGCCTTTATCCTGGACTATAGGCAATAGCTGCCGTTTAGCTTCACTTGTAATGATAAATTGCACTCTTTACCATTTTCTGCACGACTCTGATCCTGGTTACGTTGATCCACCAGTGGGCTACAATCCTGAATTAGGTCGTGCAAAGATTTCAAATGGAAGAGGAGCTCGCCTGGACGAAGAAAATGGCTATGCTGATGCAAGCGCGGCGGCAGAATACGAATGGAAAAATTGGCCACCAATGCGGACGGCATATTGTGGTATGAAGAAAAAATACGTTTCAAAATTCGATCATTCGTGCGACGTCTTACAGACAGCGATAGGAGAGCGCAACCACACTTTATTTTGGTGGTGGCTTTTGGGGTCACTTTTGCAATTTTTGCAGGCTGCGTCGATTGCAAAAACTCAGTTTTCTTGGTCAGGTGACCACTCGTCAATAAAAATAGTTCCGGTGTTTTTGGTCGTCTTATATATGGACTTTTTGATATTTTCAAGTGGTACTCTTCTTGTAATTCACACCGGTTTGTTGGCGACAGCTACGACAACTTACGAGTTTTTGGAGCACGAAAGATTGCCCTACCTCGAAGGCACTAACTTCGAAGATTTTGCATTCTCTAAAGGCTTCTTTACAAATATATGGACTGCATGCTGGATCCACGGCTTTTTTCTTTTGCGCGAGCCTTGGAAACCTCACAGATGGAGCAGGCCATTACGAATCAACAGGGATTCGAATGATATTTGGAATAATCCTTTTCAAAATAAGTATTGGAGTTGTTTTTGATGAACCGAATTCGGTTGCTACTTGTATGAAATGTGAGTAGTGGCGCTTTCATTTGGTGTCATCACTAATCACATGTTTTTCGAAGTACCCTGCCTGAAGTGTTATCAGTAATTTGAAGAGGAGGCATCTCTGTAAAATGGTAACATCTACGACGAACTGTACACAGTGCATGGTGCGCATTTTTCGGGCTTCAGCATTTGGAACTATACGCATCGCCCAAATGGCGCAGAAGCGAAAGATGTTAATAAAAGCGTATGCGCACGCGATACATTAAGGCTGAATGGTTCTGACTCCAAAACCACTTTTTATAAGTCGGAAGTGTTTTTTTATCTCAATTGAAAGTATGAGACTTGATGACTTGATTTAGGTTGCCATTGCCCCTCGCTTCATTCACTTTTTCCTATCTAAAAGAGAGCGCGCCATAGTCAAGAATTCGTTTTATGGACTCCCTATAATTTATTTAGGACTATGGGTTTAAGATTACCTAAGTGCTTAGTACTCAGCCGGTCGCTGCTGGGTTCTGTGATAAGTGATAACGACATGAATACAAGGCCACGAGGCCGTTTAGTCACAGCCACACACGCGCTAGTCCTCTTCTATGGGCCCAACGAGCCTCTAGCTCGTTGACCTCAAATTAAGCAGCAGATCAGGATGTCGTCTAGTTGGCGTGGCATCAGTTGAGTCCCTCGGATCGGACTGGAATCCTGGCTTGGTTTAATTTTTGACACAGGCCCCGAGGGGCCGAAATTAGAAGTGTAACAGACAGACAGACAGAGAATCCAAAGCGACTTATACAAGAAGGATTTTTTTCGATCGCGCATCGCATACTAGAACGCATTCATCTTTTCCCGCGGAACTTGTATAAACTTTCGCCCTCTTTAAGCTTTGGAACTTTCGATGCGCTGTAAATAATTACGCACTGCCCTTGTTAAGCTTTGGAACTTTCGATGCGCTGTAAATAATTACGCACTTCCTTAAGTAACGCCGGTCTGCTACTTAAACAGCAAGCAACTGCTGCTGCGGCGTATCTGCATACCCCTCCTTGGACGGCCTTCATTACTGTATGCGCAATGCGATTTCAATTCACGCGTACACTACTCTATTATTCTTCTGTACTCTGTACTGGAATTGCAGAACCTCCCTGTATACGAGGGGTTCTCTTGATCGTTATTTTGCTGTTTTCTTGTCGGTCGGGTACCGTACTTAAGTAAAGAGAGAGAGCTGTTCGATGTGTTCCAAAAATTCAAAAAATTGTAACACGAGCTCTACTCCTCTCCTCTCGTCTTTTAGAGTTTGAGAATCGCCCGAGTTGCAACCGAAGATAACACCATATTTCTTTTATAGAAATGGATTCTTCAGAAGCTTCTCTTTTCGAAACAGTGAAGCAGGTCACTGCTCTCCTTGATAGCATCATTCGCGGGAGGAGCGTTGCTAAAGAACAATTGCACAATGCAGGAGTACAGCTACTTGCACGCTCCTTCGACGCCAAAACAGAGGCGGTCGATTTGACAGCACATGGCACGAAGTTACACAACATGCTGAGGTCACCTCGATTCGCTCAACAAGAAGGATCACGTGAGTGTGAGAGTTTCAAAATTTTCTCAAGCTTCGTTTGAAGTATTTTCATTCGAAAATCAGCTTACGATATTCTCGTTGCTTTATCTTCTGCGTACCACAGACGCCTTCAGTGCCATACGAGCTGCGGCTGCAAATTTGATTAATCAGCGCAGTGATGGATCCAAAATTGAAACCACGCAATCACTATTGGTGGCGCTTCGGACCTCAGCTAAATCTTCCCTTGAGTTGCGGCGCGCGCCCGACATGCAAAGCAGTGCGCTTCGTGTCGTCGAGTACATTGAGAAACTCTGGGTGGCGGCAGAGCAGTCCGAACTTGGTGTTGCATCATTTTCTGAGAAGGTATCACGCGGAATTAGATACATATTACTTGTCACTCATTTTACGATAAATACACTCTTTACTTTAGCGGTTTAGCGGCTGTTATGGCGTTTTTATCTTACTTGCGTAGGAAAAGCATGAGTGTGAAATGTTGGTGCTCGATGCACTACTGCTCAAGTCTGAAATTTTGGCCGAATCCGGAAAGCATAGCGCTGCAATTTCAACCCTCAGCAGTAACACCGTTTCGGCGCTTACAATTCGCCTTCCGCAGGCAGGCGTATCGTTGGCAACTAAGGTTCTCGCAGGCAATTTTGAATAATTGCCAAATGCATGCCTCCTGATTCCTGCACTTATCAATGATACAGTATTGTTTTAAAGTTTACGCATCGATTGATATCTACCATCTATCCAGGCCTTTAAGTATGGACAGGCTGTGCTCATAAAACGTGAAAATGGTGCCGAAGATCGTGTAGCGAAGGCATCTGCTGCGAGTGTGTGTTATCGTGCTGCCTTGCACTTCCTCGATGGTGTCGATGGTGCTGCAGAAAAACAATCCTTGTTACGAGACGCAAGTGAACTTCGTGGGAAATGCTTGATTCAACACGCGCTCGCATTGCACTTATGTGGCCAACATGATGACGCTCTACGTTGTCTCGATCAAGTGACTACACCTGAGCTCCGGCGTGACTCTCAAGACCTACGATTCGGTGTGCTTTTAGCGGTGAGTTTATCAATCGGAACACTTTTATCATCACCATTGTCTTTCATATTCCTTTTGGATTATTTTTTTAAAGATTGTCTGATTGTCCAACTCTTTTCATACTTTCTGTCCCACTTCAACCTCTCTAACACCTGTCGAGTTCTTCGCATTTATATCCTCATTAGTAGTAGCCACTTGCCCAAAGAGTTCAAAGCGAAATGCCCGATCAGTATACGTTAACTCGATATTCCTGATTGTTGTAAATGTACCATAGATTGGCCGGCATGTTGAGTTGCACCAGTGCATCGACGATCTCATAAGAGGAGTTATAGATCGTGAACGCACTACTGGTGCACAAAGACCCAAAGATGGCACATTGTTCACCAATTCTGCCAGCGTTGGTATTGGCGTAGGGGATAAATCTGAGCATGAGCGCGTACTTGGATGGCTTCGGCGTGCAAGTATTGCTACACGGTTTGACCAGCCTACACTGCAGCACTACAAGAAGCTCCAAGATGCATGGTCTGATGACGTGCGCCATCTCGAAGTTAAAATACAGCTGTTGACGGGTCTCTTTGCGCAGGGTGTCTGCCCTTCTAGTCCGCCGGAAGCACGTGTGCCGGCAGACACAAGCATCCAGTCAACCGTTGGAAATCCTCTGACACGACTTGGCCTAGAACTTTGCGATGAGCTCACAGGACAACATATACAGCGGCAACGCTTGCTAAGCTCGCAACACTGGAATCAAGTGTGTTTCTACTATGTTATCTGATGTCCTTGTTTTTACTTTTTTTCTGTTTTTTACAGTTATGTACTGTCTATACTCAGGTGGAAGCGGTCTTGGCCCAGGCACTAAATGCTGCCCATGCTTCTTGCGACTGGAGCATCGCGGTGGCCATTTCGGATCGGTTCCTCGCAGCACTTGAAGCACCTAGCGGCCTGAGCAGTGACCTTGGCAGCCTTGGCTGTGATCAACAAAAGACTCGGCGAAGTCAACTGCTCGTACTGCGAACACAAGCGCTACTGGGGCTTGGCCGACTTTCTGACGCGGCTCGCTCAGCGGATCAGGCTATGACTCTATGTCCATCGGCAGATGCTTTTGTGCTTCAGGTTTTAACTTTGGATTATTCTCTCTACTCGTGATTTTCATTATTTGTTACCAAAGAAAGATGATTCGATTATTTTTAACCATTACATGTAGCTTTGTACGATATTCCGTTTGCGTGAGTGCTGCAGATACAATGCGCATGCAAAAGTAACAACCCAGTAGATAAGGGTGTTGCCGCTCTGCAGCAGCTCGAAGCTTATGCGATGTTGAAGATTAATGGAGACAGTATGCCGCGCTTTCGACACCAACATGGATCATTTTTGGATACGCTCGAGCAAGGCGTTGCCGCTGTACAGTCTGCCCGAGATGCCTCTCCAGCAAAGGACTACCACCGTAACGAAAGCTACCCTGATGCTCATTTTGGTAATTTAGCGACATCGTTATCTAGCGCTGCTGCGCTAGATGAGCTTGAGCTTCGAATTATCACATCATTTTTGCGCGCCTATCAAGCAAGTGTAGATGCGAAACTTCCCACGGAGATGCTCAGTAAAATCTCAGTCGACTTTGATAGCAAAAATGATGAAGTACCATCGTTTACAGCGTTCTTGCTTCGCGCGTGTACCCTCATAGCTCCTCGTCCCAAAGTACATGAGGGCACAACCACAGCGCTACCTCTCGCGGCTGCGTTTAGACCGACTGCATTTTCCAGTGAAGATGGCCTCGATGGCCATCCACACGGGCTTCTTTCTCCTAGTGCCGTACTTGATGCTGTGCCCGAAGTCATCAGAGGAGCCCGTTTCCTGCTCCTTCAGGCAGGTCATAATTCTGGCATTACAGATGAAAAGATACTAGGAACTCCACGCATCGCCAATGTAGGCACTAAGGAATCAAAAGCATCTACTACTATTCAGGAAATCGCAGGTCCATTGGGGACCTCATCTGAGGCACGAGCACTCAGCATCGCGAGCTGGAATGTCGCACAGGCTCTCCGCGGACGTGGCTTACATAGCTGCTTTGATGATGGTGGCATTGAAATTCTCGAGGAACACAATAAAAGCGCATGCATGGAATCTGGCAGCAGCGGCACTAGTGCCAGAAATGCCAAGCTGCCGTTCACGACGGAGCTGTTTTTGATCGCACACGAATTACAGCTTGCAGGAGAACGCAGTCAAAGCAGTCTCGGTGAACATGAAACCTTTGAATTGGAACGGCACCAAGACTCCGTAAACCGTGTTGGTATGCTCTTTTTGGCAGCAACCGATCTTCTAGACCGCATACTTTTTGGTACTGCCTTTGAGACCTCAAATGTATCAATCGGGAAGAGTAGCGGAGATGCTTCAAATGGACATCAGCATTCAGCGCCTGCCACGCGTGCACTCGTCGAGAAGGCTCTCGGCTGGATCTGCACTGCACAGGAGACAGCTGCTCTAGTCGCGAAGGCAGCAGCAGAAAAAGATGTCTCAGGCACTGGAACCGCAAATATCGAGAGTACCTCGGGCACATCCATGGACATAGTCGAAGGTTCAACAAATGCTCGTCCTCGTGATGGCGGTTGCTCCACAGTTCAGAATCGTGCTGAGTTGATGATGGCCTTAAAAGGCATGCAAGTCTCACTTTCGGTGCTTCGGCTCATGGCTGGGCTACAGGGCTATCTGCGCAAAGCAGTGGATACGAAGGAAACTGTTACTACAGCAGTCACCGAAGAGAAGGCACTTTTATCGCTCCTCGATGAATGTCAAACGGAGCTCGCGTTGGTGCCAGCTGACAAACTTTCTGCGGCGGCCTCCGCAGCCAAACATCGCAATCACAATGCCGTTGCTCACCGCTTGCTAAGTATTGCTATCAGCCAAATGGAAGCACAAGGCCGCGGCCTCGGCGGTAGTGGAATCCGTGAGAAAGACGGAAATTTCATGGCTGAAGACGGTTGCAGTTCTGAGAAAGAGACACTTTCTCGCCTCTACTGTGACCTTTTTCATGCATCACCGACTACTGATGCATGTCTTGAGGTCGCACGCAACATTTTGCACCTTCTTAATGACGCCGCGCAAGCTCGTGAAGTAAGGCAGTTCATGTTTAAATGGCTGTGTCTAGTTCAATATGCACCTGAATTTGCTGCATGGTGTGCTGCTTCCTATAGTAGCTTCACCGCTTCACCTCCACCCCCCCCTTGTGTTGGTCATGTTGGCATATTGTGATTCATTGTCAAACGCTTACAGGCCAGTGGATTTGATGAAGAAAGCCTCGAGATAATTGCTTCTCAGTGTTACAACTGGGGGCTACTTGGTCTTAGTCTTGGATCTGCAGATGCGGGAGCGATGAGTGAGCGGCTGATTGGCACGGCGCAATGTTTTTTGCCGTATTGTGCTGGCTTGCAGCAGCACGCTGATTCCATCGCAAAAGTAAGAAATCAGAACCAGAGCATTCAATTACTCAGTATTCATAATAGGAAGCGTCTTGTTGTGTGCTTGTGTCTGCAGGCATATGAAATAGCGCTCGAAGTGAAGCAGCAAGAGCAAGAAGACCTGATCCGATACACGTCCAAAATGAGCGAAAGTTGTGCTTAGGGACGCCTTCGTGGCAGGAAGTCGTCGCCGCATCATCTTATACCATTATAAACCAAATAAGGCGATACCTGCGTGTAGAAATTTAAGGGTGATAAATGACAAATAATTCTGAGTTTAAAAAGTCGAATCTGTACAAAATTTGAGTTAAGCAGCCACTTAGTTACTGAAAACTGAAAATTATTGTTTCTTGAGTATGAGCACTGAGCACCTCCAATTAGATTAGCTCCACTTCTAGTAGAAATAGCATCGCATTGTTTTTGTACTTCGGCCTATTGGCCCTCTAAGTCTAACTCCTTCTTCTGCCTGTGTCAAAAATGAAACCTGATGGCGGACTGCGGACTGAAACGACCGAAATCGAACGGGGATGAATATGCACACAAACGAAAATGTCAATGAGATGCAAGTTCCGTGGGCAGAAACAGGTGTTAGTGTATCATTAATATATATTATACCTACATCATTAATGGTATATATATCTGTAAACATTGGATGTGATGGCGAAATGAGGTGTGCGTTATGGGAATATGAGGCAGAGAAGAAGTAGAGATAAAAAGAGATAAAACAAGGTAGGTGGTAGATAGACAGAGGGGTACACGGGCAATCGCCTTGGCCGGGTAGCCAGGAACATCGGACATTTGTAATTTAAGAAGTCAACGGGCACATCGACGTTGTTCCAAGAAGCCCAATTCCGGCCTCAAGATATATTTTCACTTCGATTTCGGCGGGTGGGGTGGGTCGTGGGTCGTGGGTGGCCATTTCGGCATACATAATACATAAGATCCTTTTCAAATACCCTACGTAATTGCATGAAGCACGCTTCTGCGTAATAACACGGCTTCGAATGCCGAACGATATGTGTTTTAACTTCTACTTCTGTTTATTTACTCTGTAAACTGTAAACTAGCGGGAAACGGGAAACTGTAACTAGCATTATAAATTGCACGTCAGGGCCCACAACCACGCAGGGCCTGATACAGAAGTAAGTGAAGTAAGGGCAGCGCAATTACGCAATTGCAGTGGCCGTTGGTCGTTGTTTATAATAGCACCGTAATCCTTTTTTTTTGTTTTTGTGTTGCTTCTCTTCTCTCAGCTCGCTTTGCATGCGTGCTTTAAATACCTTCGACTCCCAAAGAGTTCTCTCGTACGTGGACATCGAGACTCCATTCATTCGAAGCCGTTGAAATTGCTTCGGCTGCCAATTTGTTCTGAATAAAGTGCGTTTTGAAATCCCAGAGCGCAGCGACGACGTTGCTCCGAGTAGCACCACACTCAAGTTTGTTTTTTTCTAGGAAAAGCTGGCCATGAAATCCGCAACGTCATCGCGTGCCGCCGCGGCGTCCAGGTTCACCGTTTGCGTGCCCCCGCCGGCCGCGGCAGCCCGTTCCGCCTGCAGCCGGGCTTTTTCCACGCTGTCCGCCGCTTCTTGCTGGCGCGCGGCGGCTTCCGCGGCCCGCTTCTGCTCGCGGGCCCGGTGCGCGGCCGCCAAAGCTTCTTCTTGCTGGGCCGCCAGCGCCGCTTGCTTCCGGCGCACTTCCGCTTCGCGTTGCTCGTCCCGCTGCCGGGACGCCGCAATGTCGGACTGGAGCTGCGACCACCCCCCCGTCTCGTCGCTGGAGTCCGACCGCGCCCGGGCAATGCTGGAACCAGGGCTCGCGGCGCCGCCACCGTCGTTGGCCGCCGCGGCAGAAGACGACGAATCAGCGGTTGGAGCGCCCCACCCACTGGTCCAAGCTGACACGTTTGCGACTTTCAGTTCTCCCGCGCTGAGCGTTGGGGGTGCCTCCAGCACGGCAGCAGCTGCGGTGGAGGCCAAAGGGGCAGGAGGAGGTACACTGCTGCTGCTGCTGCTGCTGCTATTAGTGCTGCCAAACTCATCGTCATCGTCGTCGTCACTGTCGTCCAACCCAGCCAAGCGCCGTGCCATCATCGCTGGGTTGGCCACTGCCGCAGGAGCAGGCACGGAGGCAGCTGCGGGCGGCACCGCAGGAGCAGCAGCTGCAGGTTGACTGCTCACCGCAGGCGCCGGCTGAAACGCCGGTGCCGCGTCACTTTGCTCGTCTTCCGAATCCGACGTGTCGTTGCCGTTGCCGTAACCACCGCCGAAAGCTGCGCAGGTCGAAGTAACGGCAGCAGCAGCCGCCGCAGCTGGTGGCGGTGCTTCCACTTTTGACCG
>Ga0307978_1003970_pt1 | contig 9983 bp, 10 predicted proteins | sample OrgLakmetage1056_FD_203151 | JGI IMG/M metagenome (GOLD analysis project Ga0307978, IMG submission 203151) | Saline water microbial communities from Organic Lake, Antarctica - #1056 | ecosystem: Environmental > Aquatic > Non-marine Saline and Alkaline > Saline | place: Antarctica: Organic Lake...
TCCTACGGAGTGGCTGCGCCAAACTTCTTAGAATCATGGAGTTAAAGGGTTAAATGCTTTGTGTATTCTTTGATAGTGTAGCAAAATGAAGGCAAGTCCAACATAGTTCTCAGCTGACTGGTCATAGTGAGTTCAGAGGGTGCAGAATGTAGAATGTTGAAGGGAATATTTATGTACAAATGTGTCGAGGTGAATGCAGGTGAGGAGGCTTCAAATCATAGCTGCATCGGACGCGATGGTGAGAAGTTAGCATCCATATTATCGAATAAACCTCAATCATTAAGTTCAAATCATGGTGCTCACATTAAGTGGCCAGAAATACTTCCCAATTCAATCGACAACACATAAAAGGCACGACTCTGCAGTACGTATTTCTAACTCCTCCAGAGCCCAAGTACGCTTCTTTTGATTCAAGGTCCATATTATCAGCACAATAATGCAGCCGTTCGTGTTCGATGTCGAATACACCACAAGGAGGCCACTAATTGGGCAACTCAACCCCATATTCTTGACACAAGCTTTTGTCCAGGTCGATTATCTCGGTCTGGGTGGATCATTTCAAGGAATGTCGAGGGGTAGAATTATACGAATGTGAATGCACATCATGTTCGAGTGTAAGCACAGCCAGATGTGGGTGAAAAGAAACACTCACGATAAGTATTTATAAGATAGGCCCCGAAGGACCGGAATTAGAAGGCTAACAGGTAAAGAAGTGTTTATTGGGTTGAATTCAGTGATTTTCAAAAGAAACTGAGGGGTGTTGGCTCCAGTTCTTAGAAACGAGGGCCTTTCTGACCTGCCAGCCTGCCGGTCGCCTAAAAAATGAGGGGGACTCACGCGGGAATCAAAGAAATTGCCTAAGAAACGAGGGGGGCGGCCATTTTCCTGCTTTCTTATCACGCGCAAAAACTGTAAAAGAAGCACTCGCGTTAAGAATTCGAGGGGTACAATTTATTGGTGATTTTTAAAAGAAACTGAGGGGTGTTGGCTCAGGTTTCTAAAAACGAGGGCCTTTCTGCCCTGCCTGTCTGCCGGTCGCCTAAGGAACTGAGGGGGGCTCGCGCAGGAATCTAAGAAATGCCCCAAGAAAGACAAGTAGTCGAGCCGGTGTTGTATTTGTAATAAACTATCATTAAATTCTAAATCAGGCAAGTATGGGTGGGAGGACTCTACCTCAGAAAAAAATTGAGGGAGATGGACCGGGATAAGCAGAGCAGCAAGCACGCGTTTGGTGCTTGGAGGAGCGATCCAACCAGCAAGTTCGTGGATGGTTGGATGGCCTCACAACGATTGGTTATTCTGGTCCAGCTCCCGGATGATTCCTCCTTAGCGGGGATTGGGAATAGTAGTAACTGTTCTTCTTGTTTTTCTCGTCGTCTTCTCTTCTCGTCTTTGCTCTGCGCCTAACTGCGGTTTCCGGCGCATCACCTGCGCAGCTGTCTCACGCGGCCCACGCCGCTACTCCAGCTGCGCGGCCGAGGTTACCGTTCCGCACCTTACTGCTTGTTGGCATAGTGCACTTTGGCGCACTCAGCAACAAGGGCGTCGGGGCGTCGGCCGTTTTCCTGCTTTCTTAATATCACCCGCAACTGGCTGTACCTACGTACTGTACTACAGATCTGTACGTACTGTACCACTGGTGAAGTGAAAAGTAATAAGTTCAAACCGCTGAAATCAGAGGGGAATTTTTATGCATAATATTATCAGCTGCCGGCGGCAGGCGGCAATAGAACGAACCCAGACCACAGACCACCGCCAGGAACTGCTTTTAGTCGCGATGTCCTTTTCGAGCACAGTATTCAAGAGGATTTGAAAGCAGGCTTCTAGCATTGGTTGTTCAATTCATCATTCTTGTCGTCCCTTCGGATGTGGAAAGCAATTGGATCTTCGCTTAATTCTGAGCACAAAGTAGTAGCCGCGCCTCCCAAGCGCAAGAGTTCTAATGTCCCACCACGCCATAGTCGAAATGCACGGGCCTGCACGGGTTGTAAAAAGGTTAAGTCCAAGTGCGAAGAGCTGCACGGCGTTGAGGGTACAGGATGCCGCCGCTGTCAGCGACTCAATTTAGAATGTGTGTTCACGGACGCGCCAGCACACCGGCGTAATCCAACCGGTGGCGCTGTAACACCGCCCCTGGCTACTGCGCCAGGCACTAGACGAACATCTGAATTGTTGGGAGCATCGAAGAAACGCCGAGGCGATGATGAATTGGGTGGCGAAACTTCAAGTCTTGTGACGACGGCAGCTTCACCCGCTGTGCTGATGAAAGACTGGAATGTGTCCGAATTTCTCAACAATGAGACAAATCCTTTCAACCATTCTTTGGAACCTAAGCTATTGCCAAGGTCCCGCCAGGTGATCAGTAATGGCGGCAAAGATGCTGACTCCGAAAGTAAAAGCCCTCCCGGCGGTGGACAAGACTCTGACCTAGCGCTAGCGATGGAGTCTCAATGTAATATTGCAGCCGGCGGTGCATGTGAGGTGGGCCGCGCGAAGCCAATTCAAGCTGCATCTCTGCCGCCAGCTGTCGCGGCATTCATAGCCTTTGAAGAGGCGCGCTCGGATCTGCCTAAGCCTGTGATATTCATGCGCAACTCTTTCAACTCGGACATCTACTTCATGGTAAACCAGAGCTTCCAAGACCGTGTGTCGAGCGCTGCGAACTTTACTCCACCGATGCCTGGGCAGTGCCCCGGTTTACTGAATGGTCCTTTCGCAGTCGAAGACATGGAAAGCATGTTTGCGTACGTGGATTCGTCGAGCAAAGGCTTGATAGCGCCCCCTCCTTCGGGCGGCAACATTGAGCGTTCCGTCAAACTAGAAGTGCCCAACCCGGTCCGCATTCGGGTGCGGCCGCCAGGAATGGCGCCGCCCGGCGCCGCGGAGCCGCTTTGCCCCTTTGTGCCGTGCCACGTGGCAGTGCAAGTGGTTGTCGCGATTGGGCCAGGCTTGCAAGCAGTGCACGTCGCTTTCGTAGCGCGGCCGGTCTACGAAGTGGACGAAAGCCAGCAAAGCAGTTGGTTCCCGGCCTGGGCAATGGCGCCGGTTGCCGTTTTAGATTCTGCTGCTGTTGCAGTTTCCGCGTTGATGGGCAACTTTTCGCCCATCTCTGCGCCCGTACCCACACCGGTGCCGCAGTCAGTGGCGTCTTCTGTCGAGCCAAGAGCACCTGGCGAGCCCGGGGGTAGTCGAGACGAACGTAAGCTATCCGAACAAGCTCCCAGAGATAAGGAGCACCCCGATTTGTTGCCCGGACACCACGAGCAGCTCTACACCCAACCGGGTGAGCAGCAGCTGGACGATGGGTTCAACTTCGATGATGTGTGTTGCGACAATGTGGCAGATGCGAACGAGTCTCTTATAGACGGGGGCTTCGATTCGCTCCTGGATGGGGCTTCCGTTCTTGCAAATCTCGAAGACTCAGCTACTGAAGACCTCGCGGGCGAAGCTTGTGCATAAAAACTGTGGTGATAGCCATGCGTGCTACGTGCGAGTGATGAGTGACGAGATGGTTTCACACGTTAAGCTCGGCGGCTGGCTTTGCCCGTGAGTTCCATTGTCCTGGGCATGGGCTTAGAATCAAATGCCGATGCCGAGTGGCGAGTGCGTTCTCTTGCTCTTGTCTACTCCCATAACTCAAATGGGCAGGACAAACAACTAATTCCTTAGAATTGATTATCCCTTCATGGGAGTTCCAAAACAAAGTGGATGGGCTTGAGATGTCCCATGTCGCCTTGTTCCGTTTCTAGTCTAGTCTAATTAATTGTATAGGAGTTTCGGTGCTAACGCGGATAAGGGATCAGTGCATACAAGCAAGATGCAAGATGCACAGTCGACGGGCCAACCCCCTATCTGTATACTACAGGGGTGCCCCATACTCCAACATTTCCACCCATCTTGCACCCTTCCGTGCTCGCACGGTGCGCGGTGCGCACGATGCATAAATTCATAACGCATTTCTGCTTCGCTTCCTGCTTCGCGATTCCCATTGCCCCGTGGACCGTGGACCCACAACACGATTGTATCTTTTCATTTCGTGGGAGAGGGCGGTCTTTTTCACTTGATGATAGCTCTTCAGCGAATCGTTCTGGCATTCCTGAGGCGTCTCTTGTCTAAGGATCATGGATGAAAACCATTTCTATGTGCGAAATAGTGGTAAGCTAGTCACTGAATGTACTGCATGATCTCTCTCAGTGCCACTAGACACGGAAGCTAGCCATACTCCAACAAATTGTTAATACTCTCCCAATAACCAATAACAAAGAAAATCAAGTACAAAGTAGTCACAGAGGCACCAAATGTACTTCACCTACTTATGCGCTAGCAAATTTGCTCCAGAGTCCTCGAACAAGTCGGCGGGGCTGAGTGCTCGTTCGTGTGTCACGTCCCAGGTCCACGAGGTATTTCTCTGGACTGTTTTTTTGCCCCAGCAGGGCATCGTCTCAATGTTTTTCTCAGGTGTCGGGCGCCAGCCGATCTCGGCATTGCCTGTCCTCTTTCTTGCTATTGCTACTTGCTACTGAAGTATGGATCAAGTGGCTGTAATGTTAGAGTTAGAGCTGACCGAGGCAGTAACGCGCACCGCACTAGGAGTGTGCTGACCACGCTACAGCCTTTAGTAGACCCTATAATGCAATGCTGGGGCTGTGCGAACACGAATAAACAGAGGCCTATGAACACCAGGATGCTTATCCGCTCCAGAAGCGGTACTTACGAGGTCGAACTAAGATTTGATTGTTCCGTTTCATGTTATATCTCCGTCTTCGTCTGTTCGTCTTCAGCCCTCCGTCTTAAAATAAAATTGTAATTATATCTCTCCGTCTTCCAAATTCACTCGCATTCTCGTATTATTTCTAATAAATGTGATTCACATAAATCTCAATTGAAGTATGATCATTAAAGCAACTGCACAGAGAGCTTTGTTTCTATGACCCGCAGTTGAGAAAATATTTCGTTTGTCCTCTTGGGAAATTTGAGCATCGAAGGTACCCGTAGGTCCCATCTCGGAAGAACCCCACTGAGCCACTGTCGTGTGAGTCAACTCATCAGCGCAGGACAGCCGCTCAAAGAAACTACTAGCAAAGGCACTATTTCGTCATCAGCACTCGTTCTGCGTCAAGTGCCTTTTGCGCCAGCGTGGGCTTCCAGTTTTTGCCCACTCGAGTGACGCCGCGGTACAGGGATTTACCTTGTGATTTCGCTCGTTTTTGGCCCTCCGAAGGGAAATTCACCGGCATCCCTAACGCCTGTGCCCGTTCGTCATATGCACGTGCTGCCTCTTCTTCACTACTGTAAGAGCCTAAGTAATCGGCGTTGCTATTGACGACGATTTTAGCGACCCATTTCTTGTCGTTTGGTTCCCTAACGACAAAAACAAAAAAACTCACTCAAGTCAGGATGCTGGGGCTACATAGAGTCTAGGCATGTAAAAGAGTAAATTCATTTGCTTTATAGTGTATCGCCACCGAAACAACTCAAAGACTATTCACTCAAACTATTGCTGGCCTTGTACTTGTTTCTCTGTCCTCACTCACTTTGGGTATTTGAGCTGGTTGTTTGGTCCCCCAGGAGGCCGAGGAACGGCATCAGCGCTGTGAGGAGGTTTCCGCTTAAACCTAGCAGCCATTGATACCGGACGGAACAACGGGCTTACGCGTGGAAGCTCCTGGCCATGGATGATGAGGGCGGCTGCGCGCAATGCCATGGTCCAGGTATTCTGCTGTCGTCGTCTAGTAACCACATAAAAAGCCACGAACGACGTACGAGGGGAGTGGTTACAGGGGGTGCGTTGTGAAATTTCTTCTCACTTGTCGCACTTTTTGTTGTTGATGCAATGCCGACAATGCGGCTAATGCGGCACTGCAGCTTACTGAGTAAATAACTTCTCCATTGCAGCGGCAGTCGTCCTTGAAACCTCTTATAGCATATTCGTTTTCTTGTGGTAACGCAAACTTGTATTTTATCATAGGTAGTTATGGAGACTTACTACTAGAAGATTTCGGGCTACATGTGCTAGCTAGAAGCTTGGCAGCGCTCAAGACTCTTCCAACTATATTATTCTGCACTCGTGCACCAGTAACTTGGGAAATGATATAAAGAATCTTGCTAACAGCTTATTCAATACTCAAAACTAGAGATTGGGCGAAATTGCCACTGCCAATTTCTTTTTGGAGTTACTAATGCAGCCAGTTCAGCTTCAGATTGCGTGATATTTTATCATAAAAGGAGCATATAAGCAACCAATTGTAGCAATGGCGCGAAATGTGGATGGACAACTTCGAGAGGAACATCAATCAAGGGAGCGAAGTCCACATCACGTATCTTCCATTGATAGCGTGACTCGATGGATACTACGGCCGTCACCTAACATTAGGCTGGCTCTAATTTTTACGTTCTTTGCTGGTGTCGGCCGTGGAATATGGTCTTTCACTGTGCTCTCTGGGTACCTCTTCGCGATAACAAGGTCAAACTCAGAGGTAGGACTAGCAGAGGGCATTCAGGGCGTGGCGCAGTTGATTGCCGCTGTCTTCGCAGGACGATTCATCGACAAATGGCGCCGATCAGACTGGATGCTTCAAATAGGAAGCTGTGTTGGATTGTTAGCAGTAGCAGCTTTGCTCTTTACCTTATTTTCAAGTGACTCATCCTTCGTTGGACATCAGCGCTTTGTGCTCATGTCCGCCGGCTTGGGTGCCTTTGGTGCTTACCAAGGCATATGGAATACTGCCCTAGAGACTATTTTTGCTGATTCTGTACCGTCTGGACGTCTTCGTGACAAAGTCAATACCCAGAAGTTTGTGCTCACTTTAGTCTCGACGTGCTCTGGCCCTCTACTTGCCAATATTTACTTCTACACTTATGGCGCTGATGATTGGAGAGAAGTGGCACTTCGAGATGTGTTCATCATCGGAATAGCTCTATGTGCGCCTCCTATGCTTATGCTATGCTTCTTTCGTGACGAAGATACTCTTGGAGCATCTGCAGATGCCGTTGATATGAGGACGCCTGCTACTGTAGTTGAAGCGTTCGCCGACGATGTTGAAGCATCGGGGATATTGAATGATAATGCGAATACTTCGCAAAAGTTTGTCCTGTACATAGTCGCTCTGAATGACCTTGTTGGAGGTCTCGGTTCGGGCATGTCAATTAAGTTTTTCCCTCTGTACTTCAAGTCCCGCGGTCTGAGCCCAAGCGACGTAAATTGGATCTACATCACCGCACCAATAGTAATGGCGCTTGGCTCGAAGCTTGCGACGCGTAATTCAAAGATATATGGCCGCGGTCGGGTAGCTATGTGCTTTGGGACCCTTGGAGCAGCAGGAATGGCGGGCCTTGGTGTGCTCAACCTACCATCTAACAGCAACACCTTATGTATCGCGCTCTACTTTTTAAGCTGCGCGCAGCATTGTTGCCGACCTATCAAGAAGTCGCTATTGATGGACTTTTGCGCGCGTGAGAATCGGGGCTTTTGGAATGCTGTTGACAGTATTACACGCTTCGGTTGGTCTGGATCTGCCGTATTGGGCGGATTCCTTGTTGATCGCTATGACTATGGGGCCACTTTTTTAGCGACTAGTTGCATGCTGTTTGCAGCTGCATGTCTTTGGCCGCTCCTTTTTTCAACCTTAGATGCACTGGATAAGAAGCAGCCGCAAGCACTGTCAAATGAGGGCGCAGACAACAACACTTACTTCCCGCTCGATGGTGACGAAAGTGGGGTTCACGTGAAGGAGTCTGCCGCTGTAGAATCAATTGTCGGAGTCCAGCCATCGAATCAGTCGCCAGGAGTTAATAGGGTCGAAAGCAGTAGGCTGAAATCTGCCGACTAGTCCTTATATACTTGTTGGAACATGCGTCCTGCTGCATTTGGAAGTCAGAGGTGTGATTGTGTTGTCGCGTGGTCGCCGACTCGGCGATTTGACTTTACAATTCCACTTCCATAACAATCATAAATGGGGTTTCTTGACTTTATTGACGATTGGCGAGGTGGTAATACTCCCCAATAGGAAAGGGACGCCAGCGAAGGTAAGTACCGCATGGAAGTAAGTCTCACACCCAGCACCCAGAGACCAAGAGCCAAGAGGGCCCTGCGTTGGTGTAAATCCTTTTTGTGGCATGTCATTTCGCGCCATCGGCCCTCCACTCCTCCACTCTGAGTAGCGTACAATTACAACGCACTGCTATAGTACATCAAAAGTTTCGCCTTAATCGACATGTCCTGATAAGACCAATTTCGTCCAGGGCCGTGGCTGGGCTTTCTCGAGCGACACCACTATGTCGCCGTTTTTCTCTAAGGTCCAAGCGCAGCCCGTGGAGTCCACACGGTCGAAAAGCGGAAAGAGCGCCACCAAAGGGGCTGATGTGTTGCCGTCCAAACACACGCGCAGTTGGTCGCCCTGGCCGTACGCTACAGTGACGCGCTTAGACGCTCCAAGTCCCGAAGGGCCACCAAATACTCGCACCTGATAATAGAAAATAAACAAGTAGAATTAGCGTAATATATGCCAGATGCACGAATACACGAGGGTACACGACGAATCAGCATACTCAAAATCATTTCACGTCCGTCCCTTCAAATTGAAGTGTTAAAACATTTATTCTTTTTCTCTGAGAGGTTGATTCACCTCCACTTCGTCGTCGGTTTGTGTCCACGAGTAGCGCCCTTGCTCGTCACTCCCCTGCGCTAAATGCTCCGTGTCACTGATGCCAGCTGCTGCGGCTTGTGCCTCGTGAGTGCGGCGCGCTCGAACGCACCTGGAACCACAAATAGAAGCATTGAGAATCTTGAGCAGGCACATACACAGCCACTATACGCACTCACTAAAAGTATGCTGTTTACTGAAATCCTGCTTCCTAAAAATCACGCCGAACAACAAATCCCGTAGACGAAAAGATGAAGTTTGAACAACAACAATATCAAGCTCAATACCACGCCGAGTCTGGGGCCAAGTCAGCCACGGGGAAAGGAGCGTTGCGGCCTTTGATGGTACGGCCAACGAAGGCGTCGCCGTGAATCGACAGGCCCGCCAGGCCACAGGCGTGCGCGAGCTTTTCCGCGCGAGCGTTGCGACCGCGGCCGCGCAAGGCTCCAATTTCATCGATGTACAGTTTCACATCCTCCTGGGATTGACAGAAAGGAGGAGCAAAGAGGGCGAGTGAGACATGTCAGAGAATCTTGGCTCGAAGGCAGAGAGACTTGATAAAGAGCGCTTGCACTAGAATTGGATAACACTCAGATGCTGTGAACAAAAATTCAGCTGGTTGATGGCCACTCCATTTAAGCTTTTGCAAGTCTAGGATGGGAAGAGTTGATGGTCCAGAAAAGCATTTGTGCGCCAACGTCTAGTAAGTCGCATACTTGGCCATTTTCAGCAGAGGCGCGGCACAGTGGGTACGCTTCACAAGCGCCGCCAGCAGCTAGCTGCGCAATAGTTGAGGCTTTGGGGGCAGCCAAACCTTCAGAGCCGCCTGGAAAGGGGCAATGAAAGAATGATGAAATAGAGAACATACGAACTACGAGCTCTTGAAAGTACATTCAAGATGCTTCATCAAAGCTAATAGGGTCCAACTACACCACCAAACATTGAGAAAGCGCCAACCTGCATGTTTGCACAATCCTAGTGCTTTTTCGTCGTACCTATCATCATGTTCTTAAGGCGGCCAGCAGCTTCCCGCTCTACTGCAGCCGAATCGAGAACAGCACCATCGTCTGCAAAATTTGGTGCTAGCAACTGTGGCAGCACGTCCACACTCGCCCCATCAGGAGCGGCATGCGCACGAAGCTCTACCACAGCCTTTGTCTCGACTTGCGGTAAAAGCACGTAAGCGAACTGAGGGCCACCGGCTTTGGCTGCTTGCGTAGCTTTTGCACGGTCTTCGGGTAAGTCTACTTCAACGCCACGATTGCGCAAGTACTGTAAGCGTTGCTCTGGCGTTTGCTCTGAGTCATCCGACGAGTCCAGCGCGGGCTCTGATGAGGTAAG
>Ga0307978_1003971_pt1 | contig 9982 bp, 8 predicted proteins | sample OrgLakmetage1056_FD_203151 | JGI IMG/M metagenome (GOLD analysis project Ga0307978, IMG submission 203151) | Saline water microbial communities from Organic Lake, Antarctica - #1056 | ecosystem: Environmental > Aquatic > Non-marine Saline and Alkaline > Saline | place: Antarctica: Organic Lake...
TTTTGTTGTTCTTTCGCTTCACATATTGCCTGTCTTAGTGCCGGAGTGTAGGTTTTGACCCAATTCTTGAGCGTTCGGGTTCGCATCGTGAGTCGCTCTTCAAGTGGTTTGTCGAAAATAACTCGGTCATTGGCGTTAACGTGCATCGCCATTGAATACATTGCTTTGACTCTTGTTTCCGTTGCTTGTCTGTGATGGTTCTGTGGATTGCTTTCGCTGTTTGCTTTGTGAACCTCTGTGCGTCTTTGAGTCCATAGTTTATGGCCTTGTTGCCATATAAAATGAATCAGTGCCGTCGCCCAGATGGATCCGGTATAGTATCGCTCGTCGTGATGATTTTGTCGATAAAACTTTTCTTGAAATGTTCCCCAGTGGAGAGCTATGTACCCTCATGCAATGTTGTACCAGCCAATCGCGTCTTGGTCTACACTGATCAACTCGGTTGCTTTGGTGAATAACCAATCTTCGAGCCCTTGGACGATGTGCCTTCGTATATCTGCTGCCGTCTCGAGGCGTCGCAATTCTTTGTCGATGTTTGCTAGAAACGATTGTTTCCACTCTCCTCGTTGTTTACAGAGGAATAGATGCTCAGTGATCTCTGGTTCACCACATAGATGGCATTCGTTTGTTGGTAAAAATTGGTGACGATGTTGCCTCACTGCGACTGGTAGCCAGTCCGAGCTTAATTTTGTGGAAAAAAACATGAGATTGGGTGTAAGTTTTGCCCTGCCTTTTGCGAATAACTCCCAGTTGATGCGGTGTATAGTGTCGTCTGTCCATCCTTGATGTCGTTGTAGGTAGTTCATTAGATTCTCTGCTGGCATCGATAGTCTTAAGTGATGCTTGACTTCGCCACTGCTAATGATACACCCTTCTCTATTCAGCAGATATGCTTGACAGCTTGGTAGCGGGATTGTCTGTAGTGCAGTTGCACCTTCTGCCAGCGCACTCTGAAGTGCAATGGTAGCTAGTTCATCTGCATCCACGTTAAGTTGTGCGGGAGGTGATAGTTCTTCGTATTCCAGAGCGTTGTCTTGGTGACCATGTACATGTTTCGTCCGAAAATTCTCCGGTAATTTTGCCGATAATTCCGCTATCGTCACCAGCGCATCGTGGTCTGGATTCAGTTGGCGGTATGGGGATTCGACTCCGCGTTTTAATCGTTTTTCCGTGGTGAGTACCCCCGAGTTGTCGCAGTACGTGATGGCTTGTAATGATGTTGAGTAGGGTTTTCCTCGATATTCTGCGTATCGGCCCAGAAAAAGCAAAATGGAGATTCGACCATATGCCTCTGCTCGATGCGAGCTCATGGGTTGGCCTCGTGCTAATCCGTTGTTCTGGACTAAATTCGTTTTTGGTTCCATGTCGGTAGCTATTGCCCATCCAAACGATCCGTAATCGTCTTTGTGGCCACCGTCGCTGACTCCCAGTATTTTTGTTCCTTCTTGGTCAATAAGGTCGTCCCATTTGGGGAAGATTACCACACTCAGCAGCAAATCTCGTTCCTATGCCGGTAATGTTTCGATGTATGCCCAGAATGGAATTGCAGGTTTGTTATGACCATGTTGGCTTGCTGTTGTCGACTCCTCGTCATCCTGCTGGGACTCGTGATCATTGTCTTTGGATGCATCCTCTACGCTGGACTCCTCGTCTTGTTTGCGAAGGTTGGCACGCAATTCCTGGTTCGATTCGCGTATGCTCCACGAGATTCCCGCGTGATGTCTGAATGCAGTTGATGAATGCTTTTCTGTGTCGTGTACCTTTGAAGGAACTTCCTCCATGTTGCTCGAGTTTGTGGTCCTGGTGCACCTTGTTTCGGCTAGCCTTGAGAAGGTGTCCTTTTCTTGCTCTTTTTTCTGAAGCTTAAGTAGTAGTGTTGCCTTGGCTTTTTCCGATGTCAGGTTGTAATGTTCCACTAACTCTTCGAGCAGTCTGGCTCGCAGATTGGCTGCTTCTTGCACCACAGACTTCAGTCGTGATTGTGCTTTGCGTAGATGTTGTTTTATGACCGCGTTCGTGGGAATCGTTGTTGGTGCATTGATCAATGGTACCGCCCGTAGTATCTTACTTCTGTGATCGTGGAGATCTATTTTCGTAGCTTCTTCGCTTAGCCATAGTTTCCAGTACGACACTGTTCGTTTGGCTGTCATAGGCACTGGTGACCCAGGGATGTTTGAATTTGCGTTCGCCTGCCTTCTCTGCAGATAGCATCGCGCGTGTGACGTTGTTATCCATGCCGTTAAGAATCTGCTGTTCGGCTTCGGTGATGGACTTTCTGCCTGCTACCTTCATTTCTGATCGGAACTTCGTGTATCGTTGGATTACTTGGTGTTCATCAAAGTATTCGAGTACTCTTCCACGGTATTCTTTAACGAGTTTTGGATCCTTGCTTCGTAGAACTCGGTGCTTGGCTGGTACCATGTTGACTGCGTTGCCCAGTAGAATATTCTGTACTTTCACATCAACGAATAAACTGCGATGATCAGAAAACGGTCCTGCGTTAAACTCTTTGTATCCAATTGCGGTCATTTCGGCCGCTATGGTTGGTGTTCCGAGCGCCAGGTTGATGCGTTTCGTGCCTCTGTTGTAGGTTGCTGGTTCATCTTGTGTCCCGTGTTTATGGACATGTAAATCAATCAAAGTTAGACTGAGTAGTATCGTGTCCAAATTGTCGATGAGTGCTTGTTGTGGGTCGGGTTTGTTGATGCCTCTAGCTCTCAATAAACTCCACTGTTGTTGATAAGCCGTCGTCGGCCCTTCAGTCTTGCACGGTTGGTACGCGGTAATAAGTTGGCTCTGCCTTGCATGGTGTTGTATACCCATCTGCCTAGCGCGTCCGTGTGCTTCTCGGAGACTCTGCTTGCCCACTTGTTGCCTGTAAGCATTGCCACTCCCCCGGGCTGGTATGTTGAATCGAATGTTATATTGGATGACGCCACTTGAAAAACATGTTGTTGCCAGAAACTGGCCAAATGTTGTCTGCATTGGTTATACACGCGATAACTTTGCCAATCCAAATTTGTCTCTGCTAGTCCCAGAACGTCCACTTGGTTGACGTTGGCATGGAACCCAATTTCACTCGCGTCGATGCATTTATCCCACGATTTGATGCCGTTTACATTTTGAAAGCATAATCTGGTTGAATCCAGGTCTTTTCGCTCGATTGGATCGCCCCAGGGTAGATTTACTCTGATCATGTTGGTAGTAGTTGTGGCACTGTTGATTCTTTGTTGAACTTGTGCCTTCGCTTTCGTAGTCCGTTCGTTTAGTGTCGTTTCCTCTTCTGGTTGTGCCGGTGATTTTTTCTGTTGCTTCTGTCGTAGTTTGGATAAATTTCCGAGCCAATGTTGTGTCATTTGTCTTGTTGTTGTCGTTCCTTTTAGTGCTTCCGTGTCCCCTCTCTCTGTTGGACGCGGTTGTGTCCCTTGGGACTTAAGAGTTCTCGGAGGCAGCATTCACGTCCTTAGACTGTGAGCTGGCTCCAGATTCTTTTCCATTTCCTAGGCCGGTTGATGTGTCCAAACCGGTATTGGTGGGATCGCCTTCGAATCGGACGGTGGAGGTCTTGCTGGACACATGGATGCGGCTTGGCGTGGTGGGTCCTGTTGAGCCGGTAGCGGCCCGCTTTGTCAACTTGGCTTCTTCCTGGTTTGTCGCCTTCTGAATCGCTTGTAAAAGCACTGCTATCTGTTGCTGGTTGTGGTTGCATGCGGTTGCGCTGTTTGACTGAGCGTCCGTCAAAAGTGCAATGTTTTCTGCTGTCTTGAGGTCTCGATCGAGTAGTTTCTGCATTAACCGCTTCAAGTTGCTTCGTTTGTACTTCCACTGCTTTAAGCCGTTCCAGAACCTTGTCGAGTTTGTCGTTGAACGATTTCATTGACTGGCTTGTCTTTCCTGTTTTTGTCGTGGCTTCCGTTGTCCCACTGACTTCGGACACATTGTCTGCTTCTTTGGCCTTTGGGAACCAATGATTCCTCGTGGGAGTCGGTGCGTTCTCTCTCTGTTTGAGAGGTGGATAATTCTGAGTTGTATCAAAAACGATTGAATAATTTCCATGTTTGCTGCGTTTGCTGCTGCGGGGAGCGCGATTGTAATCCGTGCTCTCTCTGTCTTCGTTACAGAGGAGGGAAGGCGATCGGCGTACCCGTCGTAGTGTTCCATGCGTCCTCCTTTTCGAACCTTGCGAAAGTTCTCAAGTTTTCTCACTTTGGGATACTCCGTTCCTTGTTTAATTAAGCCTGGGAGAGTCGTGTCAACGAACGTGATTGCTGCTTCGTGCATATCTTCGTGGTACACAAAGAAATATTTGCCTTTGGTCTCGGTGAAGTTCGTTTCTTCAATAGCCTGGAATACCATATGATTACCGCCGTTCTCATTGTCCACGTTGTACGCCAAAATAAGATCGCGGAGATTATTGTACAACTCATACTGATCAACAATGCCTTCCATGATCTTGTTGTGGATTCCGAACACGTTGATTTTCATCGTCTGGTCCGACTTTTTGTTGTTTTCTGTAATCTGAACGCTGTACTTTCCGGGATGACTCTTGCCTAACCCATAGGGCACAAACTGTCCCTTGCGTTTATCCATGACTTCCATTGCCATGAGCATCTTGTTCAGCTTCGTGGCGTCTTCTCCTCCGCACCTGATCTTGAGTGCTCTCGTACTGTATTGTTCGTTGTCTCCAGCCTTATTGAAATACACCTGTTTCGAACTGATGTCGAATGGAGGAATGGTCGGTAGCATGTCTTTGTCAATCAAGCCGTCGTCTTCCATACTTCCAAACTGCGCTTTCTCTTCCAGATCGGCTTGTAGTTGTTCACGTAGTTCGATAATGATTGAATCAATCCACGTGTAGTCTGTCTTCCTACCCATAATGATACCCAAGTTCACAATGGTCAAATCTTCTCCGTACTTATGATCAGTGATGAATACTTTACTTTCCCTCAAGTAAGAGAAGAAGTCCTGGTTGCGTTTCATGTCTTTGAGTGTTTTATCGCTGGTCATCTTCATCACTACATACATTCGTTTGGGTGTTCCTTTCGCCGTGGCTTTCGCGTAGCTAAAGAAGGCGTCGAACTTCTCTTCGTCAGGAGGAAAGTCTTTCATCTCCTTGAATGTCTTCTTGGGGACATTGATTGAGTGAACAATAACTTCGGCCTTTCCTTTCGTCTTCATCATGGTCAACAGCCCTTTCACGTGCGCGTATCGATTAAAAGGGGTGGTGCTGCGCTTGTCAATGTCGAACTCAGCTCGTACGATGAGTTGAAACGTCTTTTTGATCTCGGTTTTCGTGGTCGATGGAAGAATCATGCCTAGCGTCGTCTGACTCGTATCAGTTTGCCCGGTATCGTCAGGGTTGTCGTCGATGTTCACCATGGTGAGATGCTTTTCTTCGTTGATTTCCTACGGACTAACTACGGCTAAATATATAGCACTAACGATTTATAAGATCGAGAACTTGTAGAAAGGGGTTCAGAATAGGTACAGCAGTGTTGACAAACATGATGATAAGAGTTGATTGATTGGTTGATGATGATGTTGAAAGTAGATGAACAGTGTTAATTGTGAGCAGTCGTATCGATTCTCAAAGTAGAAGCTGCGTTACGTTTGCTGCGTAGCATGGCGTTGACACAGCGGTGTGATTGAAATGGACGTTTCGGGACAGTTTTACGCGTCGGTTTTGGGACGGTTTCATTTTGGCGATGATTTTTAAATACGCCGGCTTCTCTACTGCTGTAGCTGTCGGAAACACGTGGCAATGCGACAGAAAAATCACCATGGTTGGACCGCCATGGTCGACGATCAACAGATCGACGATCGCGACTTATGACTTTTGCGGTAGACTCCAAGCCAACCAAATCCAAGCACATCCAAGCACAATCAGAAACGTATAAGTAAATCCCTAGATTTTGATATGCAATTATCCTTACTTAAGTTTTCTGATTGTGCTTGGCTTGGATTACATATTATAATTAAATACCACTGATTTTTGCTTGGCTTGGATTACATATAGCCCGTCTGGGCTTGGATTTGGATCATCGACAGTAGTTAAAACTGTCGGGAATACTGGTCGTCGTGCCACGTATACCTGAGTTGATTAGCTATTGAACAGCCCTTAGATACAGGAATCCTTCTACTTCGAATGAACATGACTTCAAGTTGTAGTAAGCCGGCGCTTTGGGGCAGTACCAATTCATGTTGGTGCAGCATTTTGTTAGGTGGAAGGTCTGGTATTCCGTCATGGCAAGGGTACTAATGTCCCTCAGGTTTTAGCTTTAGTAAGGGGGCCGAAAGAGGCGTTTGAGGGATACGGATCCCGAGTCTTGCCCCGCTTTACTCTCTCTATATTGAGTTATCGTTCTTGGGGATGGACTGGCGATGTCCCGATAGCGTAGAATCAAAAAAGGGTGTCGGGAATATTGGTCGGCGTGCCACGTATACCTGAGTTGATTAGCTATTGAACAGCCCTTAGATACAGGAATCCTTCTACTTCGAATGAACATGACTGCAAGTTGTAGTAAGCCGGCGCTTTGGGGCAGTACCAATTCATGTTGGTGTAGCATTTTGTTAGGTGGAAGGTCTGGTATTCCGTCAAATACGGTAGTTGTTTTTGTGGCTTGACTAAGTATACTCTAAAGGTCAGTTAAAATATTGTGGACATGTGTTGTACTGTACTGCATGATTACTGAGAGTAGGTTAAGTACTGTAGTACAATCTGATCTGGGCGTGAAATTGCAATCAAAATCTGCGTACTGTAGCCAAATTCCCCCTTTGTACCGCTACTAAAATGCGTGCAGCCAAATTGCTGTAACTTTAGCCAAATGTAATCCATGACTGTACAGTAGCCAATTGCATGTACTGTAGCCAAAGCTACGTAGCCATTTATTTTGAGTCAAACCACGTAGTCAAATCAGCGCCGACAAACCAAAATCTTTGCATCAGAACAACCATCCAAAAGAACTTTGCAGCGCCACCACTATAATTATCATCACTTTGTCCTGATCAATAAGGATAGCGCAGTCCACGACAGTTGGGAAGCCCTTACAAGTGCAGCTAGTTGCTGATGCCTCTTGTAAATTCCCGTCCACACCTGTGCACAGGAGGACTTTACTTTCCCATAATGGATTACCTGCATCCAGAACATCATCGTCCAATATTACTGCACAGAAACCATTTTTGGAGGCAGAGGAACCGTCTGAAAGGCAGCAAGGACCCACCAAGACGCTAACAATTAGTGTCCGGGACTATGATGGGGAACTGACGTGTTTTCGACTACGCTGCAACCAAGGAATGAGACGCTTGTATCAGGGGTTCTCCAGAGTCAAGGGTCTGCGTTATTCTAGTCTGTTATTTCTACAGGACGGCCAACAGCTTGAATCCAGCCAGACGATCTTGTCCTCGGGATTGAAGGACGGAGATATCATTGATTGCAAGAGAAGGTAAGATGCAGTAGTATGGCAGTCAATGTAAGTAGGAAATGAATAATTTGCCATTGCCCAATCTGTACTGCACAACTATGTCTATTTATCTATGATTAGATACTATTTGACGATTGAGGAAGGCAGCTACTGTAGCTATGCACTTTAGTAGTTAGCATTTTCGTTATTAACCGACTCGCACATGGAGCCGAACTACAAGCCGAACTACCTTTCGATGCTGTTAAGCCAGCATATCTTACTTTATGCCTACTCATTGCCTAAATGGAGATTGTGGTTGCTCTACCGTTGCCAGGCATACTCGAGGCTAGCTCAGGTATGCAGTGATGATCGATGGAGCATTTGCAATTCTCTCGTCGAAACGAGTAGATAATATCGTACAGTAATACAGCTACAGTACATTATCTGGCGATTGTATTTATTGTAAAGTACATAATGTAAGACTGTAAGACTGAAATTTGACTAAAGCGACCTGTCACTTAGGCTACTGAGAATAACATAATTGGCCATTTACCAGTAATTAGTCCTATAATCACGTAATTATCACTGTTATCAATAATCATCACGCCTAAAATTTTATCGGTTCTGCTCGCTGCCTTCGCTCGTCTTTGCTTGCCGGCGTGAAACCCTTCGCTTTGAGAGTTCGGTTGTCGCCTCCGCGGTCATCACGGCAGCGTTGGCACCGTAGCGTGCGTACTGTAGTCTACAACACAACTCACAACTCAGCACCCTTACGCTCAGCACCCTTACACGATCGATAATAAGGCAAGTCGTTCAAGATGATATTTGTCTTGTCGGCTGCTGCCATTGTCTTCCTGGTAAAGAAGATAAACTTTGACAACTGCACGCGCCATGATGAACTGCGGGAAGAGTAATACTGTAAGCCAAAGAGGTAAGGAGACGAAACATTCGAACCATATACTCGCCCCTTGTCGTCCACGGTATGCATATAGCGCGAACCGACTGTGGTAGCTCCTACAAGAGCTCATGGAGGATCTGTTTCTTATTACCGGAGCCTCCTCATATGGATAATCCCTCTTTGCGGTAGCGAAGTCGTTTTCTAGGAGGAGATGAATTATGATTGGTCCTTCTGAAACCTCGAAATTGCATAAGTTGTCACGCCGTTGGGTCAGGCACGGGGAGATCCCACCTCTTCCAAGAGCTGCCAGAGACGACGCAGGAGCCTGAATAAGGCTTCCATTGACAATCTGGGTGGTTGGAGTTACATCGTGTGATTTCCATTTCAGTGTCTCACACTCTCTTCTCTACACACATTTTGGAACCGTTTTGGCAGGTATTCATCGGTTTGACGATTAACGATTTTGGTTGACGAAGATGACAAAATTTTGGAGATTAGAAATAATGTTGATGGAGCACATACAAAGGCAGGATGTGAATTGAGAATAGTCAATCAAAACACGCGCGCATGTACACATACAGCCCTGGCCGTCCTTCGACTCGTAATGAGGTCGAAATGATGTAGAAGTAAGGAGTTAAGTAATAGGAACAAAAAGGCCATTGCACACACGACCACTCAGCTATTAGGGTGCAATATGGGACTGTAGCTTATCATGCCTAAAGATGAACGTCTCGCTGTAACTAGCCCGTCGTTCCATTAGCCATCTTCGATCACTAGACTACCAGGTTCATAGTAGTCTACTACCAGCGATATCACTCATCAATGTTAAGATTTCACGAAAAATCATTCATAGTTATCATTGTCTATCCAACCACAATATAGCATATGACGGCATCATCTCTACTTCTTTCCGAAGGCACCCAAGAAGCTTGAGGCCTGTTGTCCGAAACCACCTCCAGTTGGCTGTGTTCCACTACCAGAGCTACTGCCACCTTGGCCGCCAGCAGCAGTGGTGCCGAGAACCGAAGATAGATTGACACCTCCCGTTTGCTCGAGAAATTGTATGGCCATGGGAAAGTACGTCATGATCTTCTTCGAATCAATCCCAAGAGTGCCGAGAAAGGCCAAGAGTTGTGGAATACTCTCGAGGGCGCTGGCACTACCTCCGCCAGCCTGCTGGGCCCCAGAGCTAGCAGACCCTGCACCACTTGAGGCTCCACCGAACATACCCATGGCACTCTGCATCAACCCAGCAGTTCCATTTCCGCTCGCTCCGGCCGCTTTTGTGTTGGTCTCCGATGCGAGTGATTCGGCGCCAGGGACACTTTCGGAAATCTTTGCGAAGTCGTCGCCTTTCAACGTGTTCTGTAGCAAGCTCAAGAGACCTCCGAGCGTATCCTTTCCCTGCTCATCCGACAGTCCAGCTTTGGAGGCGAGTTTCAAGAGCTCGTCCATGGTTGCTTGGTTGACGCTTTTGGGTGCAGTTTATCGGATTTTCTTGGTTTTAACATAAAATAGATGTGAGGAATAAGATCCGAACACGTACGGTGAACGAAACACGATGACACGATAGCCGAAACCGTTTGTCGTTCCCGTGTGCAACCGACCGTGAACCAACCAATTGAAATGAAGATTTTCTCGCGTACCGGTATTGTTGGGTCTTCACCTCTTCCCGACTATCCTT
>Ga0307978_1003975_pt1 | contig 9978 bp, 10 predicted proteins | sample OrgLakmetage1056_FD_203151 | JGI IMG/M metagenome (GOLD analysis project Ga0307978, IMG submission 203151) | Saline water microbial communities from Organic Lake, Antarctica - #1056 | ecosystem: Environmental > Aquatic > Non-marine Saline and Alkaline > Saline | place: Antarctica: Organic Lake...
GCCGCCATTGGTGTGGACCTTTAACTGGCTGCTGCTGCTGCGCCTGATGTTAGTGAGGAAATTCGGGTTTTTAAAAACCGAGACAGTTGACTGACTGTCGAGGAGTACCCAGGAAGATGGGATGAGCTCGTGACGCGAGGGTAACTGAGTCAAAGTAAATTCCGAAACAGAGTTTGTGTTGTCAGCGGCAATGATGGCCTCGGTGTGAGAGGCTTGGAGGAGCGTCACGGCGGCAGCGGCTTCATTTTGTAGGAGAGTGGCGTGGTGACCGTCGGGGCACTTGTCAGCATAGTGTCCGTTGTGCCCGCAACGGAAACAAGTGACGCCGGTGTGCGTGACGCCGTCAAGCGCCAGCAATCACTTCGCCAGATTGCACAAAAGTCATGCCATCTTCTTCCTCGAATGCCGCCTACTGGCTGCGCGTGTTAAAGCGCGGCTCTTCTTGTTTGGGAGGCTTGAAATTGACAAGCAGGCTGCAGGCTGCGGTCAAATCGATGGGATACTGGTCGTTTCCTTGGGAGAACTGGTTCTCAAGGTCGGCCCAAAGTGTACCAAACCGACGACGGTTGGCTCACTTCAGGAAAGCCAAAGCGAGAGTGCGGTCACGTGCAATCTTGAGGCGTTGCGTTGTGTCGTCTGTGTCGGACGAGACAGCGGCAGTCGCGTCGAGTAAACCTGGGTCTTCGCCAATGGCGCCGCCATAGTGCTCCAGGACCTCAACGAGAGAACGGAAATGCTCGAGATAGGAGGAAATCGAGTCTTTGGCGTCTTGAGTGTAGGCGTAGTAGGAGGTGCGCGCGTTGTCGAGGGAAAGGTAGATGTAACGCTGACCCTCAAAACGGTACGTGATGCCCTTGATTTCCTTCAGAATCCAAACGCAATCCCTTATGTGACTTTTCGCCTCGAAATCATTGAGCGAAGTGAGTTTCGCTTTCATCGCCTCGCTGCACTGGCCCCAAATGACCGCGTAAGCGGTCTTCAAGTTGCTATCAAGGTAGTCAGTGCGCGTGCAATAAGCAGACACCTTCTTTTCCAGATAGCGATAACAAGTCTGTTGGTTTCAGAAACTTCGAGTTCCGCGGGCTTCGGAATTTCGGGTTTGACGAAGTCTTTCGTAAGGGAAACCATGTTGCCCGGGTACGGCAATGTACTCTCCGAGAGCTTCTACGGTCTTCAAGAAGTGCTTCTTGTCTTCGCATTCGTTGAAACACTGGAAAACGTGGCCGTTCATCTCTTCGGTATTGCCCTTAAAGGTAGAGCAAACACGGGGTGTAGTGGTTGCGCGGCTGCCGTGCCGGTTTCCGCGACCGCGGCTACCGCTTCGTCCGCGTCCTCGTCCGCTGCCACGTCCACTGGCAGTATTGCTGCTGGGGACAATTGGAGGAGATGCGACAGCATCACTCATGATGGGTGTCTTGGGTTCAGAAAAATAGATCAGAAAAGAACGCTGTTTTCGAAAAGCGTTGAGAAAACGGAGTAGTTTTCTTTTTGATTAATGTTGATTCTAGGAGAATCTGATCACGCCTCGAACCTTCAGTTCTCGGCTGTAGTGTGTCAGGACCCTCAATAGTCTATCTATAAGAAGAGTCAATTAAACTGTTCTTACAATGGGATTAATAAAAAAGAATGAACAGCCACTGGTGCCAATTTGAGGCCCTTTTTAAGAACTGACGCATATGTCGGAGCAGATGCGACCTCCATCTGTTCGGACACTTTTTTCTTGGTCGGTAACGCGAACGTCTGTCCGCTACCTCCAGATCGAACTTTCTCCAATATAGGATTCTCAACACCGAGCAGTTCGATGTGTGGATGGCAGCATGGGGGCCCATAGTGGAATGAAATCACAACCATGACCGGGTCACCTCCATACTGTACGATCTGCCATTGAACCTGTAGTGTCCTCAAGCAATACGATATGTCTCAAAATGGCAGCCATCGCTCTGTGCACTACCAGACTAACCTCACCACCTCCCACAGCTCATTTCTTCCGTTCTCCTCTCGTGAAAACTATAGCAATCGGACGCTAGCAACACGAGTCTTCATTTCCATTTTTGGTTTAAACAAAGCCCACCATTTTATCACGAGTTTCCTCCTAGACCTCGCTCGCCACCTCCATACTGCACGCTCTGCTATTAAACCTGACAGGTCCCCAAGTAAAACGACATGTCTCCACACCGCAGCCATCACTCCGCGCATTTCCTGAGCAACGTTACCCTGGCCCGTCGCCCGCTGTTCATCAATTCCGTTCTCCTCTCCTGAGCACTCTAGCGTCGCTAGTATCGCGTGCCTTCATTCTTTCCCCTTGCGTACAAAGACTAATATCTGTAAACAAACACACACATACACACATGGTGTAGCATGCATTTCGACTGATCGAGGGTCGATAAACGACGACACTGGTCGCGAACTCTAGCTACCAAAATGAGCAAATCGCTTTACTGGATATGATACAGTAATCTAGTCTACCAGGTAACAGGTACGAGGCTTCCGCGCCACATCGACCTTGCAGCTCGTAAATTGAAACGAGACAGGATACAGCGGCCACTGGTAGCACTTAATTTGCATGCGCAAATTCTGAAATGCATTGGCACCCCCATTCGTGAACCACTCTACTACTAGGTAGACAATCACAAAAGTATGTTGTACGGCAACGCAGCTATGGGTAATATTCTTCAAACAGTTTACATGTCTGGGAGGGGAATGGGCTCGTACGGATTCCCTTGATACGTAAAATTGTCAATAACATTAGACAAGCTGGCCAGTAAGCCGTCAACAGGCGCATCCGGTACATCCGCAAGGATGTCTTCGAGGGTCAACTCACAGTCCTCAAAACCCCCACGAAAATCCCGACGCTCATCGACGGTCTCGACGGTCTCGACGGTCTCGTCGACGGACATGAGACTTGTTGAAGAGTTGGAGTAATACGGCTTTGAATCCATGAATGGATTGGGCTTCACAGAAATATGCGAGGTCGCAAACGGATTGGGATTCATGGACTTCAGGAATGGGTTCTGTGCAATATTCTTACTAGACACAGACTCCTCCGCATCTGTAATAGTATTCCCCCAAGAAAAGTTTTGAGTTGCTTCCTCAGCTTGTGAATCCAGAGCTTCAAATGAAAAGTTGGGACACGAATTGTTGGAAACTGGCACCTGTTTCACATACGATGACACCCCTGCCCCGATGATGTTGAGGTCGAGGACTGAACGAGACGACATACGGTCGGCCACATCCGCGGCTGAAAACCCCCGGCGAGCAGACGAGCTGTCGAACTCGGAGATATCACCCAACAATACGTCGTTGTTATCGAAGCTTAAGGAGCGGGGCCTTTCGACACGCATAAGCTTGGAACTTGATTGGGCGTACGCATCAAGCGGCTCGGCTGCCGCATCGTAACCCAGATTGGAAGCAGAGTATGCCTTTTCGAACTTAACGGCCTGCGCCACTTGACGGCGCTTTTTCTTGGCAGAGTTGCTTGACTTATACTGATCACTCAGAGCATCCCTGAATGCCTGCGAGGTCTTTTCGCGTGCGAGGAAATCGCCTACCTCGTACCAGCGTTTTGTCTCCGGGCACTTCTTGACGAATCCACCATAGGGACTGTTGGCACGCACTCTGGCCACAATATCCGAAAGGATGTAGGATTTTTCAAGCTTGGAATTGGCTTTGGAGTATTGCGCCAGGTAACCGGCAACAATAGCACGGAATCGCTCGTTGCCAGTGTGGTTGAAACACCTTCTGCCGCGGCCACAGATAACATCGTTATCGGTCGGGGTGAATTCTTCTCGCAGCAGAGCCATACTGTGGACATCGCTCTGGTCCTTGGAGGGTGCTGATGTGTCCTCAGTAGAGAGCTGATTCATGGTACAGATGGAGTTGGTATGCATGTGGAGAGGAATGGGAGACTATGGAAAAAGGGCTTGTTAAAAGTGTGTACCGGTTGTGTTCTTTGCCGGGTTGTCGAGGAGAAAAGTGTGTTGCCGGTGGTAAAACGAACAGGAACGTCTTACGTTACGGCGGTCATTATAGGAAACGGCCTGACATCGCATTCCGAAGAAGCCTCAAAACTCCGAAGAATGACTCCCGGGGCGAAAAAGTGTCTAAGTTATGTAACGAGTCTCTCGACCGTTCTCAACTATTTATTGCCTGCGAGTCATAGTCATTTAAAAGGTCATTCACAGGACTGAAATGACTGCTTATCTTCTCATACCCCTAGCAATGACTTGCTTTGATCCTTGATTGATGTTTTTACTGAAAGTCACCTGCTAGCTGCCACGCACACGCCCAAGGGGGGAGAGTCTTCGGTCTTCGGTCAAGAGGCGGATTCTTAATTCTTACGATAGAACCTGGCTTTCGAAAACCAGGAACACCGGATTGCTGACGTGCCGGGCTCCGATGGGAATGTCGGCGTCAGTTCTTGCCCGTGTGGTTGTGGTGTCGTGTCGAGATAAAACTAGCACTCACAGTCGACTACCGGTACCGGTAGTCTAGACTACGTCGTATGATAGTATGCGAAAAGTGTGTTGCCGGTGGTAAAACGAACAGGAACGTCTTACGTTACGGCGGTCATTAAAGGAAACGGCCTGACATCGCATTCCGAAGAAGCCTCAAAACTCCGAAGAATGACTCCCGGGGCGAAAAAGTGTCTAAGTTATGCAACGAGTCTCTCGACCGTTCTCAACTATTTATTGCCTGCGAGTCATAGTCATTTAAAAGGTCATTCACAGGACTGAAATGACTGCTTATCTTCTCATACCCCTAGCAATGACTTGCTTTGATCCTTGATTGATGTTTTTACTGAAAGTCACCTGCTAGCTGCCACGCACACGCCCAAGGGGGGAGAGTCTTCGGTCTTCGGTCAAGAGGCGGATTCTTAATTCTTACGATAGAACCTGGCTTTCGAAAACCAGGAACACCGGATTGCTGACGTGCCGGGCTCCGATGGGAATGTCGGCGTCAGTTCTTGCCCGTGTGGTTGTGGTGTCGTGTCGAGATAAAACTAGCACTCACAGTCGACTAACGGTACCGGTAGTCTAGACTACGTCGTATGATAGTATGCGCACAGCGTGCGCAAAGCAGACCGCCTGTACTACCCACGGCGTCAGAATATGGTAGAGACGCCGAATGAGCAATAATCCAAGGAGACAACTGGACCATACATCATCCGAAACGATGCCTATCGCTACAGCCTCGTCTCTTTACTCATCATTATCTTCGGAGTTGAGACGACGATTACAACGAACCCTCCCACTACCACCCTGCTGTAACTCTCGGGAAGAGCTGAGCCTATTTGGAAAACCCATGCAAATCAAACCCATGTTAGTCCCACCCGCCCAGGGAGATTGTCTCTGGGGAGTGGGTCTAGCAATAGACTTAACTCTCCTATTAATATTCGTTTATAGGCCACTACGTATGGAATTTCGTTGAGTCCCAGGTGACCACGACGAAGAGTGAGGTTAGCGAATGGAATTCGGCACTCCCAGGACAGACAATGATCCGCTTTGGCGTTCCGAGCAATGACCGTGGAGCATTGACAACTCAGCGCTACACACCAGAGATGCCAACGCACAGCAGCCTATCGCACCGATGGGTACCAGGTACTGTAGACTCCGCAGGTAACCAGGCATTCTAGCCAAAGTTTCTACAGGTAACCAGGTATGTAAAGGCATTCTAGCCAAAGTGTCTACAGATGCTACACACGGCAGGTGAGAAAAGCTCGCGATATCGTTCTGTGTGTATGTGTGCGGGATCTGTTTGATAGTCGGTTGCACTCCCCCCGGCCCGGTCCTCCCACCCATAAAAAGCCCAGGCCAGTCTGAGGAGAGACCAACATTGAGGTTTGTACTGCAGTAACGAAGCTCCCTGTAGCTATCTTGCATGATTGAACGAGCCAAGTCGTGTGGGTTTCTTCTAGCTAGCTATTGCTCTAGCTGATGTGAACGTCTCTATATCTATCTTCTGATATTACAGTAGCTCTTTGTTACGTTTCCCCCCTCTGATATAGCTAGACTAGACTAGTCTTCTTGGTCTTTCTTCTCAACAAAGAGGTCTTTCGGATTCTGTCGCGCCGTATCGATTAGCCAGACTCCTCCAACCCGTCGTAAGGTAAACTGGATCAGAGATGGTTCTACACCGTCGCTAAAGTACAAGGCCGCATTGACGAACGCTATACTTGGCAAACCAACCAAGTCTTTTTGCACCGAGTAAGCCCCTTCTGTTACGTCAAGACTTGTCCAATCAAGTAAACCCGAAAACTCGGAGGCACGGATTCGCCGAGCAAGCATGGTTGGAGTTAGAGCGCCTCGTAGAGCCTCTTTCCAAGGGTCCTGGCCGACCCTTGTAGAATCTCCCCACCTCTCACCTCGACTGAGGGGAACGCAGAATCGCATGAGCACGGCTGCTCCATGGAATGGCCATGGAGAATCTAGCTGCCGCAAAGATCGAATACACGTTTCGATCGTCGATCCTGGACTCAAACCAGGGTGGGGTGCGGCAGCGTCCTCCGCAAATTGAAGATCATAGTCGCCACGTAAGAAGGAATCTATGCCGTAGCCCAACAAGGCATCATCTTGGCTTTGCTGCTGTACTTCTGGTTTGAACCCTATCGAATCGAGAGCGTCAGATATACTGTCTTCCTCGTCTTCGTCACCGTCATTACTTCGGTAGGTCGCAAGTAGCGGCAAGGAGGAGACACACGCAGCAGTGTTGAAAACCGAGCAAGAAGGATATATGTATCGAGGACGACTAGGAAGATGAGAGGGATGGTTAAAGGCCAAGGCACGTCTGTGAAGCAGCAATACGATCAAAGCAAAGAAGAAGGCAACGTCAAGCAACGTTTCGTGCATCTTGGCGGCTGGTTCCATCGTCGCACTTATGGCATCCTTGCAGATCGCAGCTGGCTGTGCGTGGTTCTTGAAAACTTGAAAATTGAATTCCGTATGAGGCTGGTGACTGGTTATGTATTGCCCCAAATTACATACAGTATGATGCTCTGCCAAAAAGGGCATATACTCTCGCTCTGACGATGACGATTGCCACAATGACAAGCCCTCGCCGCGGCCTGGTCATTTTAAGCTATGCTGGTCACTGGTGCCGCAATGTAGTATCGAGTTGCCCACTATGCCACAGTATTTCGACGACGAGTCTAGCTAGAGAGCGCAACGGTTATTGCAATGGATTGTCTTCGAAGCCTCTTACTTTCGAGTGACATATTTCAACATTTGTTTGTAAGTTATAACGTAAAGGCGTCGCCTACTTTTACTCTACTACCCCCTACCCCCATTTAGTCTTCTACCCCCATTTAGTCTTCTTCAAAGACCGACGTTGTGTCGCTGTCATCATTTGTATTAAAGTCGGCTACGTCGACAGACATTTCGCTGTGTAGACTGGCGCTTGTGAGGGGATTGGGCTCAAACGGATTATCATCCTGATCATCCCCGAGTGTTGTCTCGGTGAGCTTTGCTAGACAATTGAGTAGATCAGACTTTCCCGAAGAGGGCTTCTGGTCTTGATCACCTGAAGCCCCTGCGGCAGCAGCAGCCGCATTCGCAATCATGACGCTTTTCTTGATCGAACCCTTTCGGTTATGAGGCGAATAGTAATCGAACGGGATGGGCTCCAGGTCGAGTGGGCCAGCAGCAGTAGTAGCAGCAGCATGGGCTGGACGATGCTGGTAGTTCAGGTTGGGCACCGACTGGTGCAATGAAGGTGGTGCCATGCTACCTTCGTGGACAGGAAGCAAGTCATGTGTGTACGCAAGGTTCGGCAAGGAATGATGGAGTTCGTCCATCTCGCTAGGTTCTTCAAATGTCCGATGCGGCGGCGAAGCAGGTGCAGACCGCGACTTCGGAAGAGATGCATAGCCACCTACTCCCAATGGTGGACCTACGGTTGGTGTACCGAATGTAAAAGGAGGAACATTTGTCGTCTCATCGCTCAAGTGCGACTCCGAATGGGAGTGAGCCACGGAGAACGGCGCTGGCGAGCTGGTATCTTCGCGCATACGACTATGCGAAAGAAAGTTGATACGGGTCATGATGTCGGAGCTGGACCGATTTAACATGTCGTTGAGACCTTCATCCGATTCTGATGGGCACACATAGAATGGTATGATGAGAACATTAAAGACTAGGTATCACTCAACACGCACTAGCGCACACAACACCAGTACGCGTTCGATGTGTCTTACCGGAATGTCCACCTTTGGCAGCGAGACTTTCGAGTCGTTTCGACCTTTCAAAGTTTTTCGCCGGGGTCTTCAGTTTATCCGAAGCCTTGGCTTGTTCGCGCTGTCTTCGCCTCTTCTTGGCCACTGTACTGGACTTGTACTGTTCATGCAGCGCATCCCGAAAGGCTTGGGAAGTCTTTTCGCGAGCAAGAAAACTGTAAAGTAGATTGGACAAAAGGTGAGCTAGGATGAGCGATAGGGCTGCTTCTGTTCAGTGCGCCAGATGTGCACCATCGTCAGCAGTGCTAACTTACTCTCCAACCTCATACCACTGCCCGTCGTCGCCGTCTTGTTTGACAAATCCACCGTCCTTCGAGGCAGCCCTGACCTGCTCTACAACGCTGGATAGGACATTGGACTTGTCCATCTTTGTTTTCGCCTGAGAGTACGCACTCAGCATTTTGATAACTCTTTGGCGAAACCTTTCATTTCCGATGTGGCTATAGCACTTTTTACCTCTTCCACTGCATTAAGCGAACCGATGTGGATGTGAGCAAGTGAAGGTACGGTGGTAACCAGTAGCATATTATGCCTTATCCATGCGCAGCGATAGCGAACTTACCAAATCACATCGTCGATTCCTGGTGTAAAGCCAGAAAGGAGGGTCATAGAATGGCTCGCTGCGCTCACCTTGCTGGTTGAGCCACTCTCTGATGCGGTGTCTCTGTCCCTGTTCATGGTCAACCAGGGAAATCCAATGGTGGACAGTAGTGGTGAAGTCGTAATGATGCGTCTGGAGTCTGGAGCGCACCAACAGACAGTTAGCTGTTAGCTTGGTCGGTTTTTATCTGGGGTTATGCCGATTGTGTGAGGGAGTCTTTTAAGCCCCCCAAAGGGAAAAAGCTAGAAATACGAAAACATATGCCCCTGGACAAGAAAGTCAAATGCCTGTTCTAAGTAAGCACATTCTTCGAACCGCCTCGTGACCCATGGAAATGTCTGGAGGAAAACTTAAAAAGGTCGGAGGAGATGCTTAAATTCTACTTTATGACACCTAAACCACGTTTAAAAGACTTATATGCCTAAATTACTTATTAATAATACTTATGAGCATCATCTGTCCTGGCCAAACCTGTTCAGTACAACAGTTGAGTAGACTAGTAGGACTACTATAGTTAAGGCTAGCTGGTCTTTTTTAGCTAGGTCTTTTTGCTCCGTTGAAGAAGTACACGACACACAGACTGTACTTACACACTACAACTGCACTGTACATCCAGTCATGCATGAATGGGAAGTCAGGTAATATTATGATAATGTATTACAGTAGGCCGTGGGAGATCTACTGTCGTACTACCGTTGTCGGGAATCCGAGTGGAGTCCCGGGAAAGAGTCACGTTTGCTCCAACTCCGATGAAACGGTTCCACGATCTGCAACAGTTTCATTCGCATTGGACTCGTTGATTGATGGAGTATCCTCGGTCCAGTTCACTCCAATCTCCACAATTAGTCCCCAAGTAGAATCCTGTAGCCTTGGCTAGAACAGCCACGAAACAGAGATCGTAGATTTGTAATCTAAAGCTCACTTATTTTGTTTACTTTAGTGTTCAATCTACTAGTCCTCCATTCTTAGTCTACGATTCATCATGGTGATCATTTGTCCCACTCTTTGTATCTCTGGATGCGCCCAGGGATCCTCTGAGCTTTCTTACCGGCAAGTTGCCGCACGTGACTATCGAGTCCCAGAGGGGATCGACCGTCATTCCGTCATGGTAGCAAATCATGGTCTGGGAGATGTCCCTCTTCTCGGCGCA
>Ga0307978_1003977_pt1 | contig 9976 bp, 7 predicted proteins | sample OrgLakmetage1056_FD_203151 | JGI IMG/M metagenome (GOLD analysis project Ga0307978, IMG submission 203151) | Saline water microbial communities from Organic Lake, Antarctica - #1056 | ecosystem: Environmental > Aquatic > Non-marine Saline and Alkaline > Saline | place: Antarctica: Organic Lake...
AGTTTTTTTTAAATAGAGCTTGATAACTGGTTGCTGGCTACTGGCTAGAGTAAGCCTACTTGTTTCGGAGAATAGCGAGGGTACCGGTACCGGTATAATAGTACTTTTCACTACTACCCAGTCGCTCCGTCGTCTTTAAAATAGACTATTTATTCTAGCATTTTTTACTTGTAGCTTCAACTAGCATCCTACAAACTAACTTGTCTCGCCACCTTGTGTCAAGAGCTTTTTCGGCGCCCCCGTTCCTCCATCCGTCAAGAAATAGTCGGCTTTCTGCTCTGCCGTCGTGATAAAGAGAGAATGGTCTTGCGACTTGTACTTTTTCCAAGCCGGCAAAGTGTCCAGAATCAGCTTGAACTTGGGGCCGTAGCCTGGATCTCTCGAGAGCAGCTTCAATAAGTCAATGGCGTGCACCTTGGCAGACGCTGGGTCGCGAGTGTCCTTCAAAGTCGGATTCTCCAGCACGCTTTCCACCAAAAAGTGACACAGTCGGCAAGCCAGAGCTTGCTGCAGTAGAGCCATGCGACCTTGTGCGCATTCTGGCGCCCCGCCAGTCGACATGGCCTGTTGCTCGGCAGAGGCCTTGGGGTCCTCAGCAGTGCGGGCGTCAATGCCGCTTCCTTCCGTGGGAGTTGGCCGATATTGTAGAGTTGGCGTAGCTTCCGAAATTGTATTAACGACTGGACCGAAATTGAATCCAATGTCGGTACTATGTGGCTGGTATGGTTGTGGAGCTTGTGGCTGGGCCATTGGAGACTGCTCAAAGCCTCCAGTCTCTGGTTGGCGGTATTCAATCGGCGTTTGCCCTTGGTTGGCGTACTGGTTCGGTGTCTGCTGGTGATGTGCCGGAGGCTGCTGCTGCTGTGGCTGCTGCTGATAAACCTGGCTCGACACTCCACCTTGATACTGCGCTTGGTGCTGGTACTGCTGTGGCTGAGGCTGCTGCGGGCTGGGTGTAGACATCTGAGGCCGCTGGTATTGAGCCTGCTGCGGGTATCCTTGACGCTGTGGTTGCAGTTGCGGCTGCGCCATATTTTGGGCTCGCTGCTGGTAGCTTTGTTGCTGCTGCTGTTGCTGGTACACCTGTGCCTGGGGCTGCTGCCCGTAGCTTTGCTGTTGAGGTTGAAACTGCGTTTGCTGCTGAGAATACTGAGCTTGAGGGGGCTGTGCTCGATACTGAGCTGCCTGTATGTGTTGCTGTTGCAACGGCGGCTGGGGTTGCTGTTGGCTTGCAGGTGCGTATCCTTTATTGCGAGCATGTGGAGGTTCAAATCGTTGGTTTTGTGCTACATGATTATGTTGAGGCTGTGGCTGCACTTGCGGTGGTGGATATTGCAGTGGCTGTGTCTGATTCTGACTAGGTTGCGACTGCGGCTGGAGGCCATGTTGATATCCCGGTGCTCTCTGGGTTTGCTGATATTGCTGAGGTGGATACGGCTGCGCCTGTTGTTGAGCTGATACGGGAGGCTGACGACTCTGGTAAGATTGCTGCTGACTCCCTGGTTGTTGCCACTGCTGTTGCTGTGTCCGTTGTGGCTGAACAGCGGATTGTGTGTGTTGAACCCGCTGTTGCTGGGCCGGTGCTTGCTGCATCGGCTGCTGCTGGGGGACTGGCGCCGGTTGAGGAGAGCCGAAAAAGGCGAGAGGATCATCAGCGGCGCTTACTCGTTTTCGCACGGGATTGTCTCCCGGAGCCGGTGAAGGTGCCATAGCTAAAGAAGGTGAGTACTCGGGGCGCCCCGTCTGCCAGGCAGTGGGTTTCGTTTGAGCCGGTCCATCTCTCCTAGCTTTCTTCAAATCTCCCAGTGCATCAGAGTATACTTTCTTGAGAATTTCAATCATAAAGCCGCAGTCAGTGTGGAGCGGTTCGGAACCAATAGCTTGTATCGTGTATTCGACCAGCCCCTCAGTTCCGTCGCTATTTCCGCAAACAGCCAAAGCCTCGACATTGACCCTACGATTAGAGGCGACATGCAGAAGGCGCATCACCGAGACAAGAGGTGTTCCGATGAGCTCCTTCTCATGAACCTCGGGAAGGAAGGACAAGGAGCGTGACATGTATCCCCACTGCGCAAGTTTGTCGCAGAGAGTGTCTCGCACTTTGCATAGGTACACACTTGCAGTCGTCACAACATGCAGAATATCTTGCTCTGCTTCGGTGATGGCAGTCGCGTCCGAGTTCTTGCTCTCTTTCGGTGACAAATATAGATCGATTTCTTTGTCCCAGCGCTGAAGAAGTAGTTCAAGAAAAGTTGTCGGGTCACGAAGGCCAAACGTGGGTTCTTTGAGGAAACGAGACACATAAACACCGCCAATGTAAAGTTCACTATCGAGCTTTCCATAAATGACTCGTACTTCAGGAGCCAGCCAAAAAATATCGCTGGCCTTTTCATTCTTGATGGCATCGAGCTCTTTTCCGATCACACTGCGCAGCTCCTGGCGCATCGACGCATCCCAGATTAATTCTGGGGTGTCCGAGTTTCCGTCAAACTTCTTTAGAAAAGCCTCAGGATCCTCCTTAAGCGACACAGTTAGCGTCATCGGCAAAAACCTTTGGAGCAATGGAGCTGAGGAATAGAAAGAACGTGAGCGCGAGGGTCTTCACGAGGTAAGGTTCTCAAGGAAACGATCCAGGGGTTACTTACCAATCAAAGGTCCAGTCACAGGGTCCCAAAGCAGGCGAGACAGCGTTTTTGCAGCTCCGGTCCGCGCTGTCCAGCTTTTGGTAAAGGCGGAATATCCAGCTAAAACTCCCAAGAGTTCAAGCCATCCGCTGGACGATATAAGTTTAGTGGCAATCGAAGGTGACGACGATAGTGCAGATAAGACCGACCAACCCTGTACTTTCCTTTGTGTAGCCTTTAGCATTTGTTCTGACGACCCTCTAGTAGTGCCTTCGTTGTCATCTGGTCTCTCTAGAACGGACAAGAGTCGCCAAAGTGCACCTTCCTTCGCAACAGAGTCGGCAAAGCACTGCCTAGGACTAACGACGTTCAGCATATCACAGCCAACCTCAAATGCCTGTTTTGAAGACGACGAGCGAATTGGATAGTTAGGCAACAGTACACGTGACGTAAATCGCAAAAGTATGCTCGGCAGCAGAGAAATAGACATACCTCAGATTGGAGTGGCAACTCCAGAAGACTAAGTAGGACCCATGGGACAATACTTGACGCTTCGGCCAAAAGCTCTTCAAATAGACCATCGACCCGAATCAATGTCTGGAGTGCGTTCACCGAGAGTAGAAAGGCTGGGTCGTGAATATCTACAGGCTCGGTTATCGAATCTTCGATGGCATGGACGTGTGGTGTGTCTTCCATAGGTATCTTCGTCCATCCATTGCCGATGTCCGATCTGTTCATACTCTTCGCCACAAACTCGACGACAGCCTTGGTGAATCGTGGCAGGTTCGGGACACAACTGAGGGCGTCTTTCCCATCCTTGTTGAAAACTCGGATGTATACGCCGCAAATGCAAAGCTCGCCTTTCAATGCCTCATAAGTAAACTCAGTGATCGGCTTGAGTTCTTCGTTTGGAGTGAGACTCGCACCTTCTGGTCTCTCCTTCCCAACCTTCGTCAACAGGGCCTCAAGCTGATCTCGCATAGTCACATTCCAGATAATATTTGCTTTCTCAACATTCGCATTTAAGATTCGCAAGATTTCAGAAGTTCGTTTGTTTCTTAGCATGAGCGCAATAGGAGCTGTCAAGAGACTTACAAGCCCCAACGTCACGGCTTCATTCCGAGGTGCTTCTTCTAAAGCGCCACTGAGCATCCCGAGGGCCCGCACCGCGAGACGCGCTTGCGTATTACTCGAGATGACTGACATACCAGTCTCGTCCAGATCATCTTGCGAAGACTGCCTGTCCTCCAAAGTAGGATCATATCTTAGCATCAGTCTAACCAAGGGCCAAATCATGCCGCAGGCGACTAGATGCTCCTGCAAGGACTTGTTCTTCGCCATGTTTGCAATTCCTTCAAGGGCGAATCTTCTTATCATATTGTCTGATAGCTTGCCTTTGAGCCCTGCAACTAGCCTCCCGTCGACACAGTGTCGCCAGTTGAAAAGGAACGGGGACAGCACTTCGCTGCTTTCGATAGCGGCCCGTCCACTCTCAAAATACGCGACACCAGCCAAAGTGTGGACAACATGGCTTATGATGCCGAGAATTACTTCCGGAGAAGCTACATCATCGATCGATTTCATTCGGTCTCCTTGGGTGACTTCAGAAAGCGTGACAAGGACCTTCGTGTAGAAGTCAAGCAGCGATACCAACAGAACGACGCCAGATTCTGCGACCAGCTCCTCCGAGTTGAGTGGGGAGACAAGACACGTACGGTAGAGGAGCTCGACAGAGGTTTGAACAAACTCTGCTCGCTTTGGTTTTACGAGGCTAGTGTTCAAAAGCGTAGTTGAGTCCCCATCACCTAATGCCTCCTGGCACGAAGAAGGAAGTTTAATACATCCAAGAAGGACTCGGTATGCTGGGTACTTGTAGCGACTCATGGCCCTCTCGTAACGACGACAGATAAGTAGCTGAGTCTTGACGAGTACGAGCATGGCTTGCATCTGAGCTCTGTCACCAAACCCTTCAGCACTGGTGTGTTCACCTACCCCTTCTTCAAGAGAGTCATCGGCTTCAACGAACACGCGGATCTTCTCCCCGCTATCGATAAGTGGCAACAAGAGTTCGTACGAGCTTTGGATGGCTTCGAACATCTCTCTTCCGGCAGGATTCTGTTAAGTTGAAGGAAATCGATCGGGTGAGAACAGTGAAAGCGGTAGGGTGCGACTGAAACTGAAACTGACAACCGCCAATCGATTCCTTACCTTGTCAGGATGGTATTTTCTCGCCAGTCCTCGATACGCTTTACGAAGTTCCTTACTGCCGTCCCCGGCCTTTAGGTTGAGGGTCTTTCTCGCTTCTTCAAGGGCCATCTCCTCGGCTGTTTCGTCGCGATCGACTTGCTGCTTGAAGCGCTCTAGACAAGCCCGAAAAACCTCAACAGGCTCAGCGATTGGCCAGTCGGGGAAGCGATCTTCGTCGCAGATATTGTTAAGGTAGTAATTGTGGCAAAATATCTCTTTTTCCAAACGCTTATAGGCAACCCCAGGGCAGGGGCAATACTCGTATTCAGTTGTGGTGTTCTGGAACAAGCGAAGTGGGAAATCACCAAGATGTTGTCGAACCATTTCAATGAGATGTTTGCGCATTTCAAAGGTCCAGATGACTTCTGGTGTGTCAACGTTGCCGACGAAAACCTCAGCGAATCGTTCAACACCATAGTTGACGAGAATAAACAAGAGACCCTCAGGGAGCATATTTCCGAGAATACTGCGCTCTTTCATTGCAACTTCACTTTCACCAGCCGCGGCCGTGAAGCCAGACCGGAAGTGCTGCTTCAAATGAGTGGCATGCAACAGCTTCGAAAGAGATCTGAAGTTGCTTCCTGTATAGCAGGAAGCGAAAAAGAAAACCCCTGTGAGGTACAGCTTCGACGTTGCCTCGTCATTGTAGACGACAAGCTTATGCAGCAGCTCCGCCGTTTCATCGACAACGCGGCTGTCGTTGCATAGAAGCGACTGGCTTAGTATCGAGAGGAAATTGGTAGTCCGAGAGTTGCCTTCCCCGGAAGAATAGATCGGGTCTCGGCTCGAAGCGGACAAAATCCTCTTTGCGGTAGGAATGGGAAAGTAAGGAACTCCTCTGGAGTCTAAACTCCGGTGCAGGTCGACTAGACGAGTCAATGCCTTGATCGCCAGCAGAGCTACATCAGATGGCGAGTATATGCCCGAGCTGCTGCCATCAGTGCATAATTGCCAGCGTAGCTGCCACACCTGGTTCAACCTGGTCCATTTCCCTGTGTCAACCTGAGCTTCTCGAACGGCATCAGATGCGGAATCACTGTCATATTCCTCTACATGAGTCGCCGACACCAAGTCAAACGGAGTCAGATCGCCAGTTTTCATCATTCGAATCAGATCAGAGACGCGAAACGGGCCCTTGACAGACTCGCTCGGTGGAGGAATACGACCCGTGGATGCCACGAACCACACCGGCGGACACGCAACATCAGAAGCAGCGCTTGACGTTTCTGACTGCCCCCCAGCTGGCCCAGTGCCCAAGCCGTCAGTGATCAAGGAACGTCCATTTGACACTGGCGAAAGGACTCGAGAAAGAATGTTACCAACCTGAATACTGTTGGTGTGCCCCCAAGCTACGAACTGACAAAGTTGCCCGATGCTCTCCATGTTTAGCAGCTGCTCTGCATTGTCGGGAATATCAGCACCCGCGCCATTTCCTTCATCTTTTGACACGCCTAGAAGCGTCGCAAGAAGCCCCAGCAGACGATGCTGAGTCTCCGTACTCTTCGTCGAAGCCATCGATCGGACCAGGATCATTACATCAGTAAATGGGCCAATAGTGCGGGCGTGTACGGCGTAGAGCCGCTCAAGGCAGCGAATGCACATAATTGTGACCTGTTAACAAAAGAACAATCGTCAGAGGAGATCCGACGACACAAGATACACCAACATCCTTATGCTTCTTACCTTCGCGTCGCGATCAATCTCGCACAGGAAGCGCCGGAACAAGAGTTCAAACAGCCGGACTGGTTCATCCCAGCTTCTGATAAATCCCTCGCCAGTTTGCAACCACAGTCTCATGTAAACATTACCAACCTTCACTTCACTCTCCAAGGACGGGTACTTCACGCGGAATTGTTGATGATTCCACGCGATCGCATCGAGACCTCGGGCTTCGGTCCCGCGCCTGATGTACTGGATCTCGGTTTCTAGAGCGACTCGAAGTTCTCTGCGAGTTTGCTGTGACCAGATGAGATCTGCGAGAGAATGATCTTTCGTCAAAACGTGGAAAAATATACGGAAATTCTCCTTTTGAGCAACATTCGAATCGTCTTTGACGGTTGCGTTTGCCAGCACAATACGCGCCCGAAGCCGGGACGTGTTAGTGCCAGCCGCACCATGTTGAGACGAACCATCTTCCAACCCCCCATCCGAGTATTGGTCGGGAATGTTCTCTTCAAAAGCATCTCGTTCGAGCTCATCGAGCTGCTCTTCTTCCATTCTACTCAATGCGGGCATGCGTAGGTACGCGAGAAAACCACTTGGAACCAATCGCTTCAAAAGTCTTTTCTCATCGCAATCCATTGGCCCCGACAACCATAAACTACAAAGGTAACGACTCAAAAAGCGCTGCCCTTCCAGCGGACTAAATATGGCCGAGTGAAAATGATTGAGCAAAACAGCAGAGCTCAAGGCCGCGTCTCGGATAGCTGCCGAAGTCGAAGGAGCATGCGTAGCTAATAGGTGGAGCAATAATGCCGTGTTTTCAATAACAAATGGCGTCGGCGATCGTAGAGTTGCAAGAAGAGCTCGGTACCTGCAATAGTTTCAAAAAATAGTTAGCGATTGCACTGATCGCACTGTTAAAAGCAAGACAAGACAAACCAACAGTAGACTTACTGGCTACCCAGAGTATTGATAAACCAACCGAACTGATCCGGCGTCGTCGTGTCGTGATATGAGCAGAGTAGACCCTGGAGTATGTCGCTCGCAACCATCAAGATAAGGTCCGAAACGTTTTGTCTACCCTCCGCCATTCTCGAACAAGATGGTTCCAACAAAGCAGCGACGAGTCCCTTGACTAGATGGATTCCCCCAGTATTTAGAATGACGTTTTTGTTCACATACTCCTGCTCCAGGTCTCTCGTCGGCGACAACCCCGACAAGAGAACGTTGAGCACCTGAAAGCCCCAAAATTTGCAAAAGACATCGTCGATTTCCCACAAGAGCGAGATCGACTCCTGCATGGTATCCAGTTCAACCGACAACTTGTACCCCGCCACCGTTCGAGAAAGGCGGTACAAGGTTTGAAAGAATGCACAAGCGGTGAGTTCCGCCTCGTGCCTTTGCCGTGCGCTCTGCGCCGAAGGCAGCGCGGTGCCCTTGTAACTCTCCAAGAGCTTTGAGATCAGACCCCACAGTGCTCCTATACTACCGGTGACGTATTTGTCGTTCGCTCCAACAGGGAGGCCATCTCCAGTCGGCAGCACACTTGCATTGAATTCCCGACACGCCTCGACAATCCCCACACACTCGTGAACAACATCAATTTCTTGACCGGGCTGGAATTGCTCAAACTCTCGTGACACAAAAGCATACGCGTGTGTCGCCAATGCGTGTACACGTTTCAGACAATACATTGGGATCGAGATCGGATCAAATAGTGCAGCGGCCGCGGACGCCTTCTCCTTCACAACTGGACTATCCGAAGCAGCCTCGCTCAACGAGGTCAAGCAGTATCCACTGCTCATTACGTCAGAAACGTGAACCGCAGAGTTCTTGCCTAGCGACGAAGCCGCATCCAGAATCGAGACCAAGAGGACATCACGACTGCTGCTCGTATAAGTACGTGTAGAACCATTCGTGTACTCCAAAGTGATCTGATTCGACTCTTCCACGTGACGCACAATCGCATACAGATCGGCAAGTCTACGGCACGAGACCATTCCACCTGCATCACGTTCCACCAGATATCCAGCACCAGTCAACGCCAAATGCCTAGTCACAATGCCTCCGACCCATCCCAAGTCATTTCCAACCAATTTAGAATCGTGCCGACGCGTCGTCTTGGACACTTGCCAACTAGTGGCGACTGGTCCAATGTTAAAGCTGCGGCGCCGATCCAACCAATCCTGGAGAGTCATACTTTCTTCCATGACCAAGTCCAAGCCCAGCACTTGACAGTTTTCCCGCATGAGCGTTACTAAATCACTGCGACCACTTCCAGGCTGTCGACCAGAATGAATGAAATACAGTCGCGACTTGCCCGGTTGGTTAAAATGCAAAATGACGGCCGCATCATTCTGCGCCACAAACGAAATGGCTCGGATGTCCGTGTACTTGTAGGTTTGCAAGACAGCCTTGGTATCTGGGTGCAATTCTTTGAGTCCGTACCCCATGACATGGAGCGATACTGGACACTTTTGTCCATGACGTGTTTGTCGTTCACACGACGCAAACACGACACTGTCGACGGCAGCTCCGGCTTGATCTTGACAATACAAGAGCGAAGTTAACAAATGCGTTCGATTGACATTGTGACAAGAAAACTTGAGCTTATCCGTGGCCACTTGCAACAAAATCGTCTCTTGTTCCTTGGGCAAGGCCAACCATTCCGCCAAGGCGCTATACTCCCAGCGATTGGTTTCTTGCAAGAGATTACTGGTCGGATCCAACGTGCAAAAGTAATCCTTATAAAGTGCCAAAATACGAACGTATCCTGTCCTCCACGAGCGCAGTTTGGTCACTTGAAACTGAAACACGGGTCGACTGTCTTGAGACGCAAAATCTGGCAAGTGCTCTTCGTGCTGGGCCGCCATGCGAGCCGTTGGAGTAAAGCCCAGGTTGCGATTATCCTTGTTACTATCGGCCGAGTGAAAGAGCTGCTGCATGGTACTCTTGACACGTTGATCAATCGGTAGAGGAGTGGCTTGCTGCTCGGGTAACGACTCGGGTGCTTGCTGCTGTTGCTGGGGTACAGGAGATGTCCCTACCGCTGGACTGAGCTGGACCTGCATCAGCTGCTGGGCTTGTGCGGGATGAACGCGTTGTTGTTGATGCTGTTGTTGCTGCATTAGCTGATTCGGATCCGTATGAAGCGAAGGAGGACGATGGGAGGGCTGAGCATGACCGTGGGGCGACGGATACGAAGCCCCATGAGGCGCTTGTTGCGGAGGATATCCAGGCGCAGTGGGAGGAGGATAGCTTCCCGCCGGGGCGTTTCCTCGATCGCCGTGCGGGGGACCCGACATTGTCTCTCAATTTGATGTATCTGACAAAGGCCTTTTGTCTCCGCTGGACTTTACAAAGGTCTCTCTCTCGTTGATGGTCGTCGATGGTCACTGTTACTTCTTATTGCTGTCATCAAAGATTTTCGATCCGTTCGCTGT
>Ga0307978_1003981_pt1 | contig 9971 bp, 9 predicted proteins | sample OrgLakmetage1056_FD_203151 | JGI IMG/M metagenome (GOLD analysis project Ga0307978, IMG submission 203151) | Saline water microbial communities from Organic Lake, Antarctica - #1056 | ecosystem: Environmental > Aquatic > Non-marine Saline and Alkaline > Saline | place: Antarctica: Organic Lake...
AGGCGGAATATGGTGACACATTTACCGTGGATACTGGTAAGTACACGGGGCGTTCGCCCAAGGATCGCTTCATTGTTGTCAATCCGGGATCGGAAACCGAAGCCAACATTGACTGGAACAGCATTAACCAGCCCACCAACCCAGAGGTGTACGAAGAGCTATACAACAAGGCGGTGGCTCATTTCAACACGTGCGAGACTGCTTACGTCTTTGATGGCTACGCCGGAGCCAACCCCGAAACGCGCAAAAAGATTCGCTTTGTCCACGAAACGGCGTGGCAGCAGTAAGTATACAGAGCGTCCCTGCGTGAGAACGCCTACTGGCGCGGCGCCTCTTTTTTTCCCCGTCGCGCTCGGGATCTCACACCCTCCGTTTTTTTTTTCCCCCCCCCCCCCCCCCCCCCAACCCTGTGATTGGCAGACACTTTGTGACAAACATGTTCATTCGCCCCGAGACCAAGGAAGAGATTGAAGGTTTCGAACCCGACTTTACCATCATTAACTGCTGCAGTCAAGTCGACGACGACTGGAAGAAACACGGCCTCAACAGCGAAACGGCTGTCGTGTTTAACGTGGAGAAAAAGACGGCTGTCATCTTAGGTACCTGGTACGGTGGCGAGAACAAAAAAGGTATCTTTTCCCTAATGAACTACTGGTTGCCCATGATGGATATCATGGCCATGCATTGCTCGGCCAACGTTGGAAAGAAGGGAGACGTGGCGCTGTTCTTTGGTTTGAGTGGAACCGGCAAGACGACTCTGTCGGCCGATCCCGAACGCGCCTTGATTGGCGACGATGAGCACGGCTGGGACGACGAAGGTGTTTTCAACTTTGAAGGAGGATGCTACGCCAAGACGATCAACTTATCGGAGGAGACGGAACCTGATATATACCGGGCCATTCATACCGATGCTCTCTTAGAGAATGTCAAAATCACCCCCGACATGACACCAGATTACTCTGATACTACCAAGACGGAGAATGGACGAGTTTCATACCCCATCTTTCACATTCCCAACTATGTAAGTTGTTGTCATTATGCTGTGTGTCGGCGCCTTGTGTAGTCTGTACAACGACTGAACGCCTGCTGACCTGTCTATTTCTCTCTTTTTTTCATATCCCAGCACAAGCCGCAAATGGCTGGACACCCCGAGAATGTCATTTTCCTATCGGCTGACGCGTTTGGTGTCTTGCCTCCCATTTCCAAGCTCTCGTCTGGCGAAGCCATGTACCACTTTTTGAGCGGCTACACGGCCAAGGTCGCCGGTACCGAGAGAGGAGTCAAGGAGCCCACGGCAACGTTCTCGACTTGTTTTGGTGCCGCATTCATGACGCTATGTCCGACGCGTTATGCCGACTTGCTGGCAGAAAAGCTGGAAAAGCACGGTAGTCATGCTTACTTGGTCAACTCTGGTTGGTCCGGTGGCCCGTACGGAGTCGGCGAGCGCATGTCCATCAAGGCGACGCGTGCTTGCATTGACTCAATTTTGAATGGATCCATCCACGACGCAACCTTTAGAAAGGACCCCGTCTTTGGCTTTGACGTGCCAACTTCGTTGCCCGGAATCGACGATGCCCTCCTTGACCCCAAATCGACGTGGTCGGACAAGGATGCCTTTGACGAGACGGCCAACAAGTTGGCCAACATGTACGTGGATAACTTCAAAAAGTACGAGGGAAAGGGATCGATTGACTACACCAAGTTCGGACCTAAAGTATAATTAGGCATGCAGCGACATTGTCTACCAGATACTTGCATTGAGTGAGTGTTCTTACGTATTATGCATTAGGCATTGGATTACTAGTTTTGAAACTTTGCTTGGACTCGTGCTCCTCAGCACGGAGTCGATATTGTATGAAGGATATAGAAGTGTATTGTGAATAGTCGCTTGAAAAGAGAATGGGAGTAGGCTCGTCTACTTCCATACTCTCCTTCGATTGTTGTTCAAGTTGGAATTCTTTCTCCCCTTGGCGGGTCCATCGGACTTGGCGTTGCGCGTCCAAGAGTCGGGCATCCCGGACGAAGACGTATCTGTGCGATACTCCACGAGGCCGAGATACTCCTGCTCCGTTACGGTCTGCCGCAACTTGCGGAGAACGTAATCGTTTACGTATCCAGTGTCACGACAGCTCTCGAAAAAGTTACGAGCATGAGCGAACCGTTCGGGACCGTCGTCGCGGGGCAACAGGTTCGAACAAACCGATAAGAGAATTGTGTACGTATATGAATCTGGGTTCAAACCAGGTTGAGAGGACAGCCAATCGAAAACACGAAAGGCAATCTGGAGAGCCTTTTCACGATCCTCGTCGTATTTTGAAAAGGCGCAGGCCTGCAAGAAGAGTTGAAACGAAAAGTGGTAAGTTGGAGAAGTTGAGGGAAGAGGCGAGGATCCTAGTACAATCGACGAGGAATCAGTACACTTACGTTGCAGACGGCATTCGCCGTATGGACATTAGGCTTGGCATCGGCGTCCCCCGTGGCTTCGACTTGAGCAATCATATTGTTCAAAATCTGTTCAGCCCGTTGAGCCGCTCCCTTCTCGCCTGATTTCGCCCATGCGTCGATCACAGATGTATGCGTCCGAGTATTGGGTTTGAATGCTTTGTCACCGTCGCGGTATCGCTGTTCCATGACCGAAAGGACGTGCTCAGCTCGCGCAGCAGAGCCTCTTTCTCCAGCTTTCGCCCAGGCGTTGATCAATGTATTGTATGTGTAAGTGTCGGGCTTTACCCCTTTGTTGCCAGCACGATACAACTCGTCCATGTGATCTAGAATCTGTTCAGCACGGCGGGGTGCCATGCGATCACCGGAACGCGCCCAAGCATCCAACACAGCGTTGCTTCGTGAAATGCAAGGGTAGAGACAAGGCGTGAGATACAAGTTGCATATACTAATTCAGGCAGGGCACCAAGGACACTTACAATGTGATAGTATCTGGACGGACGTCTGGATTACCGCCTTTGTGTAGACGATCCATCCACTCCAGAATCTCCTCGGCACGTTCCGCGGAGGCTCGCCCACCACCGCTCTTGGCCCATGCGTCCAACACAGTGTTGAAGTTAATGGTCGTAGGCTTGACATCGTCGCCGCCCCCATTGCGGTGACGATTGACCATGTTTTGTAGCACGCGTTCAGCCCGTGCAGCAGCTCCTGCTTCACCGCTTTTGGCTAGAGCGTTGATAACAGCATTGTCTGGTAAGCGACAGGTTAGAGGGGGGGGGGGGAGCGTGAGTTTGATTTATTTACGCGCATGCACCAGATTTGATTCATCTACCAGACTATGCGTTTGGAATACTTACAAGTGAACGTATTTGGCTTGAGATCCATGTCCCCGGCCTGAAACTTGGCTTCCATCTTGTCAAGAAGCTGGTCAGCACGAGCTGCAGCGCCACGAAAGCCACTCTTGGCCCACGCGTCGATAACAGCCGTGTACGTGAATGCATCAGGTCTAAGGTTAGGCATTCCCGAGGCGTGTAGCCGATTCATGGCTACTAGCATCTCTTCCGCCTTGGAAGCGGCGTCGCGCTCTTTGCTCTTGGCCCAGCAGTTGATGACCGTATTGAAAACGTACGTATTTGGGAGAAGGTCCACGTGCACAACAGGGTGCGATTGCTGCAACTGAATCATGTTGGCAAGGAGAGTATCCGCTCGTGCGGCAGCTCCTCGTTCCCCACTCTTGGCAAACGAATCGATCACTGCTCCGTACGTTACAACGTTTGGCTTGACATCGACATCACCCATTTCGTGCAGACGGTGCATCGTTCGGAGGAGCTGTTCGGCGACATTCGAAGCCCCCTTGCCACCGCTCTTGGCCCATGCATTGATAACCACGTTGTATGTGATGGTATCCGGCTTGGCCAACACATTGCCATCTTGATACAGCTTGTGCATGCGGGTCAAGAGCTCTTGCGCCTTGGTGGCCGCCTCCGTCCCACCAGCCTTAGCCCAAGCATGAATCACTGTGTTGAAAGTGTACTTGTCAGGTGCCACGTCCAAGTCGCGCAGGTTCTGCATCCAGTTGAGAATTTGCTCGGCTCGAACCGGTGCCATCTTTTCCTTGCTCCGCGCCCATGTGTTTATGACGGCGTTAAAAATACCAGTCGTTGGACGCAAAGCAGCGTGACCACCCGAGTGGTACAACTTGTTCATATGTTGCAACAACGCTTCGGCACGCTGCGCGGCAGCTCCGCCTTCTCCGCTACGCGCCCATGCATCAACTGCATATAAAGAGAGTAAACGAATAGAGTGAGCTCTCGAATTCAAAAAGAAACGGTGCGAGAAAGACCAACCAATACGTACCGGCCATGGTGTACATCTTGGTGGTTGGTACCACCCGACGGTTACCAACGTCGTATTCTTGTTGCGCACGCTTGAGCCACATTTCCACCATTGAAGCTCCTTGCGAACTCTTGGTCTTGGCCCACGCATTCATGACTGCTGACAAGGGTAAAGCCGTCGGATCCAGTTCTCCAACGGGTGTTTCCGCCAGTTTGCGATTCATTCGCATCAACCATTCTTTCTTTTTGGTCTTGGGTGATCCAGAAGTGGCACCTTGTTGAGCATAGGGATTGTCTCCGCCAGCTTCCCAAGACGCACCATCGTCGATGTCATCTTCGTCGTCGTCATCATCCGAGGGCAATTGACCAAAGGAATCGTCGGGCGTCATCTGCAAGGCTCCCGGAAGAATCGGCTGCGAATCCGCCATTCGACTGGTATGCGTACCAGGACTGTTCAAAGAGAATCCGTCCATTTCCAAGGGAAGGTTGCCGTGGCCTGTCGCCGAGGACATTACCACGGTGGGTTTCATCAATTGGCGAATCGCTTGCGAGGATCCCAGGGCATCTTGTTCGGCAGCTGGCCGAGCAGCAGCTGCTGCTCCGGCAGAACTGCGCAGACTGTTCGACACGGAACGACCCGAGTTTTGCGTCGAGCTATCGTTGTCGTTGACTCCTGGCGGTGGTGGCATGCTGCCTCGGCCACCACCCTTGTTGCTACTGTTGTTGTTGTTGCGACTACCGCCCCCCCGCTGCTTGACACGGTACCTTCCCCGGCGTCCAGCTTTACCGCCGCCGCCCCCACCACGCTGACTACCGCCACCTGGTTCCGAGTTGGAATGCAGCGAATCATTGTCGTTGCTGTTGCGACTCATACTATTTACGGAGTGGGCGTTGGAACCAGAGCGCTGAAAACCTGGCGGAGGAGGCATTCGAATTGACGCTGATGCTGCCGTTGACAATGCTGTTGTGGTGGACAAGCGTCCCGCGGCAGTGGCCAAGGAAGATAGTTTCTGCTGCTGCGGAGGCGCACTGGTCCAAGCAGCACTGTATTGACTGGCCGTGGCGGTACCTCCCGTCGATCCGGAGTTCGCTCCCAGCAAGCCTGGAATACTGCCCGATCCCACCGAAGACGCCGACGATAGCTGTACAGTATGCTGCTGCCTCTGCGACTGCGAATAGTACGGGTGCTGCTGTCCAGCGCTACCATATTGCTGCTGATGTTGTTGCCTAGGAGGATACACGGACGACTGGAACGCGCCCGCGTTGGCGTTGTAATACGACGGGTCGTTGTGTTGCTGTTGCTCATCCTTGGGATAGAATGGTTGACTACTTGGTGCTGATAGTGGTAGCTTGGATATGTTGCCCAGCAAGGGATCGTTGCTGTTAGTGCTGTTGTTGGTACCGGTACCAACTGCACCATGGTCTTGCCTGTTACTGCTAGTAGCGTTGCGGTGATGCGATTGAGACTGTCCTGCAGTGGAATACGTGTACGTGGATGCCGAGGTGTGCGAACTTCGGCTGTGATCGTCAGTGCTCCAGATACTTCCGCAGCGACTGTGTTGCGATGAATCGCGCTGATCATGCGGACTCCATCCCACCGTAGCGTTAGCATTAGCAGTAGCGGTAACAGTATTCGCATTCGCATTCGCCGAATAGTGTGAGGACGCATCCAGCCCCCCACCTCCCCAACGATCTTGCTGCTGCTGCTGCGATTGTGGATAGCGGTGTTGATGATGTCGTTGTTGCTCCTTCCATCCCAAGGCCGCGTGCTGCAAGGAGGATATACCCGAATTGTTGCTACTCGCGCTGGCACTCGCACTGCCTCCACCACCACCAACAACGGCTGCCGTGAGAGCATCCTTATCAAAGGAACTGGTACTCTCGTCGCGGGCTTCGTCGGCAGTACTCTTCCACGACGCGGTGTACGGAGAACTGTTCGAGTTCATGTTGGTTAAGTATTGTACCTGGTACAACGGTAAGTAGATACTAAATAAGATACCGATGAGTGCCGTGTCGTATCGTATCGAGATCACCTCCACGTTTCCCACGGTACCGTAAACTACAGCGAGAACGAATGTCAAAGCTAGACTAGACTAGACTAGCTAGTTGTAGACTGCCTTACTGAAGGGTAGAAACAAGGGGGTCTCTCGATCCAGAGAGATGCGCTCTCTCGCTTTCTGTTTCCACCACCACCAACAATCTCGACGATACTCGATACTCACGCAGGCCTCATTCACCAATCGACCCCCGTGTACCGAAAAAAATAGAAAATTTGGGACGCCCACTGACGAATAGCTAACGAAGAATGTAGCATTGCTTGCTAAGCCCTTTCCGAATTGGCCTACTCGATGCGCAAGCCATGCTATCTTGCTCGCGGGGCATATCCGAATCAATGTACTGAAGTGTAAAAATATTAGCATACGGCGCGCCACATAGTTTCAAAACGCGCCTGCGCCTGCTGATGCGGTCATCATCTTCCACCAGCATTCTTGTGGGCGTTCAGTTCCGGGTGTGACGGAACTCAAAATCCGACGGAGGGCAGTACGGACAACAACGAAGACTACATAACTCTATCTGGCTGAAAGAACACATAAGCAGCGACCGCGAAACACTCCATACCACCATGGCCGTCTCCTCGACCAAGAAGCGTCCTCTGGACTCTACCATGGACACCGATGATAACGAAAATAATGAAAATGACGACAACGACGACGCTAGTGCGAATAACAACAACAAGAATCCCTACGTGAACCTCTCCGTCTACGGCGAACACAAACGCGCCGTATCGTCCGTGGCCCTCGCACCCAGCCGCCTTACCAAATACAACGCCGACAATATATTAGCAGCCAGTGCCTCGGCCGACGGCTCGTGCAAGATTTGGGATCTCCAAGACGGCTTTACGGGAGACCGTCGTTTGATTCCGGCCGCGGCCACGTGTGTCGGCCATTCGCGGGGCATCAACGACGTTTGTTGGAACCCACTGTCCCCCCTGCTGGCTACCGCCAGTGACGACAAGACCGTGCGATTGTGGGATGCGGTAACGGCCGAATGTATGGTGGAATTCCGCGGTCACGACAATTTCGTCTTTTGCGTCGATCAGTGCTCTTCCATGGTCGTGTCGGGTAGTTTTGACGAGACGGTCAAGCTGTGGGACGTTCGATCGGGAGATTGCGTTAGTACGTTGCCAGCACACAGTGACCCGGTGACGGCTGTATCCTTTAATCGAGATGGAACAACGGTTAGTTCGGCCAGTCACGATGGCCTCATTCGCATTTGGGATGTGGCGACAGGGGAATGCTTGAAAACAATATATGCGGCGGGCAACCCTCCAGTGAGTTCCGTCAAGTACTCGCCCAACAGCAAATACCTGTTGGCGGGCACGTTGGACTCCGCCATTCGACTGTGGCCCGTGACGGTCGTGACCGGATCAAATACCGCCGCCAAGACTTATCAAGGACATCACGTCAATACCAAGTATTCCGTCACGTCGGCTTTCACCGCCGACGGCAACGTTGTCACGGGCTGTGAGACCGGAAAGATTGTCTTGTACAACTTGCAGACGTGTGGAGTCCAACAAGTGCTGGGTGGACACGAAGATGCCGTGCTGACGGTAGCCGCCCACGATACGCATCCCTTGATTTGCTCCGGTGGCATGACGGCCGATCGACGTGTCGAATTTTGGGGACGCAAGGATTATGTACAAGCTGTGATCAGTAGTAGCAGCGGTAGTAGTGCAGTGGCGGTGACGACTATCAGCAGTGCGGCAAGTGTGACCGGGAGTAGTGCCGTCACGGGAAAGGAGAAAAAGGAAAGTTTCCATTAACTAGCTACTGTTGTTGTTGGCATGTCTCGGGACTATAGTTGATTGCGTTACACGCATAACATGGACTATCGACATATAGATGGGCGCTGTGGCCGTGGATGTGCCTTTTTTGTTATTGTTTGCGGACAAGTCGGTTTCGCGCTAAAATAAATAAACCTCAGGCACGAATCGGACCGTCGCGTTTTGCGTTGTTTGAAGTTCATCCAAAAGTATCTTTTAAAGTTTAAAAAACTTGTTGCCGACCATGATGAAGACCGTTCTCCTTCTCCTCCTCTCCCTGACGGCTGCTCAGGCCTTTGTGGCCTCGAGAACACGCGTCTCTACTTCGAAGTTGTCCATGGTTCCCAGGTTCGATGGGGAGAAGTGGGAACCAACAACTCCGGAAGAAGGCCCCGAAGCCGGTTATCCTCCATCCAAGACGATCCTTCTCCACGGCCCCAGGCCGTGGTTCAATCGCGTCTTTACGCCCGCTCAGTACGAGCAAGCAGTTCTCAAGTTCATGGCTGGTGACAATTGCACCCGCGACGATGCTCAGGGAAACATGGATGCTTATTTACGTAACCCCAATGACTGGGCTACCAACCGCATGCAAGAGGATTCTAAAGGAATCAAGGTGGACTATGTTACCATCAACCAAAAGCAGATTATCTTGACTGTTGTTTGGTCTGCAATTGTCGTTTGGTTTTTTTCCTCTGCGCTCTTTCCAAGCCTTTTTTAGAGATTGCACAGTAGCCTACGAATCGGAACTGAAAGGAATTATTCGTACTCCAGGTCTTTTTTAGTAATAGCCTATAATATTGCTCGAACCCTTTTACCATAGGGAACAATGTGTTAAAAAGAAGCTGCAATAGGCATATCTTTCTACTAGTTTACACAATGATGCAGGTAGCAGCGTCCATGCACTATGGATCTGCTGCTGCCATGATAACCAACCAACTCTAGCAATTGACAAAAGTCTATCCGGCGAAAGCAATCAAGTTACAACAAGTCAAAGTCGTCCAACTTGTCATTGTACTTTTGCACAGACCGCCGAATCTTGGACTGATCCACCCAAGTCACATAGTCTTCCATCGATTTGGTCACCAGAAACGAAGGGTCGGTCACGACATTAGGACCGACGCGGACTTGGCCTTGCTCGACCCAAGTCACTGCGACGCGAACTGTTTCGGCCATTTTCAGTCGCACCATGGCGACTGGGAGACGCCGACGACACAGGGCAGACACGGTAATCTCTTCGGCCTTTTGCAAGGACTTTTTCGTCGTAACAAATCCCATGTCATGCAGCTTGTTGAGTAATTGCTCTGTCATGGCGATTCGAAAGGCGTCGTCTCCCGGTAAAGTCTCGAGTTTGGCAGTCAACTTGGTGATCATACCGCATATTCTTTGGTACGCAGTGTAGTCTTCACGGTTTTGAAGATGGTATCGTCGCATCACCTTGGCTACGCGAAGATTGTCCTCTCCCTTCCAGGAATAGAGGTCCACCTTTCGCAAGAGCTTCTTCTCATGGTGCTTAAGCTGTCTCATCTTGTACTACCCTCTTCCTCTTACTATATATAGCTTACGCTCACTTCTTCCTTTGGTACACTACTCTCTCCAACGGAACAAGTGCAGAAGTATGGAGAGGTTGGTGGCGGCGTTTTCGATTTCCGTGGTGCCGGTGAAATATTAGGGATAAGTTTTACCTGCTACCTCTCTACTAAACTGCTCTGCTCGCGACGATTTGTGACTTCTGCTCGAATTTTGATTGGTGATGGAAGTCGCTGCTGCGTAAAGTTTCACTTAAGGAGATTCTGGATCCAGCCTATGCTTTCCTCGGGGCTGGAGTTCCCTGAATGAAAATTAGGGAGAAATCCCCATCGAAACCAAAAATC